>OGQF01001303.1_pt1 | contig 17740 bp, 10 predicted proteins | sample 1553141 | NCBI WGS metagenome assembly OGQF01 (sample SAMEA2580005, study PRJEB22360) | human gut metagenome | biome: human gut; feature: human-associated habitat; material: faeces | place: Denmark | collected 2008/2010
CATGTGAATAGCGCCGGGGATGCCAGCTACCCCGACGGTACCGTTTGCGCCGGCGGAAGCTGTCGCTCCGGTGGCTCCGGTAGCTCCGACAGGTCCGGTAGCGCCAGTGGCTCCAACAGGTCCGACAGGACCTGGGTAGCCTTGAAGTCCGGGTTCACCCTGGGGGCCCTGAGGTCCCATTGGACCAACGGGACCGGGACAGCCTCTGGGTCCGGTAGGACCAGGACAACCGCGCGGCCCCTGAGGTCCCTGACAGTCACAGCTGCAACGATTGTTATTGTTACAACAGGATGTACCGGATAATTCCGGATCATCTGAGGTATGACGACTAAACAGCATAGAAAAGTATCACCTCTGGAAAATCTTATATCGTCAGACTAGACAGTCTGCCCGGCAGACTGTAATTTTACAGGACATTCCGGCAGTTGTCGTGGAATCTGACAATAATAGATTGCAGTTCTCGATATTAGTATATGTTTCATATGTGAGTTTGTGACTTACTATTGTATAACTGTCAACTACCCATTACCTAAAGGCAATGGGCTTGTAACTGCCCAGTCGTAGTAACGGTTTACGCCTTCGACCTTTTATCCCCAATAGGTATTGCTATCTAAAGTGGCGCTACATCATAGGGTGGTTGACAGCATCCTTTACAGACAAGATATACTCATCTGTAACTGTATCAGATACTAAACTTCCCATGCTATACAGCAAACATTCTTTTACGGGTAAGATTTTACGCAATACGCGAGTTTTTTACTTTATAGGAAAGAAATATAAAAACTGCTGTGGAAGATAAGTTTATTTTCCTGACAGGATAATTATCAAAAATGAAAAGAGTCTGATGCATAAAATATATAGGTTTATGCGTTGGATTCTTTTTTGTCTCTTGCCCAATAAGTTCCGGTATGCTATGATAAACAAAAGCATATTTTCTAATTATCTAAATCTATGTAACTGTCCGGTATTTTCAACAGTTACAGCCAAATCTCAATTCATATACAGATCATGAATCTGTTCTTTCAGAAAAGTCATGCTTTAATTTTCACTATTTATTTTTAGCAGGAGTTTTCTAAAAGACAGGAACTCCTGAACATATTTATTAAGGTGGTTATAAGATGCTGTATAAGAAGACAGAAAAGCTATCAATAATAAAGAGGGAGGGTGAGATAATGGGTATGTTTGTAAATCCGAATGCTGCAGCATTTCAGTGTGCAGTCAATTCAGAAGTATATATAGACAAAACGGGATTATTGGAATATACAAATAAAGTATTGGGCACAAATGCCAGGTTTATATGTAACAGTCGTCCGCGCAGATTCGGGAAATCTGTTACTGTAGATATGCTGACTGCATATTACAGTAAAGGATGCGACACTGAAAAAATGTTTTCAGGACTGGAAATCAGCAAATGTCCGGATTTTTACGAACATTTAAATAAATATGATGTCATTCATTTTGATGTACAATGGTGCTGTATATCAGCAGGTTCCAGTGAGAATTTAATTTCATATATCACGAATATCGTTGTTTCCGAATTAAGAGAGACTTATCCTGAAGTCAATCTGGTGGAAAACAGCACTATATATGGAGCAATGGCACGCATTAATACTGTATTAGGAAAACAGTTTATTGTAATCATTGATGAATGGGATGTTCTGATTCGTGATGAAGCCCATAATCAGGCAGCACAGGAAATGTATATTGACTTTCTCAGAAACATGTTTAAAGGAATTGAGGCATCAAAATATATCGCACTTGCATATCTGACCGGAATTTTACCGATAAAGAAATTAAAAACCCAGTCTGCCTTAAATAATTTCACCCAGTTTACAATGCTTAATGCCGGCCCATTGACACCATATATCGGTTTTAATGAAGACGAAGTAATCGATTTGTGTGAAAAATATGAGATAGATTTTGCAGAAGTGAGGCGGTGGTACGATGGTTACCGTCTTGGAGATTACCATGTATATAATCCCAATGCGTTAGTAAATCTGACAATCATGCGAACATTTCAAAGCTACTGGTCACAGACAGGAACCTATCTGTCAATCCTGCCACTGATCAACATGGATTTTGATGGTCTGCGGACATCCATCATAGAAATGCTGTCCGGTTCCTCTGTAGAAGTAAATGTCAATGAATTTCAGAATGATATGGTCAGCTTCGCAGACAAAGATGATGTATTGACTCTGTTGATCCACCTGGGTTACCTTGCCTACGACCAGAGAACCCAGAGAGCTTATATTCCCAATGAAGAAATCCGTCAGGAATTTCGTGCCGCAACCAAACGAAATAAATGGAACGAACTGATTGAATTCCAGCAGGAATCTGAGAAACTACTGGAAGCTACCTGGGAAATGGATGCAGAAACAGTTGCTGAACAGATAGAGAAAATCCATGCAGAATACACATCAGTGATTCAGTACAATAACGAGAATTCCCTGAGCAGCGTACTCAGTATTGCGTACCTAAGTGCAATAAAATACTATTTTAAGCCAATCCGGGAACTCCCGACAGGAAGAGGCTTCGCAGATTTCGTCTTCATCCCCAAACCACTGTACAGAGACTATTATCCTGCATTACTCGTCGAACTGAAATGGAACAAAGACGCAGAAACTGCTCTGAATCAGATAAAAGAACGAAAATATCCAGAGTCATTACAGCAGTATACAGGAGATATTTTGCTGGTGGGGATCAACTACGATAAAAAAGAAAAAGTTCATCAGTGTGTAATCGAAAAATGGTTTCCACTGTGTATATAGAACGTAACTTCAAAAGAATCATATAAGTTATGAGAAAAGACATTCTACCCCAGTGGATGGAATGTCTTTTTTATATAATTTTTAGCTTGCATCTATGTAAAATTGATATCAGAAAATCCCCTCTTTTTATGTTGACATTACTAAAAGCAAGACTATAATGAAAACCGAAAAAAGAATCTGACACGATTGGAAAGGGGAAGTTAATTATGAGTACAGTTTTGCCAAGAGAAGAAGCAGTAGAAACAATTTTTTCTAAAATTTTGGCTTCGCCGGAAGCATCCGGACGATTAAGCGGAGTTTTTTATGACCATATAGATGACGACCATCGTCTGACAGATAATGACAGAGATCATTTCCTGCAGGTATTGTTTCATGCGTACCAGAACGGTGATATCAGTGCACTGCTGTTGGAATTATGCGGCAGAAGTATGTTTGACCTGTTAAGGGAGGCTTATCTGATCCCGAAGAAATTCCACGGAAAAGCAGGAGAGAACCCGGTGCTCCTTACAGATGCAGCCGGAGAACTTCTTCCCGGGGAAAAGGTTTCAGCCAGAGAATATGCAAAATTCAAGGAAACATATGAACATCATGAATGTGCCCCCAGATCTGCGCTGTATCTTGCAGATGGTTATGATCTTGTCCGTACCTATACAGAAGGTCTGAACATTACAGAAGAAAAAGATAACCGTAAACGTGGTGTCCTGGCTCTTTATGCACTTCCCGACACCTGTAAACTGGGTCTGACAGAAGCACAGGCATATGCCGTTGTATGGGATGCTTTCCAGAAGATTCAGGAAGAAGCCCCAAGAGCCATGGTATACTACGGACAGGAAACAGGTCTGAAGAAAGAGAATCCGGATAAACCCTATGATGAAATTGGAATTCTTCTTCCTATCCATGAATTTGAGAAAAAAATGCTGCAGCATTTAGACGAGATTGACGGAATCGTACTGGCATGCAGAGAGAAAATGATGGAGAAAGCAGGAAATGACAGTCTGCAGCTCTAAAAATAAGGAAGTGATTAAAATGCCGCAGGAAGTGATTAAAAAGAATCATATGGATGTTGCTTGGCATGAATACACAGATGAAAATGGAGAAAATATACCTGTTTCAGATGCCAGTATTGCAGAAAAAGCATCTATTATCGGACGTGTGGGGATTATGTTTCTCTCATGCGGTACCGGAGCCTGGAGAGTAAGAAGTTCCATGAACACATTGGCAGAAGCACTTGGCATTACATGTACGGCGGATATTGGTCTGATGTCTATTGAATATACATGCTATGACGGAGAAGAAGGCTTTACCCAGTCACTGTGCCTGACCAATACCGGAGTAAATACCTTAAAGTTAAACCGTTTGGAACACTTTATCCGGAACTTTAAAACAGAAGGGAAACATATGTCAGGGGAACAGCTGCATACTTTCCTTGATAATATTGAAAAAACACATGGTCTCTATTCCCCGCCTGCACTGGGACTTGCAGCAGCAATCGCATGCTGTGGATTTACATTTCTGCTGGGAGGCGGTCCGATTGAGATGTTCTGTGCATTTGTGGGTGCAGGAATTGGTAATTATCTTCGCTGTAAACTGACAAAATATCATTTTACATTATTCTTATGTATTGTATCCTCTGTATCCTTGGCATGTTTTGCATATGCAGGTATGCTCAAACTGGGAGAAATACTGTTTGGGATTTCTGTTCAGCATGAGGCCGGATATATCTGTGCCATGCTGTTCATCATACCGGGATTTCCATTCATTACCAGTGGTATTGACCTTGCCAAACTGGATATGCGTTCCGGAATGGAACGTCTGATGTATGCTTTGATCGTTATTCTGGTAGCAACTATGTCAGCGTGGATCATGGCCCTGATTCTGCATCTGAAACCTGTAAATTTTATGAAACTTTCGCTGACAATGAGCCAGTGGATTCTATTCCGGATTCTTGCCAGCTTTTGCGGAGTATTTGGATTCTCCATTATGTTTAACAGCCCGGTACGTCTGGCAGTTGCAGCAGCCGGGATAGGAGCAGTGGCCAATACCCTGAGACTGGAGCTGGTGGATCTTGCCAATATTCCTCCTGCAGCCGCTGCATTTATCGGTGCACTTACTGCGGGACTTCTGGCGTCGTTGCTGAAGAATAAAGTTGGATATCCAAGGATATCTGTAACAGTTCCGTCAATCGTCATCATGGTTCCGGGTCTGTATTTGTACAGAGGATTTTATAATCTTGGAATCATGTCATTATCGGTAGCTGCATCCTGGTTTGCATCTGCAATCCTTATCATTGCTTCATTGCCGCTGGGACTGATCTTTGCACGTATTCTGACTGACAGATCATTCAGATATTGTACCTAATCCGGCAATTGATTTGGCAATTATTTTTAAAATCATTAAAAAAACCATGTATCTTTTGTGTATTGTGTGGTGGGTTTGGGTTACTGAAAATCGTGAAAAATCGACGTTAAACTGCAATGATTACAGTGATAGTTCCGGATGAACCTGTGATCAACAGGACAACAGGTTTCGGACGTTTAAGAGCCCGCTCCGTAAAGCAGACAAAAACTTCTGTGACATTACAGTGGAATATAATCAAAGATGCAGATGGCTGCTTCATATACGAAAATCACTGCAATACCGGCACAAAATCCTACAAATACAAAAAACCTGCCACCATCACCAACGGCGCTACAGGCACATGGACACAGAAGCAGTTGCCGAACAATAGAGAAAATCCATGCAGAATACGCCTCAGTGATCCAGTACAACAACGAGAATTCCCTGAGCAGTGTACTCAGTATTGCTTACTGATATAGTGTCGTTAGAATTATCAAAGGAGTCTGATGCATAAGTGAAAACTTATGCGCCGGGCTCTTTTGTTTTGAAAAAATTTCAGGATTATTGATTTAGATCAAGCGCCTGGCAAGACAGAAAACGAAAGATGTAGTATAATATATTGTGACAATAAAAGTGGTACAATCTTTCATATCAGAAAGCGAAACACTGAATTGAGAAAAAGTGATTATTATAAGAAGGAGAGAGTGCGTATGAAGAGAAAACTAATGGCTCTTATGCTGGCGGGAATCATGGTGATACAATCAGCAGGCACATCATGGGCAGCAGAATTCACAGATGGAGTGAATGTGGAATATGGAGATTCGTCAGAAAATGTTAATGAAGAAGCATTTTCTGACGAGCAAACGGAAGCAGAAAATTTTGAAGATGATTCTCCTGAAAAAGATCTGACAGAAGAAGCAGAAGTACCTGCAATGGCATCTGGTAGCACATCGGACGAAAATTTAGAAGTATCATTTAATAATGGGACACTTACCATTAGTGGAAGTGGGATGATTACTCAAACATCAGTAAAGAATTGTGGACATTCATTAAGTGAAATAAAGAAGGTAATTATAAAAAAAGGAATAACAAGTATCGGAGCGTGTGCGTTTTATGTTTGCAGTAGTTTAAACAGCATAGAAATCCCGAACAGTGTAACGAGTATCGGGAATTATGCGTTTTATAGTTGCAGTAGTTTAAACAGCATAGAAATCCCGAACAGTGTAACGAGTATCGGATGGGGTGCGTTTGAGGATTGCAGTAGTTTAAACAGCATAGAAATCTCGAACAGTGTAAGGAGTATCGGGGAGTGGGCGTTTGCTGGTTGCAGTAGTTTAAACAGCATAGAAATCCCGAACAGTGTAAGGAGTATCGGGGATTGGGCGTTTGATGGTTGCAATAGTTTAACTGATGTATATTACACTGGAAACAAAACACAGTGGGAGAAAGTAGATATTAGCTCATATGGTAATCAACAATTATCGAAAGCAACAATCCACTATAATAGCACAATATCCACAAATAAAAAGTTCAATTTGAGCATCAAATCCCCTGCCATTCTGGGAAATCAAAATTCAATTTCCGTAGATTTCGAAGCATCAACTCCAGGCAATGTAGCGAATGAGGAGAAGGCAATTACCTGGAAGTCAAGTAACCCTGCTATTGCAGAGATAGACAAAAATGCAACAGGGTTAATAGACAGCGTTGATGGCAACCGTGCATCTGGCTGGATAAGCTTATTAGCTTATGACGTAGGTGAAGTAACTATAACAGGAACTACACAGGATGGAAGAACTGCAAGTATAGAAATCAATGTAGAACCGAAACTGCAGACTCAGACCACAATAATTAACATTTCAGAAAAAAAATCAGTTACTCTGTGTTCCGTAGAGCTTGAAAAAGGAAATAAGGAATATCTGGAAAGGTTCATGAAGAACTTAAAGATTCAGGATACAGGTTCTTATTTAGCAGGGCCATATGTAACGATTGATAAAACGGAATACCGTATCTCAGATGATGGAAAGAAAGCAGAACTGATCTGCACGTTTACTCCGATAGGGAATGGAAGTGAATCTAGCAAAATTACATGTACAAGTCCAAATGGACAGAAAATTACAGTGTCAGTCGGTAAGAACGGCAGTCACACTGAATCCCTGACTGCAACAGCCGCTTTTGGTGACAAATCAAAGAAAAAGACCTTACACTGGACTAAAGATGGTTATAATGAGAAAGAAATAGAAGTTAATGTGCAGATTTATAATCCTTCAGGAACAGTTAATCTGAATGAGTTAAGTGTGGAACTGAAGAATTTGAAGATGTTTAAAGTAAAAGATGCGTCAAAAGTAACCAATATAGGCTCTGATTATACTTATGATCTGAATATGGATCAGTCCATAAATGAAGGGAAAACAATCACCGTTAAATTGACATTGGTAAAGAAGGGAGTAACATGGTGGAAACCGAATGACAGCAGTGTACATTCCGGAGAAATTATTGTTACAGTTACCGGAAATAACAAAAAGGGAAACAGTATCAGCGGAACCGCTGCTTTAAATGTAAATTATCAGAACGACCTGAAAAAAACAGATGATGAACAAAAAGCAGAGCAGGAAGCAGAAAAAAATGCAGAGAAGTCTTTAGCAGATGCAGTAGATTCTTTTGTGGATCTCAGTGATAAAATGGCACTTGATCCTGATATTGAAAAATATATTGGTCACAATCAGTTTGAAGGATTAAAATTATTGATTTATTCAGAAATTGCAATGGCAAATATTTCCAAAGAATATTTTACAGCCTCCGGTTTGTCCGATGAAGTTGCAGAGCGGATGATGAAACAGTTTTTGGGATATGAAAAGCCGAAATTTGGGATAGCAAGTAAAGAAGTACCTGTTGAAGTAGTTGTGCAGGGACTGAACAATAAGCTGTATCAGTTCAGATTTGACTGTGATGTTTCTGTATATTCTTATGACGGTTCACCATTTGGAATCAACGGTGGCATTACAACTAAAATGTGGCTGGTTTCTGAACCGAACCAAAAGCAAGAAGAAATTCTCTGCGATAAAGGATTAATTAATGAAGCAGATTTGGACAGCTTCTGCCAGAGCTTATGGAAAGCAGCAGAATCATCAATAAAAAGTGCATACAAAGAAATCTGGGGCAGTAATGCAGATAAACTTGCCAATGAAGTCATCGAGGACAGTATCGACAGTATCGCCAGCAAGGCAGCAAAATACGGTCTGGAGAGACCGGTTAAAATGCTTCTGGAGAAACTTTATGAAAGAAAACTGAAAGGCAGATTTTCATCAGGCTTTTTCAATCTGTTGATTTATCCTTCTAAAAAAGCTGTGATAAAATGCCCTGTAGATGTTTATGTATACAATTCCGATAATGTTCTGGTAGGAAGCATTGTTTCTGATAAGGCAACGATTATAGGGGATGGTGTAGCCCTCTGGACGGTGGGGGATGACAAATATGTTCAGTTATTTAATGATACCTATCGTCTGGTTTATAAAGCAACAGGCACCGGAACCATGGACATTAATATTTATGACCAGTTAGCAAACAATTACAATTACAGAAACTGTGAGTTCACTCAGATACCATTAAGTCCGAACATGAAGTATTCGCAGTCGATTAATGATGAACTGATGACAGATTCCGGCAATTATAAGGTGCAGTCTGATAATGGCACAATAATCAATGTAACAAAAGAGCAGAATTTATATGAAACGACCACAATCATTGAAACACCAACACCTACTGCAACGCCTACACCTGCCGCAACACCTACACCTACCGCAACACCTACACCTATAGTGACAGTGACACCTACTGTAACACCTACAGTGACAGTAACTCCTACTGCAACACCTACACCTGCAGTTTCACCAGATAAAAAACCTTCAGTACCGAAGTTAAGCAAGATAACTACATTATATAATTCAATTACAGTCAAATGGAACGCAGTTTCTGAAGCTGATGGCTATCAGGTTTATCGAAAGGTGAATTCCGGTAAGTGGAAAGTTGTAAAAAATACAACCGGAACTTCCTATAAAGACAAAAATGTAAAAGCCGGTTACAAGTATTCTTATACAGTAAAGGCTCATAAAAAAGTAAATGGCAAAAAAGTGTATAGTGGATACAACAAAAAGGGGTTATCAGGGAAACTGAATACGGTTGTTTCTTTGTCCGTTAAAAATAAAACAGTATCTATAAGCTGGAAGAAAACAACAGGTGCAACAGGATATTATATTTATCGGTCAGGAAGCAAAAACGGTAAGTTCAGTAAGATAAAAACGATTACCAGTGGGAAAACTTTAAAATATACAGACAAAAAAGTGAAAACCGGAAATACATATTATTATAAAGTAATTCCTTTCAAAAAAATTAACAGTAAGGCAGTAAAGAGTGCAAGTAGTACAATAAAGAGTATTGTATTAAACAAAACAGCTCCGACACCTACCCCAACGTCAGGCATTACAAAGAAATATTCTCCAGCAGCACAGAAACTGATTAATTATCTGATAAAAGCTGGAGAAAAATGGGAAGGTTCAATGGGAGGCACAAATTATACTATACATTATTTTGAAGTTGGAAAAGGAAATGTGACATTTCAGTATCAGAAGGCTTACAGTGATCAGCCCAGTGTACTCTGGATGTCTTATACTTTAAATTCGGAGACAAATTCAAAGTACAGGGAAGAGATTACACTTCATTGGATGGAACGATATGATTCTTCTGCTTCGAATATGAATGAAATATCAGTTAATTATGCGATAAATACTAATAATAATGTAGTTGGAGGAGATATTTTGATGGATTCATTTACTAAAGAATCACGAATTAAATTTCATAATCGCTACTGGAATTTAAAAGAATATACTTTGGAACAGATGAACGAAAAAGGAAACAAACGTTTGCAAGAAGCAATGCCGCTATTTGAATCCTGCCTGAAAAAGGGTGATTCTGGTGTAACTATGTCAGATTTGGGTTTTACAAAGTATAATTTTTAAATTTCTTATAAGATACTCAAAAAAGATTTAAGAAAAATAGCAAAACTAAGAAAGAATGTTTTATAGAACAAAAGATACATTGGAGAAATGAGTATGAAAAAGAAAGTATATAAGATGCTAATTTTTGCATGTATTATTTTAGGAGTATTATTATTGCATAGCGGTGTTAGGGTTGAAGCTTCTGAAATTCATGCATTATGTGTAAGCGGTTATCCGTTGGGAAATAATAACAGTGAACTGATGTATGACCGTATTGTAGAAAACAAACTTCAAGGATATAAAGCAGGAAAATACGTGAAGCAATATACCTATAATTCTGAGAAACCAGAAAATGGAGGTGGTTCATCAGAAAGTGATTTTGATTCTAAAATATCAGAAGTAATTCAAAATTCATCCAGTAGAGACATTTTGATATTTTACTATTACGGACATACAGTATCTGATGGAACTGGAAGTTCTTTGGGATTTGCTTTGACAGGTTCCAAGAAAGCTTGTGATACTTGGTATAGATGGCAACATCTTGCTTTAATGTTGGCACAATTTCCAGGGAAAATATATGTAATCCTTGACACTTGTCATGCTGAAGATTTCTGGACACAAGGGGTTAGTTCAATTCTGAACCAAACAGTGAGAGAGAAATTTTCGTGTCTGCTTGCATGTGGTTCGAATGAAAGCAGTAACTATGGACCGAAGCTTTTGTTTACTACACCAAGAAAATTGGTTGATGCCAAGTATTATGGAAGTTTTACTTTCAACATAGGAAAAGCTCTTGGATATTGGAACGGTATACTGGCAGCAGACAGAAGCAAAAATGGATATGTGACATTAAATGAATTATATGCATATGTCGAAAAGCATATATCAGGATTTGATAAAATGACAGTAAAAACATATGGCGGATACTTGGATGAACCTTTATTTCATTATAATGTTGCCATAGATCATACAAAGCTTTCCATGAATATAAAAGATCAGAAAAAACTTTGTGCATATGTAACAGGGACAAAAGTGAAAGCAAAATGGACATCGAGCAATACATCTGTTGCTACAGTAAATTCTGGAGGAAAGGTGGTTGCCCAAAATCCTGGAACAGCGGTTATTACTGCAAAAATAAATGGAACAGAAGCTACATGTACTGTAAAAGTAAAAGATGTGAAATATACTCTATCGCAATTTGAAGATTATAACAGACTCAATAAATTGGTTCATTGTTTTGATATACCTATTGGTTTCTGTGCAAATCCGGCAATGAATGTAGGAAAGAAGCCTTCTGGCGTAGATTCCAAATTTATGATAGCATGCAGCGCATGGCATGTGGATGAAAAGTATTGGAAGGAAATTCCTGGAGTAGAAGGTTATGGTGAGTTTTCGATTGATGGCAAATATGTTGAACAGGAATGTAAAAAATTATTTGGGAAAAGTTGTTCAATAATGAAACTGACAGAATCTTTTATATTTGCGACACGAAAAGGAAATAAGATAAACCTTCCAGGATGGTCATCACCGTATAATGTAACAAGCAGAATCACTGGAATTGTGCAAAAAACGGCTCTGTCTTATCAGGTATATGTAACTTATACTGCAAAATCAGTTTATGGAAATTTAAGTATATCGGGAAAGCAAACAAAAGCGGTATTTACTGTAAAAAAAGTTCAGACAGCTCCTCATGGATATTATGTATCTGGATTCAAATTTTCATAAGAAAAAGTGTAAATGAGAAGCAAAAAGAATAAAGTTAAAGGAATATTTACGGATGAAAGCAGAAAAAAGTGAAATTATTGTGTTTTTCAGGGATATAATCGGAATCAAAGATAAATATGCACTGGAACAGCTTGGCAATCATTCCAGAAGATGGACGTTAAAGGCAAAATGCATTTTACTTAAGGAAAAAGATGTGGTTTCGGAAGTTTCTTTTCTGTATCAGCGTGGAGGAGTAGTAAAAGCATATTATGCGCTGGATAAAGAGGGAAAAAACAGAATCCATTGTTTTGCGCATCATGTGGGTGAGCCTGTTACCGGGATTGTGAATCTGGACAGACATATGGTTTCACTTCTGACTGTGGAGGCAGTTAGAGACTGTGAGTTGATTTCTATCTCTGCAGACTGCCTCAGAGAACTGGTACAGAGCTGTCAGGAAATTGCTCTGGCGTGTAACCGTATGATCGGAATCAATGTTATCAGGAATATGGAATATGAAAAAGTGATCACTTCCAGCAGAGTGGAAGACAGGTATCGTTATTTTCTGGAAATTTATCCGGATCTGGTAGAAAAAGTAAGCAAAAAGGATATTGCTTCCTATCTTAATATGACACCTGAGAGTCTGAGTCGCTTATTAAAAAATATGAAAAAAGAAAATTCTGAACAGTGATTTCGCTGTATGCAGAGGTAATCTTGCATACATGGAAATAAATTTACAGCAAACGGAGGATAAAACATGAAGAGAAAAGTTTTAACAATGTTGTTAGCAGTAACAATGTCAGCGACAGTGGGAAGCCCTGTCTGCGCTGCAGATTTTACAAGTGGAACGGAGAATGTATCTGAATTTTCCGGGAATGTTGTGGACAGTGAGAATGCATCAGAAAATACAGCAGATGTGGATACTGCATCTGAAGAGGTAAATGAGACTATGGATGCAGAAGAATCGGAAGATTCACAGAAATCAGATATGCCGGAATTTACAGATGAAGAAAGCGCAGATGACGAAGACTCGATTCCGGAATTTAATGATGACCAGGAAGATATACTCACAGACAGTGCGGGAAAGCCAGGTACTTCTGCGAAATATCCTTCCATGAAAAAAACAGGAAATGTATATACAGCGACTGTAAAGAATGCAACAGAAAAGAATTATGTAAAATTTGTTCCAAACAAAACAGGAAAATATGTGTTAAAGATGACAATTACATCCCAATATGGAACTTATACAAATAGTGTCTATGATGCATATAATTCTAAATTCAAAATGCTTGAAGGCATTTCCACAGGTGGCTATGGTGCCTATAAGCTTGAAAAAGGGAAAACCTATTATTTTGGAATGGGGATGGGGAAATCCGCTTCAAAAGTTGTCTTTCAGGCAGAAATTCTGGCTGATGTTGTTTCAATCAAACAGGTAAAAATTGATAAATCTGTTGCTTTTTATACTCCTATAGATTTTTATCAGGATCAATACGGAACAGATAATAAAAATCAATATAACGTCGCAGAACGTTGGAGAGGAAAAGGAAAAATAAAAATCACATATAGTGATGGAAAAACAGAGACAATTCGTACAGACCAGAGAAATAGATATGGTCAATGGCTCAGCAGATATATTATTTACAACGGTAAGAAATCCAGTCCAGAGCCAGGAACCTATGACGTACATTTAAAATATGACAATTCAAAAGCAGAAGCAGTTGTAAAAAATGTCAAAGTAAAGAAACTATCCGGTTTACCGACAATCAATGGAAGTGGCAGTAAAAAGTTTTCTGTAACCAACAGTGGCATGTATGCATGCTTTAAAACAGGTAAGAGTACAAAATACCGCGTTTCCGTATCTTTCCCTGATTATAATCTTGGCAGTCAGGGAATCAGCATTGAACAGGAGAAAAAAGGAAAACTTGAACATATAAATCATGTGCAAAATGGAGGTACCTGTACATTAAAGGCGAATACAGTATATTATTTTTATGTAAACTTACATAGTGGATGGGCGAATAATTCGACTGGAACACTTAAAGTAACTCCTGTAAATTAACCATATCAAGTCAGGGGCAAAATACTTTTTGACCCTGACATCATAAAATTTATAAACAAACCCAGAGGAACAAATCTGTAAATGCATTTAAGTATTCATAGATTTGTTTCTTTGTGTTATATAAAATAAAGTTTTAGATTTGTGAAAATTATATCAAACTTACAAACAATTTCATGGTCCAAAACAAAAATTGGAATTTAAAAATTGTTCGGATTTCTGTACAAAAACTCTTGTCAATTTTTTGACAATGTGTTATCATTAAGACGTCAATTTTGTTAGGAGAAAAGGAGTATTAAGATTATGAGCAGTAAAATTACTATCATTGGAGCCGGCAGTGTCGGTGCCACCATCGCGTACACTTTATCAAGTCAGGATATTGCATCTGAAATCGTTCTGATCGATATCAATAAACAGAAAGCAGAAGGCGAAGTTCTGGATATCATCCAGGGAACCTGCTTCAGAGATCCTATTTCCATCATTGCCGGAGATTATGAAGATGCCAAAGACTCTGACATCGTTATCATCACATCCGGTATCGCACGTAAACCAGGACAGACAAGACTTGAACTTACACAGACAAACGTAAATATCCTTAAGTCCATCACACCGGAGATTGTAAAGGCTGCACCAAACGCTCTTTACCTGATCGTAAGTAATCCGGTTGATATCATGACTTATGTATTTACAAAGATTTCCGGACTTCCGGAGAACCAGATCCTTGGTTCCGGTACCATCCTTGACTCTGCACGTCTGCGTTGCGGATTATCCGAGCACTTCCAGATTGCACAGAGTAACATCCATGCTTATGTATTTGGTGAACATGGCGATACATCCTTTATTCCATGGTCCGGAGCTTATATTTCCGGTGTAAGTGTGGATGAATATTATGAACTGGAGAAGAAACTCGGAAAAGATATTGAGCCGATTGACAAAGAAGCAATGCTTCAGTACGTACAGAAATCCGGCGGTGAAATTATCTCCAAGAAAGGTGCAACTTTCTATGCCGTATCTTCATCTGTATGCAAGCTCTGTAGCTTACTGGTATCTTCTTCCGAATCTATTTCTACAGTATCCACTATGATGCATGGAGAATACGGAATCGAAGATGTATGCTTAAGCACACTGACACTGGTAGGTCCAAATGGTGTACAGGGTAAAGTACCGATGAGAATGAATAAAGCTGAAATCGAACAGCTCAAGAAGAGCGCAGATACACTGAAAGAAATTATTGCTCAGATTGATCTTAATTAATAAATAAAACGTGACTGGTTAAAATCGCCTGTGGCGATAAGATTTTGAATTCAGGGGAGCAGAGAACGCGTTGCTCCTCTGAGTAAAAATTATTGTTTACTCCTTTTTTTATTCATCAGTCAAAATTCCATATTGCAGCGGAGGCAGAGGAATTTTGACTCTTATGAATAAAATCAGGAACGAAATAAAAAAATATCAAAAACCTCTTGTTAAAATGTTGTCAATATGATATAATATTTTTCGGAAATCGAGCTGATACACTCCTTTAATTGCGGAGGAAGGGTGTGCGAACTCTTTTATTTTCTATGTCTCAACAAAGATATAAAAAGTAATTGTATTAGACTTGATTTATATTTTTGTCCATATATTGTTAAAAAAAAGACAAGGACTAGCGACTGTTATTTACGGGCGCTATATATCGGGGCAAATTGCTTTTGGACCCTGATATCATTATTTGAGCAACATGAATTTATCTGAACAACTAAGAAAGGATAATGTTAAGTATGAAGTACAGTTATTATCCGGGTTGTACCCTGAGAAACAAGGCGAAAGATCTGGACGAATATGCCAGAGCCAGCGCCAGAGCACTTGGGTTTGAACTGGAAGAGATCGAAGACTGGCAGTGCTGCGGAGGTGTTTATCCTCTGGGAACTGACGAAATTGCTACGAAGCTTTCTTCTGTACGTGCTCTTAATCAGGCCAAAGAAAAGGGCCAGGATCTGGTAACAATCTGTTCTGCCTGTCATCACGTGATCAAACGTGTCAATGACGACATGAAGAATGTGGAAGATATCCGCACCAGAGCAAATAATTACATGCAGCTTGACGAGCCTTATGCTGGCGAGACAACAGTACTCCATTATCTGGAAGTGCTTCGCGACAGAGTTGGCTTTGACAAGCTGAAAGAGAAGGTAGTAAACCCGCTTACAGGAAAGAAAATCGGAGCCTATTACGGATGTCTCTTATTACGTCCGGGCAAGATCATGGCTTTTGATGATCCGGAGAATCCGACAATCATGGAAGATTTCATCCGTGCACTTGGGGCAGAACCGGTAATCTATCCATACAGAAATGAATGCTGCGGCGGTTACATTTCTCTGAAAGAAAAAGATATGTCTCAGAATATGTGTCAGAAAATCGAAGACAGTGCGAAAGGCTTTGGCGCAGATATGCTGATCACAGCCTGTCCATTGTGTAAATATAATTTAAATAAAAACGCTTCCAGCGAACTGCCTGTATATTATTTCACAGAGCTCCTTGCAGAAGCCCTCGGAGTAAAAGAGGAGGTGGCAAAATGAGAAACCAGCATTCAGCAGCAGAAAAGATCAAAGAGATCTCCGGAACCAATCCGCTGAAATGTATGAAATGTGGAAAATGTTCTGCTACCTGCCCATCTTTCAATGAAATGGATATCAAGCCACATCAGTTTGTATCCTATGTTGTAAATGAAGATATCGAAGCACTTGTCAATTCAAAGTCTCTCTGGAAATGCCTTTCCTGCTTCGCCTGTGTAGAGCGTTGTCCAAGAGATGTAAAACCGGGAAAGATCATCGATGCAGCAAGACAGTTAGTTGTCCGTGAAAAAGGCGGCGATTATCTGAAAGCAGATGAGATACCACAGCTTCTTGATCCGGAACTGCCACAGCAGCTTCTGGTAAGTGCATTCAGAAGATACAGGAGGTAAGCCAGCGTGCAGAGAATTGGTGTATTTGTCTGTCATTGCGGAAGTAATATCGCCGCTACGGTAGATGTAAAAAAAGTTGTTGAATTAGCTGCCAAAGAGCCGGGTGTCGTTCATGCAGAAGACTACCAGTACATGTGCTCAGAAGCAGGCCAGGCTAAAATTCAGGAAGCCATTAAAGAGAAAAACCTGACAGGCGTTGTTGTCTGTTCATGCTCTCCACGTATGCATGAGGCAACATTCAGAAAAGCAGCTGAAAGAGCTGGCCTGAATCCATACATGGTGGAGATTGCAAATATCCGTGAGCATTGTTCCTGGATCCACAAGGATATGGAAGAGGCTACAAAGAAGGCCGTGATCCTTGCCAGGGCAGCAATCGCAAAAGTAAACTTAAACACACCTCTTCAGCCAGGAGAGAGCCGTGTTACAAAGAGAGCCCTGATCATCGGCGGCGGTATTGCCGGAATCCAGACAGCCCTGGATATCGCAGATGCAGGATATGAAGTAGATATCGTAGAGAAGACTCCAAGTATCGGTGGAAGAATGTCACAGCTTGATAAAACATTCCCGACACTTGACTGTTCTGCATGTATCCTCACACCTAAGATGGTAGAGGCAGCAGCACATGAGAAGATTAATATCTATACATACAGTGAAGTAGAACATGTCAGCGGTTTCGTAGGTGATTTCACCGTTGATATCAGAAAGAAAGCAAGAAGTGTAAATATGGACAAATGTACAGGCTGCGGTGTCTGCCAGGAAAAATGTCCGTCCAAGAAGATTCCGAACGAATTTAACAGAGGATTAAATAACAGAACTGCTATTTACACTCCATTTGCACAGGCAATCCCGAATGTTCCGGTTATCGACCGTGAGAACTGTCTGAAATTTAAAACAGGAAAATGTGGTGTCTGCTCCAAAGTATGTCAGGCAGGAGCCATTGATTACGATCAGC
>OGQF01001315.1_pt1 | contig 17618 bp, 7 predicted proteins | sample 1553141 | NCBI WGS metagenome assembly OGQF01 (sample SAMEA2580005, study PRJEB22360) | human gut metagenome | biome: human gut; feature: human-associated habitat; material: faeces | place: Denmark | collected 2008/2010
GCTAGGGATTAGGGATTGGGGATTAGGAGTGACTAGTGACTGGTGACTTGAATACTGCTTTCGGGCATCGCCCCATACATATTCGCGGCGAAGCCGCCACCACAACCCTGAACCCTGAACCCTTAAACCCTTCAACCGATCTTCATGATCTTTCGACACAAAGGAGGACCATCTTATGAATAAAATCTACAAAGTCGTCTGGAATGCCACGCGTGGCTGCTATGTGGTCGCTTCGGAGCTGGTGAAGACGCACCGGGGGAAGAAGAGCGTGCGCCGCGGCGGGAGCATCCTCTCCCGCGCAGGGACGGCACTGCTCCTTGCTATCGCAGGCTGGGGCGCGGCTTGCAATTTCATTTACGCAGATGTCAACGTGGCGGATCCGGCTCACACTGGCAAGGTGGATAAGACCCCGCTCGCAGGCGGCGGCACGCAGTATGACATCTACAACCAGCAGGTCAACAATGGCAGTGCCCTGAACAAGTTAACGGATTTCGGTATCGGACAGAAGGACGTGGCGAATCTCCAGCTCGGCTCCTCGGTCGATCGCCAGATCAACCTAGTCAAGAACCGCATCAACATTGGTGGCGTGGTGAATGCGATCAAGGATAATAAGATCGGCGGGGACGTGTATTTCTTCTCGAATGCAGGCATTATGGTCGGCAAGACTGGCGTATTCAATGTGGGACGGCTGACGCTGGGGACGAATGCGGCGTATGGCGAAGCGCTGTACAATGGCGGGATGGAGAAGCATTTGGTGCAGTCCGCTACGGCGCAGGCGAAGGCTGTCGCCGGCGGCAGTGACATCACGCTTCAGGGGAAGGTCTATGCCCAAGGCGATGTGATCGTGGGCGCAGGCGATGTATCTCTGAACGGTGCGGCTGTACGCACGCATGTGGATAATGCAGGCACTTACGCAGCGCAGAAAACCGCCGATGAATATAGAAATCAGCTGGTGAATATCAATACCCCGTCGGCTACGGTCGCCACTGCTCTCGGCAAGGGCGATGTCGCACTGGCGGCTGTCGGTGTACCGTTGGAAGCGAAATCCTTCGAGACCAAGGGTGCGATCGTCATTGACAAGGCATACATTGACGCGTCAGGCGGTGACACGTCGGTCATCGCCAGCGCGGAACGGAATGGCGGGAATCTCATGGGCAGCCAGGCTTCGGCGTCGGTCGATATTTCGAATGCCACCATCAAAGGGCAGCATGTAGGCATTGCGGCGAAGACGGAAGTCAGCGGCAAGGTCGGCTCGGCGGATGCGTATAACACAGCTGCGGAAGAGGATGGTATCCTCGGACTGCTCCATGCGACCTTTGATGAACGGGTGGGAAATCTGGCGTCTGTCGTGAAGACGGGCGCAGACTCTCTCGTGACGGTCAAGGATTCGCAGCTCACCGCGGCGGAAGACCTTACGATTTCCTCGAAGGTAAAGTCGGAAATTGGCAGTGAGACGGGCGGCGCTCTCGGCGTCGGGATCAATGTCGGCATCGCGGACGTTTCCTCGAAAGTAGAGATCCAGGGGACAAGTGCGCTCACGGCAGGGAAGGATCTCGCGATTTCTGCGGAAGGCAGTAACGCTATCGATCTCCAGCGGCAGGGCAGCGCGGAAGATCTTCCCATCGCGATCGATCTTGGCTGGGCGGAAGTGAAGACAGATGCATCCGTCAATGTAGAGAAAGAGGCGACGCTGAAGGCGAAAGAAAATGTAGACGTATCGGCGAAGGCAGAGAGAAATCTCTCCGTCGAGGTCGAGAACAGCAGCGGCGACGGCACGCTGGGCCTCGCGGTCGGCGTCATCCAGTCCGAGACGAAGGCAACGGCCGATGTGCAGGGCAAAGTCTATGCAAATGGCAAGGTCAGTGTCAGAGAATACGGTATCGGACGAAGATGGGAAGTATGATCCCGATACGCTCCACATCACGAGCGAGAGCGAAAGCGATGATGGCACCAGCTCGGATCCCATTCACGACATCGTGGACGTAGCGACGACCAAGGGCAAGGGCAACCAGCTCATGGCGGGCATCAAGAAGCTTTGGGGTGATAAGTCGACGGAGAAGAAGGCGGCAGACGCCGGGACGACCGCGGCTGACCAGATCGCGGCGACGAGCGCCGGCGGCGGCCTCGGGCTCAATGCTGCGACGGCTTTCCTCTTCAGTGACAACAGCGCGAAGGCGTCCCTTTCGGGTGAAGTGCGCGGCTATGATGGAGCAAGCGGTGCGGGCGCAGTCGATGTACACGCGGAGACCTTGTCGCGGACGAAGGTGAAGGCAGGTGTCAGCCAGGGTGCGGACAAGAGCGCCGGCATCGCGGCGGCGGTGAACTACGTCGACCAGAATGACAAGGCCGAAGCCGAACTCGCGGGTGACATCAAGTCCAAGGGCGATGTGAAGGTCAGCGCGGAAACGAAGCGTCCCTGGCAGTCGAACCTTGAAGGCTTCGGTGAAAATCTTGCGGATGACTTGGCAACCATTTTCGACCCGAATAATGGTTTTGAACTGTCGTGCCTGACCGACTCTTGGACGCAGACGGTCGGCGCGGGCGAGAAAGTCTCCGGCGCAGCGGCGCTGAACATCATGGAATACAACTACACCGCGAAAGCAACGGTGAAGAAGGATACGAAGGTAGACATCGATAATGGCAATCTCGATGTCAGCGCGAAGAATGATATCCACACTGTGAATTTCAGCGGCGACATCAAAGCGCCGATCGGCGACCAGCCGGGGAGCCTCGATTTTGGGAAGACATTGGAGGAAGTCCTTTCTCCGGCAGCGGGAAAGCCGCATTGGGCGGCGCGGCGCTTACCGTGCATCAGAAGAATACCGCCGAAGCCACCGTGGAAGATGGCGTGACTGTGACGAAGGCGAAGGATGTCAGCGTCACGGCGGAAAACAAAGGCTCGAATCTTTCCATGGCGGCTGCGGGCGGCAAGGGGCAGACCGTTGCCATCGACGGGACAGTCAATGTCAACCGTTTCGAAAACACCACCAAAGCCACGGTCGGCAAAGCGACCATCAACGCAGACGGTGACGTCAGCGTCAGTGCTGAGGACAATAGCAAGACCATCAACATCGGCGGTGCGATCGCTGTCTCCGAACAGGCAGGCATCGGCGCCACCGTCGCATACAACCACATCGACCGCCAGACAGAAGCATCGCTCCAGGGGAAGGTCACTTCTACGAAAGACGTCTCCGTCACCGCCAAGAACACCGGCGCGATCTACGCCATGTCCGCAGCCGGCGGTGTCACCATGGATAGCACCGAGGCGAACGGCGCAGGCAGTACCGGTCTGAAAGCACAGGAAGGTGAGGACAGCCAGAGCACCTCTTCGATCGGCGAACTGGCAGAAAAACTGCTGAACGCAGGCAAGTCGGACAAAGATAAGAAAGAGATCCAGAAAAGCGACTCCGCACTGGACACCATCGCAGGAAAAGATGCGTCCATGGGTGAGAACGTCGGCACCGCAAAGGGCGGCTTTGCCACGGCGGCGAATGTCTCCGTGAATCGTATCACCGATACGGCGAAGGCGTATACGAAAGGAAATATGGTCACTGCCGATGCGCTCGCCATCCGTTCCGGCAATGACAGTAAGATCACGACAGGCGCGGGTGCGATCGCCCTCGGCCTCTCGCAGAACAGCAGTGCCATCGCAGGGAGCTTCATGTACAACGCCATCACGGACAAGAATGAAGCCTATGCCGAAGATGCAGTGCTGACGCTCCAAGGCAGCGAGAAGGAAGACGCTTCCCTCACTGTCGAAGCGGACAACGCGGCGAAGATCACAAATATCGCAGCGAGCGGCAGTGGTGCGGCAAAGGGCAGCGCCATCGTGGGCCAGATCAGTCTGAACTGGGTGGATAATGAAACCGACGCCCATGTGAAGGGCGGCCGTCTCACTGCGGATGAAGCGGCGACCATCGCGGCCAAAGACCGCGGCACCATCGACTCCTACACGGGCGCGGTGGCGATTTCCGCTGGCAATAATGGAGCGGCGGTGGGGGCGTCCATCGCAGCAAACCTCATCGAAGGGGAAACCACCTCTTCGCTCGAAGATACCACAGTGAACAGCGGCGGCGCCCTCTCCGTCACCGCGGATGAGACCAGCCAGATCCAGTCCATCGTGGCGGCCTTCTCGGCGAGCGGGAACTGGATCCACACGAAGACGGATGCCCATATTTCCAATGACAATACCATGAAGACAGGGGCGCTCTCCGTCCTGGCGAAGAATGGAAGCAATGCGACACTCGGCGTCGGCAGTGCGGCTGTCGGAGGAAACTCCGCCGGCGCATCCATCGGCGTTATGGTGAACCAGTCGGAAGTCGCAGCTACGCTTACCGGCGATAAAGATAAGAATCATACCATCACCGCGGACGGCATCACTGTACAGGCGGATAATGCGTACAATGGCGCGGCTTCGGATACAGATGATAAGACTGCTAGGACCGTCGCTGTCGGCTTCGCTGGCGGCACCTCGCAGTTCGCGGGCTCCGGCTCTGTCACGGTGAATGTCATCGACCAGAAGACCGATGCGACTATCGGCAAGGGCAAGTACGATGCAGGGCGGAAGGCGGCTCAGGTAGGTGCGACAAGCACCGCGAAGCTCTTCGGCCTCGCGGGCGGCGCGTCCCTCTCCGCGGGAAGCGGTATTGGCGCAGCTGTCGACGTCCAGACCTACAACGGTCACACCTATGCAGGCATCGCCGACGGTGCGTCCCTGAAAAATGCGTCCTCCGTCACCGTGAATGCGGACTCGAAAGAACACCTGACCTCTGTCGCAGCGACCCTCGCCGGCGGAGCCGGTACTTTCGCAGGGGCAGGGGCAGCTGGCGCACACTCCGTCTCGACCGATACGAAAGCGTATTTGGGCCAGAGTGAAGTGACGGAGGCCGGTGATGTCTCTGCCACCGCCAAGGATGAAACGGAACTGAAAACCGTCGCAGGCAGTGGTGCTGCCAGCGGAAATACCGGTGTCGGTCTCACCGCAGCGGTCGAAGTGGTGAACAAAAAAGCTAGTGCGATCGTGGGTGACGATGTGAAAGTGACAGGCAGCAGCCTCACCGTGAAAGCAGAAAACACCAGCAGCAGCGTGACCAGTGCTGCCGGTCTCGGTGCCGGCGGTACGGCAGGTCTTGCCGGAGCGGCATCGGAAACCTTCATGAAGCAGGAAACCGATGCACATGTCGGCAAGAATGCGAAAGTTACCGTCAAGAAGGGCGCGGAGATTCTTGCCGATTCGAAGTTTACGCAGGGCGTGGCGGCGGGCAGCGTCGGTGCGGCGGGAACGGTCGGCATGGGGCTCACGAATTCCACGGTTTCCTTCACGGGAGACACCGCCGCTTATGCGGATGAGAACGCGGTTATCGATGGCGGGGAAAAAGTCAATATTTCCGCAACCCAGCTGACGAAGGTAGACTATGGCACGGTCGCGGGCGCGGTGGGCGGCACGGCGTCTCTCTCCGGCACCGTGGGTGTCAATGCGCTGAAGACGACCACGAAAGCCTATGCAGCAGCCAGCTCTCGGCGAAGACAGCAAACGCAGAAGGGATCGCGGTCACGGCCAGCGATGAGACAACGCTCAAAGGTGACAATGGCGGCGTGTCCATCGGCATTTCCGGTGGAAGCGCGGGTGCAGCCATCGGCGTGACGAATATTTCCAAAGATACAGAAGCCTTCCTGGGCGGAAGAGCCGCTATTGATACCGCGGGGAAGACGAAGATTTCCGCGAAGAATCAGGAAAGCTTCGTGAATGTCACCGTGCAGGCTGCCGGCGGGCTCTATGCCGGCCTTGCGGGCGCAGTGAATGTGACGAATCTCTCCGCTGTCACCAAGGCGTACACGGGAGATGACGTTTCTTTCAATCAGGCAGATAAAAAAGGCAGCGATGTCACGGTCGAGGCGAAGCACAATATTGACAAGATGACGAGCGCGGTCGCAGGCGCGGCGGTCGGTGCAGGAGCACTGGGGGCGGCGGTAGATATCGGTACGATTCGCACGCAGACGAATGCGTTCCTGGGGGAAAATAACAAGCTCCACACGGATGGCGCGCTGGTGATCGATGCGGCGGATCACATGGAAGGCATTTCCACGAATGCCATCGCGGCAGCCGTGGGTGGATTCGGTGTCGCAGGCAGCGTCTCGGTGTACAACTTCTGCAGTATCATGAGTGACAGCGATATTGCCATGCTCTCGGGCAAGACCAGCAAGGATGGCGGCGAAAGCTCCATGGACGACTGGGTGAATGGCGAAATCAACAAGTCCCAGACGGGCAATGCCATGGGTGTGTACCAGACAGATGCGCTTACGGATGTGAAAAATAAACTGGAAACGAAATTCCAAAGCGAGACGCCGGATATGGGTGAGAAAGGGACGCTCGCCCAGATCGGGAACGGCAGCACTGTCACGGCAGACAACGTCCGGATCAAGGCGGATGATAAGCTCTCCGTCTCGAACCTCATGGGCAATGTCAGCGCAGCGGCAGCGCGGCGGGCATCTCGGTCAATGTCGTCCGCACGGATACCTTGACGCAGGCGAAGACGGGAGAGAACTCTTCTATCCGGTCGGTGGGAGATGTCCAGATTTCTGCGGGCTCTGACCATCAGATGAAAAGTGACATCGTCGGCGCGTCCCTCTCCGGCGGTATCTCCGCTCAGGGGACGGAAGAGACCTGGATGGACAAGAGCATAGAGCATCGTCCGCGCGCTGGCGGGGACGGGATCGTCCATCACGTCCGGCGGACAGACGGCTATTACCTCGAGCAATGTACGAAGCCTCGATGCGAAGCTCACGGGCGCATCGGTTGCGCTGTCGGACGCTCTGAATGGCGCGGTTATCACGGCAGATGTCAGCGGCTCTTCGGAAGCAGGCACGGGGAATGGTGCGTCCATCGACGCAGAGGAAGAGGCGAAGATCGAGGCGGAAGCGGATACGAAGCTCTCCGCGAAAGCACTCGGTGCGGCACTTGGCACCTATGCCGGAACCGGCACGGGCGTGGCGTTTTCTTCGGAGGTGGCAGCGAAGGCAGATGTAGGAAATCAGACCGCCATTCATGGGAAGAACACTTCCATCACAGCGAAGAATACCCCTACCCTGGAGGCGCGGGCGGTTTCTGCCGGCCTTGGCATCGCAGGCGTCGGTAGCACCGTATCTGAAGCGCATTCGAAGGACAAGGCACTGGTTCGTGTCGGCGGTGGGGCGAAGCTCTCGGCGGATGAAGCGCTCAGGATCCGGGCACTCATGGAAAAACCGGCAGACGCAAAGGATTACAATGCGTACGCGCAGGCCATCGCTGGCGCGGGTGGTGTCGTTTCCGGTGCGGTCGGTCTGGCTTTTGTCGATATGGCGCAGGAAACGAAAGTTTCCATCGAGGCTTCTTCCGCGATGATAGCGAAGAAGGCCACCATCGCAGCGGAGCATAGCGATACAGAAAATGTCGAAATGGACTCTGTCAGCGCGGGTGGTGTCAGCGGTACGGGCGGCGAGACGAAAGTCAAGGTTGTCTCGGATGCAGGTGTCAGTGTAGGACAGGGCAGCACCATCACGACAGCGGAAGAGGCGGCTATCCGCGCAGAAAATGTCACCGAAAAGGCATGGCGGGATGGTAGCAGCAAGAAGAACGTCAGCAGCATCGGTGCAGCGCTTGCGAGCGGGAATGGCGTCGTGAATGAGACATCCATCACGCACGTGACGACGGTCGATCTGGATGCGGTCACCATTAAGGCGAATGCGTCTGACCTCACCGTGGAAGAAAAGGCAGCAGGAAAGACGCTCTACGATAAGAATGCCATCGCGATCGATGCGGCGAGCCGCGTGATTTCCAAAGACAGAAGCACGCTTTCCACGGGCGCAGCCGTCGGCGCGGCGCATGTGAAGAATACAAATAGCGTCGCCGCGACGACCACGGCGCATGTCAGAGAAGGCAGCCAGCTTCTGGAGGGCGAGACAGAGAAAGCAAAAGAGAAGGACAAGACCGCGTCTTACACAGGGGCAGCCCAGAGCCCGTACAGCAGCGCGTATAAAGGCGGATCCATCGCGGTCGGCACGAGAAATGATGCCGAGCTTGACAGTGATACGCTGGTCGATGTCTACGGCGCGGCGGGCTATGCCGGTTCGGAGAACCGGGTCACTTACACGGGTCTGTCGAACACATCGTTTGCTGGCAGCGCGGAAACGGCGAAGGGCGATATTTCCGCCATGGCTGGACGCGACAGCCGGGGCGAGACAGGCACCATCCGTACCAGTGCGCACAGCGACATCCTGAATGCGACGGCAATCCCGATTTCCATCAAGAAGGATCCTGTCGCGAAGATTGACAGCCGTGCATCGCTTACCGTGGATGCGGCGGCGAATATGCGAAGCGACCGCGATATCCACATGAAAGCGAAAGCGGGCAGTCTCACGGCGCTCGGTTCGGGCGAAGTGAAGGACTGGGTGAACAAAGTGGCGGATGCGCTCGGGGCAGACGGCAGCTCCATCGGTCGCAAGGAAATCTCCTCGTCGGCAGATGTCACTATGGACGGCAAGGCCGAGACGGGCATTCATAGAAACAAGTCCATCACAATCGGCGGACAGGACAAGCAGGGCAGCTGGGAGACGACGGTCAAGAGTGATGGCGATATTTCTTATATCTATGGTGGCACTACCATCGTAGGGAAGGAGCTCTCCGAGCGCCTCGCCGCCCTTCGCGAGAAGCTCGCTGACTTCGGCGCGGATGATTCCACCAAAGCTGCGTATGAGGCAGAGATTCAGTTCCTTGAAGAAAAAATGGCTGCGCAGGGGCTGGGATATTTCGAGACCGATGACAAAGGAAATAAGCGATTCATCGAGCTCCCCTCGTCGGATACGTCAGAACTCAAGGATGCGAAGAAAGTCCTTGAAAATGCAAAGAGCCAGGACCAGAAGATCACTGACAGCTGTCAGGCAGATCAGAAGAAGCTGGATCAGCAGAAGACGGAGCTCACCGCGCTTGGCACCGAGCATACGAATTATCTCGGATTGCAGTCGTTGGCAGATGCGAAAAAGACAGAAGCCGATACCGCGAAGACCATTATGGAACAGACTGGCAATGCGAAAGATATAGCGGAAAGGAATAAGAACAATGCGTATGCGACGCTCGAGCAGAAGGCGGGAAGTCAAACTGTAGAGACATACATTCAGACCCATCCTTCGGATGAGAGTGTCAAGTATTACAAAGAATGCAGCAAAGCATACGAGACGGTTGCCCAAACGTACAACACCGCGGCGTCTGCGTACCGTGCGGCTGAGGAAGCAGCGACTAACAGTCAGAAGGCAGCCGATGCCAGCGCGAAGACGTACAGCGATGCGGTCACGAAGTACAATGGAGACTACCGTGATACGATCGATACGGACGTGACGAAGTATGATAGTACGGCCATCGATGCCAAAGGCGAAGTGATCGACCAGAAGAAACAGGCTTCCATCGACAGGTAGAAGCAGGTCGCGGGGAATCAGGAGCTTCTCGCAAACCAGATTTCTGCCACGGAGAAATTCTACTCGAATGGCGGCACGGATGCGAATGGCGTCTTCACGAAGGACGGCGCGTCTGTCATCACGGTCGATGGCAATGGCAATCCGGTTCCAGAAGGCACAGAGGGATCGTACTATCTTCTTCACAAAAATGTCTACCAGCAGATGACGCACAATATGAAGATCGATGACATTACGGCGCAGCTTGGTGACATCCTCTTTGAAGGGGACAATGTCTCTGGCAGCGGTACACTCCACGCGGGGGGCGATGCGTCGGTTTCCATCACGAATGCGTCTCCGAATACGCTGACGGTCGGCGATATCCAGGTCGTCGGGCGCGGCGGCATCGATGGCTCCGGGCAGGGCGGCACGATTTTCTATAATGACGTCGAGCTCAAGGGAGATATGAAGGCAGCGATCAAAAAGGGAAATAAGGACAAGAGCATGAATGTCGGTTTTGCTGTCACGACGCGTCAGGATACAGCGGTGCCCTCCATCACGGTGAAGTATACCTTCCAGCCATCGGACTACAAGGATGGCGATATGCCGCACTACGCAGCTTCGATCACGACGCTTGCGGGCTACATTTACAATCCGCGCGGCGCTGTCACCGTGGAGAGCAAGAATGGTGATGTCTACAATGACGGTACTATCTACGCAGGCACGGTCGACATGAAGGTGGAGAATGGCGACTTCATCCAGTCCCTCTCGGACAGGAAGAACAGCATTTTCCATGTCGGCGGCGCGCCACTCGATGATACGGGCAAGCAGAACAGCCAGCTTGGCACCGGCAGCACCGGCATCCTTGCGAATGGCAACATCTTCATTTCTGCTCGCTATGTGAATATTAATTCCAAGATCCAGAGCGGTATCGCAGACTGGGATCTGACGATTCCGAAGAATTGCAGGTTCTACTATGAGGATGTCAACGGAAATAAGACATATGTCCAGTCGAAGAGTGAAGTACCGGCAGGCCGCACCGTTCGCGTCGAAGGCGCAACGGGACGAGCGGCAGAGAAGCTCTCCTATGATTTTGAAACTGATCGCTTCGTCGTAGATGATATCGAAGTCCACGGCGGCAAAGTCTCCATCGTCGGCACTATCATCAATACGACGAATGACAAGTTGAAAGCGCGTATCGAAGCACTTGACGGTTACGGGCAGATTTCCATTCAGAATGACAGCGGCAAGGACATCGAGCTCAAGACGCTCTCCACGGGTGAAGGAACCGAGGGGCGGATCGAAATCACTGACCTCGACCGCGCAAATGGAAAGATTGCCCGCAAGACCACCTACACCCGGGATGGCGGCAAGATCCATATGAGTGTACAGAACTATCAGAATGGTGCGCCTTCCGGCAACGCGCAGGATACGGTACTGACCGCGGGGACGGATGGCACCTATACGCCGGTTGCAGGCTCCTACTACACACTCCAGACCGGGACGGATAGGTGCTATACCACGACTTACGAACTGCACAAGACCAAAGTCGACTGGTGGGGTATCGAGAATAAGACACCGACCGGCCAGGAGGTGCTGGACCAGGGTGGCACTATCACAGACTACCAGCAAGGGTACACCCGCACGCTGAATGGTGGTGCCATCATCACGACGACGAATGATCTCAATGGCGGACCGACCGGCGAGGCGTATAAGACATCGGAGAAGACCATCAATAACAAGACCGAGTCGACCTTTACGCAGAAATCGAAACGCCTCTGGTACACGGTGGGAGTGGCGAAGAAATTTGACTACAAGCTGGTGGAAAAGAAATATGATACCACCATTCACCAGTATTCGCAGAAGGCGGACTACGACATCGGCATCGGCTTCATCGGCGATGAAACCGGTGGCAAGTTCAATGTCAATGGCGGCACGGGAAACGTCATCGTGAATGGGACGATTTCCAATGGCCTTGGTGAAGCGACGCTTTCAGCGGGCGGTATCCAGCAGGGCGCACGCGGTTACATCGATACGAATACGCTCACTATGACGGCGACGACGGGCAGCGCTGGCACGCGGGATGCGGCCATCAAGACGAATGCTATGACCGTCAGCGGCAGCGCGGCGAAAGACTTCGGTGTCAAGGTCGTGAACCATGGTGTCACCGCGGGCAGCATCACCGCAGGTGCGGCTGCGATCCAGGCCGAGGGCGACATCTCGCAGCAGGCCGGGACGAAAGTCCACGCGGGTCGCGTCGAGCTCGTTTCCGGCGGCGCTATCCAGGGCGCAAATGGCAGCTTCCTCATCGAAGCAGGTCAGAGCGAGGGCAAAGACTATGGGCTCAAAGCCAGCGCGGAAGGACATATTTCCATCGAAAATACCAGCGGCGACCTGTACCTTGACAGTGTCATTTCCAAGGAAGGCGATGTCAGCCTGAAGACGAATGGTTCCTTCATCGACAACAACTACACCGATCTCAATGACGAGGATGCTACGGCAAAGCTCCTCGGCTGGGTGAATGCGGCGGTCCTCGAAGGCAGTGAGGCGACCGTCACCAAACAGAAGAGTTGCCTCATCGCCAAAGTCGAAGGCAAGTATAATGAGTTCCAGTCCTTGCGGACGCACATCAATGCAGACGGCAAGTACAGTCTCGATGATGTGACCCGCCGGCAGCTTGAGGCAGATGGACAGGATGTGAAGACCTACATCAAAGGACAGCAGGCGCGCTATGAGATGCTCCTTGCAGAAGGCGTCGGCAGCTGGATCGCCGAAAAAGTGAAGCGCTACACCGATGGCATCCAGCAGTCGAGCGAGAGCATCTACGGGAATGCCGCACTGAGCAAAGACGATCTCTCGAAAGATGACTTTCTCACGAAAGATGAAAAGGTAGAAGTCCTCGTCGGCTCTGCGAAGTCGGCGAAGGATCTCCTCATCACCTTCGCACCGGGCAGCATCAAGGAAGGCATCACAGATACGAATACCACGCTGAAAGGTACACCGCACGTCTCCGGCAAGGCTGTCACCTTGACTGCGGGCGAGGCGCAGGGGAGTATCGGACAGAAGAAGGATGGCATGACCATCGACCTCTCTGACATGACGAGGCTTACCCGTGAGCAGCTTCTGGCTTTCTCCGCTGCAGAGCGCGGGGATTTCACCGCAGTAAATGGAAATACCGTCAAGGTGTCTTCCATCCGCGCGATTGATGCGGAAGCGAAAGGCAAGCTCCAAGCGACCGCAGACAAGGGCGCGATTTATCTCGTTACCGAAGGCAGCATAGCGGGGGACAGCACTTTCAAGGCGGGCGATGAAATCCGCCTCAAAGCGGCAGACAATGTCGCCGGCGTCACGTTGACATCGGATAAGCAGATCATTCTCGAATCCGGCGAAGGCGCGATCCATGAGGCGAAGCTGGCAGGGAAGGGCGTCCTCACTGCGAGAGCGAAAGTCGGTGTTTCCCTCAAGAAGAGCGACGGCGACCTTGTCATCAATACCATCTACGCATCCGAAGGAGACGTCCGTCTCGATGTGGGCGGAAACAGCCTCCTCGCCGAAGACGGACACGATACGAGCGGCGACGAAACCGGCACCACATATACGAACGTCGAAGGGAAGAATATTACCATCACAAACGCCAAGAATATCAAAGGCGCAAGCGGTGGGGCGTCCCTCGGCATGAAAGTGATCGGCACAAAAGCCAAAGACGGCAGCGAAACGCCGGGCGTCATCACGGCACATGCCAAGGGCGACGCCGACATCACCCTCTTCGGAAACGCGGCATCGGAGGCGATCGACATCGATGCCGAAGACCTCACGCTCACCAGCCGCGGAGACATCTCGGATGGCAGCTATAAGGCAAGAAAAGCCCTCCGCGTCCACACCGCGCAGAATAACACCATTTCCGGCGGCAACTTTAGCGGCGGAATCGCAGACATCACTAATGCGGGCAAGATGAGTGGCGGCGTGTACACCGCAGAGGGTGACCTCACCTACACGGACAGCGAAAATGCGTCCCTTTCGGGCAGCGATTTCACTTCGAAAGAAGGAAACGTGAAGGTCACCGCCAAGGGACAGCTCGCTCTCAAGAAACTGGGTGCAAAGGAGAGCGCGACCGTCGAGGCCGATCACGATGTCACGCTCACCGAAGCAGAAGCGGGTATGCTTGCTATCTCGTCCGGCGGCAGTGTAAACGCAGGCATGCTCACGGCTACGACAGGCGATGCGAAAGTCACCGCGAAGACGGATGTGAAGATCGGCACTCTGAAGGCAGAAGCCGGCAACGCGACGATCGAAGCGACCGCAGGCAAACTTGGTGTGACGACGCTGCATGCAAAGGAACACGCAGCGCTGACAAGCGGCGGTGCGATGACGCTGGAAAGTGCAAGTGCGGATACCCTGACCGCGAACGCAGGCACGACGCTCGATGCGACGAAGATTCATACAACGGGCGATGCGGGTCTTGCAAGCGGCAGTGATATGGTTCTTCATGAGGCAAAGGCAGGCGGCAAGCTCACTGCGGACGCAGGCGGCAGCATTTCTGTGAAGGGGACGGATGCGAAGATTTCCGGAAGCGCCATCGAGATGACGGCGAAGAAAGACATCCGCATCACGGATCGTTCGCTGGTCGGCAAGCTGGACGGTGTGGATACGAGCACGCCGGCAGGGTCGACCACCGGCAGCGGCGCGGCAGGTAGTCTTGTCACGGGCGAGGCGAAGCCGCATGATTTCGATGCGAGTGGAAAGGGCAGCGCGCTGCTCTCGTCTGCGGGCGGAAAGGTCACACTCTCTGCGAAGAAGGTGGAAATCGACACGCTGACAAATGGCGAAGGCGATGCGGCGGATCTCACGATCTCTGCGGACAACATCGGTATCGATGATCTCGCAGGCGTCGGCGCGCAGCATGTCACCATCAACGGCGCAGATGGCCAGAGCCAGGCGCACTACGCAGGCATTCACGCCACGTCTGCGGGTGGTACTCTTGTGAAGGATAGCAAGGTCGAGCACCTGCATCTCACAGGCAGGGAACCTCTCGGCCTCACGAATACCACGATCGGCGGGGACAGTTTCCTTGCGACGGACAAGATCCGCGTGACGATCGAGAAGAATCCGGACAGCAGCCAGACGGAACATTTCGGAAATCTTTCGCTTGGTGGCTATGATATTGCGACCGACCATGTCATGACGAGCGTCAAGGACGGCCTCACCGTGAACGGCGAGCGCTTCCCGATGACGGCGGAAGGCGTCATGAATGCGAGCCTCTATGAGGACCGCACGCTTGGCCGTGATGGACGGGAGAAGGAAGAAGAAACGGAGAAGGAGAGTTCGTCTCTTGCCTTCGGCGTACCGAATGACAAGGAAGCATATGAAGTCGTGAAATAGGAGTTTGGCATTTAAAAACGAGCCTCTCATTTCGAGAGGCTCGTTTTTGTATTGGGTTCATGGTTCAGGTTGGCGGGTTCAGGGTGGTGGTGCGGATAGCGATACTCTCGTATCGTCATTTCGAACGAAGTCGAGAAATCTTCCTTGCAGACCGATGGCGAAGTATGTTTGAAGCCAGAAAAACGCAGGATGAAGGCGTCGTTTCTCTGCAGGGACATGTGAGATGCCAACCGCAGTGCAAGAAAGATCCCTCGGCTACGCTCGGGATGACGAAGGGGGGCGGATGGGTTCACAAGGGTGGCGCGCTGTCTTTTTAGAAGAGGGGATTCTCGTATCGCAGCCTCCCCCCTTGCGGGGAAGGTGCCCCGCAGGGGCGGATAGGGCACAGGCGGTATGAAAGAGGGGGGGAGGAGCGTCTCAAGTCGACGATTATGAGAGTACCCTATCCACCGCTCCGCGGTCCCCCTTCCCCGATGGGGAAGGCTAAGAGGAGCGACGCTTCGCGTCGATTTTTATAAAGGGCGATGCCCGAAAGTGGTATTCAAGTTATGGGTTACCAGTCATAACAACGATACGAGTAGGCCCTTGAAGACGGAAGTCCCGCAGAGGGACTTCCGAATTTGGCCTAATCCAAAGAGGCGCCTAGCCTGCCCATTAAGGCGCCTTCCTGTGAGGCTAAACGGGCCGCGCCGAAGGCGCAGGATAGAGTGCCTCGGAGACGCATAACTCTACGCAACGGTATGAAAAACGATATGAGACGATCCGTCTTTCTTGCGTGTCATGAGGGCCGAAGTGGAGGGATCCTTTTGGCAGACCGGTAAAACGTGAGTGAGAGAAAGGCGATAAAGGGAAGCACCAAGGCGTCGTTTGAGTGGGGCGCATGCGTGCCTATGGCGGCCGTGCAAGAAAGATTCCTCGGCTGCGCTCGGGATGACGAAGCGGGGGAAAAGGTATTTTCAACACAACAAAAAAGGCTATCGCCTGATGAGCGATAGCCTTTTTACATGAATCTCTATTAGTCTTTATAAGGAACGATGGAAGCGCAGTGTGCCATGACGGTGATGGTGTAGTCTTTCTTGCCTTCGTCTTCCATTTTCTTCTTGGCGATTTCCCATGCTTCCTCGACGGTAGCGACCGGGATCTGGTTGGTCTTCCGGATGGCTTCGAAGTTCTCCGGCTTGGTGACCAGGATGATGGTGTACTGGTGGGTCATGCAGAAGAGGTTGAATGCGACGAAGAACGGGATGGTGAAGTGTTCACGGAGAGCCTTTTCCATATCGGCTTCGGTTTCATACTTGAAGCTGTCGAGGTAAGCGGCCGGTTCATAGATGTCGGAGGCTTCCATGATGGCGATGATGACGCCGCCTTTCTTGGTGACGACATCGGACGGGTCGTAGCACTTGCTGCCTTGATAGAGGGAAACGTCTTTCGGATAGCCGCCGGCGCAGGCAAAGACGATGTCGGCTTTGTCGGTGTAGGGGACTTTCTGGGTCTTGTAGACGAGCTTGGTGCCTTCGAGCCATGCTTCGTAGGGGTCACCGCCGACCATGCGGCAGATCTGGCCTTCGGAATTGATGACGGAGTGAACGAGGAAAGCCGGTTTCACCATATCGCAGGCTTCCTGCATGTCGTCAGATACCGGATTGTCATTGAGGAGAGTGGAGCGGGTCTTCGGATTGATGCCGGAGCCGAATTTTTCACCGAGAGCGTGGCAGTGGTTGATCTGGATGGTCTCATCTCCGGCAACTCCCGGGAGGATCAGCTTGCGGCCGCCGCCGTAGCCTGCGAAGAGGTGCGGGGTGATGCCATCGACGATGATGATCTTATCCGCTTCGACAGCGTGTTTATTCAGCCATACAGGAGTGCCTCTCTTGGTATCGCCGACGTGGACGAGTTCGTCCATCTTCTTGCAGCGGTGCTGGTAGAGCTTCACGCGGTGGGTCAGTTCTTCACCGACGACAGCGATATCTTCTTCCGGAGTCTGTTCGCGGTGAGTGCCCTGCGCGAAGAGGATGCAGATGTCATCATCCGGGATGCCGCCGCGGTTCAGTTCATTCACGATGTGGATGACGTACTGATCGGAATGGTTCCAGATACGGGTGACGTCAGCGCAGACGATGCAGACCTTATCGCCTTTGGAAACGACTTCCGTGAGCGGCTTGCTGCCGATCGGGTGACGCATGCATTCCAGGGTGGCTGCTTCGACATCGCAGGCCGGGGTCGGTGCGCCTTCGAGGACGTCGAGGATGTGTTCTTCCGGCAGGGAAACTTTCTGGGTGGTCTTGCCAAAGCTGAATTCAAATTCTTTTAATGCCATAGGGTTCCTCCTTATCACGAATCAGATGAGGTTGTTTTTCTATTATAACACGATACTTATGTTTGTTTCATCTCTAAAAAGAGAAATGAAAAGAGGTTCAAGGTTAGCCCATGGGGCGTGCTGGCCTTTGATTTCGAATGAAATCTTTGCGCGAATGAGGAATTAGAAATGAGAAATTAGAAATGAGAAATGGTGGTGCGGCGCAAAAAAATATAGAAGCGCCGCGGAGTATAAATGGGGCGATGCCCGAAGGTCTGCGGATGGCAGGTTTCTCGCTTAGGGTTTCCTGACATTGACCGCTTGACCGCGAATGACAAAGATTTCTCGCTTCGCTCGAAATGACGATACGGGAGTTTCCTAGTCCCTAGTCCCTAGTCCCTAGCTACTCATCCCTGCTTTTAAACTTGTGGTGGCGGCTTCGCGGCATTTTAGATGATGGTATTTCTCGTATCGTCAGCCTTCCCCTCGAGGGGAAGGTGCCCCGAAGGGGCGGATAGGG
>OGQF01001331.1_pt1 | contig 17451 bp, 9 predicted proteins | sample 1553141 | NCBI WGS metagenome assembly OGQF01 (sample SAMEA2580005, study PRJEB22360) | human gut metagenome | biome: human gut; feature: human-associated habitat; material: faeces | place: Denmark | collected 2008/2010
AAGGGATAACCGATAGCAAAATGTATTCCCAAATTTTTCATAAAAGCTCCGGTAACATTGTAATACCCACTTCTATCCGTATCGTAAGGCAGATGCAAAGGTACACCGAAATCGAGACGGAACACAAGAATATCCATATCATAACGGAAACCGACACCCGTTCCCAAAGCTATTTGTTTAGGGAAAGTCTTCAGACGCAGTTGTGAATTGGGACGTGCTTCTTTTCCATCAGCTAAAAGCTTTCTGTCTTTGCGCAACAACCACACATTTCCTGCATCCAGAAAGGTAGCTCCCCAAAAGCTCTTGAAAATACGGAAACGATATTCCACATTTGCCTCAAAGCGGAATGTACCTGTCTGATCGAGGTAAGAATAACGACTTTCCGCCGGATGATATCCACCGGGACCTATGCTACGCACCGTAAAAGCACGGATACTGTTAGCACCTCCGACATAAAACTGTTCGCTATAAGGAGCTATCGTAGCATTTCCATAAGAGAAAAGTGCTCCCAATGCCACACGGGACGCTATTCTGTTATTCTTATCAATATTCCATAAATGACGGAATTCCGTATTCAACTTCACGAATTGTGCAAAAGGAACATTCAGCAATCGTTTATTTTCTTTATTAAAAGGCTGACCGAAAGCACGATAGATCACTGAGGTCAGATTTCCGGCAGAAGTCACTGTAGATTGCCACCAGATAGGATTCTTTATTCTCCGCGTCGAAGCATTGTCATACGTATACGTGTATTCCATAACAGGAATAAACTGGTCTTTCAAACTGATATACAATGCCGGATTCTCCTGAGCGATCTCCTTAAACTCTTCCGACTGATGTTGCAGGACGTTGAATGTCAATTTGAAAGGAGTGATACTATGACGGCTTATACGTGTCGGCTGGAAATCATATGTCGCATTTCCACCGAATGACAACAATTTATAATATCTCGCACGGTTCAACTGATCGATATACAACCGGAAAGTTGTGGTTGCCGGAAAGTCAAATTCCATTTTGCCCCAACGTGGGAACACCACTCTGGGAAAAGTCAGTGATGTGGAAAGTCCCATCTCCCAACTGTTCATCAAAGAACTTTTCTCTCCACCTCCAGTCTGCCACTCATAAGAGCCTTTAAGCTTTACATTCCAGCTTTCTCCACCACCGAAAACGTTGTTACGGGTAACACCAAAAGCAGCACCGGGACCGGTCTGATCGTTGCTCTTAGTTACTACGTTCAACTCCAACTCGGCATCCAGTGGCTTGGCAAAAGTGGCTTGTACACTCACATTCAGCGTATCACAAACTGCTGTCGTGTCCTTAGGAGCATATTGTATATCCAAATAGCTGAATATACCCAACTGGCTTAACTTTTCCTGAACCTGCTCTTGCCTGTATTGACTGTAAAGCCTAGTACGATTGGAAGCACGCATCTGTGCATTACGTACAAACTGTTGATAATTCAGCCAACGATAAAGCATATTGGGACGAACCTGCAATTTATTGTAATAGTGGATATTCAAGTTCTTATACATCATACTGTCATTCGGCGCTTCTCCGTTCTTTCCGAACAGATAGACAGACGCATCACCCACGTAATAAGGACGCTGTGCCGCAGCCGGCAATCCCGGCACAGGAATCAGGCGAAGGCTGATATGCCCTCCGGGTACCAAAGTCGTATCCGCCTGGTAAGTCATATAGTCGGGACGGAAATAAAAATATCCGAGGTTACGCAACAATGTACTGATACGGGAGCGTTCTTCGTCCAAATCAACCACGTTGAACTGCTCACCCGGACTTATATAAGACATCCGGCGTCCGCGCTCCATAATCCGCAGAGTCTGGGGAGTGAACCGTTGATAGTAAACCGTATCAATGAAATAAGGGTTCTTCATATCCACCGTATAGATAATGCCCGCCTTCAGACTGTCTTTCTTATCAACAACCGTTTCATAAGCTACCTTCCCATTGAAATAGCCATAATCACGAAGCAAATTAGTCGTTACCTTCACACGTACCTCCGGGTTGACCGTAGAAATAAATACGGGAGGATTGGCCGCAAAACGGTTGAACATCCATTTACCGAATCCCTTCTTATATTTCACGAAGTCATTGTACATCCACATTTTAAAAGGGATAGGAAGGATACCGCCAAACATCTTTGTACTAGGTGTCTTATCGAGTGCAGCATCAATTTCCGTCAGCGCCGTCTCTCCTACCGGTGTTGTCGATTTATTCAATATGACAGTCTTGCTTCCGGTGTAAAGCACCTCCCCTTCGGGAAGATGTTTCGTCACCGAACAAGCCGACAGTAACACTACACTTATCAGACAAACAGCCAATATATTTATATGTATCTCTTTCATACTTACTTCTTTTTCTTAAAGATGAACAGTTCACTAAGTTTGTCTAGCTTCTTGCGAAGCACAATACCGACTCCGGTTTCCGTAATCTCACCTTCGAGCACACTCTCGTAGTTCTTGTCATAGAACAGGCGGATATACCGGGTTCCGGTTCTATCCAGACGATATTCCAGAGAAATATTGTCGATGAAGGATTCGGCGTCATTCGTCGCATTCTCACCTTGAGAAACCTTGCCACCGATTACAATCTGGAAACGATTGTTAAACAAGCGTTGTGAATAACGGAAACTGTAATCCGTACGTTTACTTCCCGTCTCTGAATCGTCGTGGTCTTCGACACCGACAGAGAGACTCGCATTCTTCAAGTTACCCATCAAGGAGTTTATCTGACTACTCAATACAGAAGTCAGAGCAGATCCCATATTCAGCTTGCCGAGTCCGCCGCCACCCCCACCAATCGGTCCGGTGCCGAGATAAGTTTTCATCACCATGATATACAATGCCTGTTTACCTCGTTCTTCCGCCCCCATAGCGGTCAACTCGTTTTGTACGGTCGCATCTTCGGGAGCCGCAACATCGAATGCAAACGAAAGATTATCCAAGCGGTTCTTGACTACAACGGAAACATCGAAATTAACCATACGACTTCCACCATTCTCTCCTTCGGAAACTGACGCACGGATACGGTCAGTCGCCTTAAAGTTCAACATCGGGTCCATCGGATTTCCCGTCCATTCCACGTAACTACCGTTATCAATGGCAAATTCCTTTGCTGCAATCACCGGCAAAGCATATTTCATCAAGCCGCCACTCAACGTATAACGTCCGGTCAGAGTCAGGTCGCCTTGCGGAGTGTATTTCATGGAAAGGTCACCCCCGCCTTCCAGTTCGATACGGTTATCATTACTTGCATCCAGGTCAACTTTCACTCGGACGGACGGATCGATATGTACCATCATTACCATGTCCAATCCGCCTAAAGAGACAGTCGGCACTTCCTGCCGGACAACAGTTGTAGTATCGCTAAATGAAGTAAATGTTACCAAACTTCCCAAACGGTCCTGCACTGTCAATGGTGAATCGGTCAAGACATACGAAACATCGGTGTTCCCCAGCAGACTCACGTTCCCACGCATATTCAGCCCGTCCAAAGGTCCTTTCACCGTCGCCCGGAAGTCAGCAAATACTTTGCCGTAAACCAGACTTTCACAGGTACGCTTAGCATCCAGTAACGTATAATTTTGTGCCAGCATATTCAGGTTCGCCATTGGACGGCTCATATCACGGAAATCAACATAGCCATCAATAGTAAACGGATTCTTCGATGTTGTGTAAATAGCAAATTTATCAAATTCCAACCGATTGTTCTTTATTTGCACAGGACGATTGTCAAACATAAAACGCGCACCATATTGACGGGAAAGGACAGCAACACTATCCAATACAAGTTCGCCGTTTATCAAAGGTTGTTCAGTACTGCCCGTTATATTCAGATTACCATCCATATCACCGGACAAAGTGAGCATCTGGTCAGGAATAAACACATTCGCCACCCGCAGCGGAAAATGCTCCAATGTTGTATTCACTTCCAAACTATCTTTGCCTGTGCGGGTAGGAACCAGTTTCCCATCTGCCACCAGCACTTCTGCCTGTTCGTGATTCAGATAAGCATTCAGATATTGTTTTCCCTGTTCGCCCGGCAACCACGTAGCCCCTAATGCAACGTCACCGATACGCTGACGTTCATAAGTCAGTTCATCAACAGACGCCTCAGCCGAGAGTTGCAAATCCTTTTCTGTCTGTATGTAATGAGCTTCCAACGAGAACAATCCGGTTATTTCGGGGAAGTAAGGCAACACACTCGTTATCTCTTGCAGACGGATTCTACGTATTTCAACATCTATATTCTGCAGAGACACCGTATCGCCCGGTACGGAATGTACCCTGAATCCCATTCCTTCTTCATCCCACATATCTACGTTCGCGTATACACGCATATTTTTATGCAGGTAAATCCAGTTATGATTCTCGTTGAAATGAAATCTTTGGAAGGCAACAATCGGATTCTCCGGAATCAGTGTGAAAGCGATTCCGTTCCCCTTACCATGTCCTTCGAACAGAGGGCGGGCATTTACCCCCAGCAATACGCCTGTTTCTCCTTTGCCGTTTTTGTAGTCTACCAGCAATTCCGCATCGCGGTCGCGAATCTCTCCGGTCAAAGTAGTAGCAAAAGAGAATTGCGGATTCTTCGGTCCGTTTATTACACCGGCACGTAGTTTCATTAAAGTAGTATCCTGTTTGACAGTGAAGAAGATTGTATCCAGTTGCAATGTGTCCATCTTCAATGCATGCACCGCAGCTTTTCCATTGATTCCCCAATCGGGAGCCGTACCGAACTTCATGGAAACATCATGGTAGGATATGTTTTTAGTAGCCAAAAAATAAGCTAACGGATTCTCTTTTCCTGCGGAGAAAGATAAAATAGCTGTCGGCAACGCTTCACGCAGTTCGGCATGGTTCAAGGCTTTTTCATCAATCTGCTTCATCAGGACATCCATGAAGTGTGTAGACTGACTTATCAAAGGATTAACACCGGAACGTACACTCAAGTTGAGTTTCATATCACCGGATGTTAGATGTGTGAACACCCTGTTTTGACGAGCTTCGGCAGAAAGATTAAAGGCGAGCGGGCGCTTCATCGGTTGAGGCATCAACCCCAGTTCGTGTAAGTCGAGCTGAGTGACGTCAACCGTCACTTTTCCATCTGGATAACGATGTGCCAGATTGTATTCTGCATCTGTTGTCATCTTCAACAGCGCATTGTCACTTGTCAGATTAGCCGTCACCAATGCACCTTTCAAAGCTCCAGTCAAATGAACATTGGAAAGCTGGTAACGTGCATAATGTAGTTGATCTAATGAAAGATTCAGTTTGGCTAAAGCACGATAAGACATGACGTCCAGCCCACGGCCTTTGGCATCTGCCGAAAGAGAAAGTTCGTAGATAGAGTCTTTCGGAAGGAAATTATGGAGTTGTAGATTGTCAATCTTCAAGTCGGCTGCATAAGCCTCGGTTGAGGTATTAAGTTCTGCATTCACCCCCATAGAGCCTTGCCCCTGTTTCAAGTGAAGATTAGCCTTATATTCAGGTCCTTTCAGCTCGACACGGGCCTTCAGATTCATGCTATCTGGGATTACGATAGTACCGTTGGGGGCTTCTCCCGTTAAAGCAGTCAGGAAGTTTAGATTCTGAGTAATCATATCCAGACCGATAGTCCCCGAACGCGTCAGGCTGTCAGCCAAGTTTTCAAGAATACCGCCTCCTTTCATGGAAAAAGCTCCCGGGAGATCGACTGTGAAACGGGAAATCTGCATTTGTTTCAGATTTCCGTCCGTACCGGCACGAACCACAAGCGGACGGAAGGGATATGCCTCTTTGAAACTATCCGGCAAACCGCCGGCAAATAACATAACATCCTCTTTACCGATATAAGCATTGAGACCGGCGGACAAACGTCCTGTAGTAGGAATATTGACAAGTTCCCAATATGTCTGGGCGGATAAATCTATTTCGGAATGAGGGGTTTGCAGTTTTATGCCGGGAATACGAATAATCGAGTCGTTAGAAAATGCCCTACCCGTCAATGAAGTGATACTCAATCCGGAACGTTCATTCATCGAAAACTCACGGATTACAGCATTCATATCCCTACTTTTATATAATAAGGAATCCAAACCGATACGGATATCACGAACGGCAATATGAGACGCATCGAAACCTTCTCCGGGTTTGGCTGCTCCGGTATCATAATTGGCAGAGCTTCCGGATAACAGGAATTGTTTCAGTTCATAAAACTGATTCTTCAGATCAGCTTGTGCATCATTGATAAATGCTTCTCCGATATGAGCAGCCATTCGCATCGAGTCAGCAGGAAGTTGCATACTGAACGACACATTCTTCAACTTCAGTTTATGAAGATCCACTTTCCAGTTTACAGGAGCAGAAGCTGTTGTATCTTTAGGCGTAGTCGTAGTATCGTTCATCAACATTTGTACGTGAGTGTCCGATAATTCCGTCTGGTTGATAACGGCCAGCTCATTAGAAAGATCAACTCCATGACTTTGTAAAAAGAAACGTCCCAGTACCCCCTTTATCTTCATGCCTTCTATTAGATTAGCCGAATTGAACGCTACCTGACTTAATGTTACTTCATCTACCTCTACCTTTCCCTTGACGAGCGGCCATGCCTGTACACGCACGTTCAGACTTTCCAAAGACAACAGCGTATCCGGTTGCTGGATCACTTCCACGCCACGAACCAACAGATTGAGCGGAAAACGAAGGTCGATTCGTTCCACCTGAATCTGCATACCAGTTGCTTTGGAAGCGTATGCTGTCACCTCCCGACGCAAAAGATTCTGAACGGGAGGTATATAAAGTAATATCATTAGTATTACAAAAAGCAATACAGGAGTGAGCAATATCCAACTCACCCTTCTTATCCATTTTCGTTTCATGTAAAATGTGCCAGTGTATTAAAAGGTGACACAAAGTAAACAATTAATTCTGAAAAAAGGTTGACGTTAGGAGCAAAATGTTCAATCACAAAAGAAATACAAGCATTATGGTTTTCTTTCTTCACCTTCTTTACCGGAGCTCTTGTCACTACTTCAAGCTACTTATACCTTACGAGCTTCTTCCAGAACCTTCTGAATCTCCAGAAGTACACAAGCCGTTTTTTCACCTATCTCCTCTGAAAAACATTGCCCACGTTGTGTTTCCAGCCAGTTCAATAAAGGCACAGCTTCCATTGCCCCGATTAAAGTGAAAAGCGGAAGTAGTTTGTGAGCCATAGCTGCTATTCCGTCCACCTCCTTGCCTGCCAATGCTTGTTGCATCCGATCGGCATTCTTTCCGGTTTCTTCGATAAAGGTCTGAATAATGGAATGTGCGGCATCAGCATCGTCTTCAGAAAAGGCTGTTAATGCAGAAAAGTTCAAGGAACTTACAGTCTGCATATCCTCAGTAATGTGTGCTTCGTCAGCGGCAAGCTGTCCTTCGTTGACTGTGAGCAATAGTTCTTTCACCGTAAAAGGTTTGTGCAGGCAACCGGCAAAACCGTGTTCTTGTAAAGCATCTATATCCATTTCACTGCGGGCAGTTACGGCAATCACAGGAATTGTCTTTGCCTGCGGAATATTGGAAGCGCGCAAGAGTTTTACCAAATCAAAGCCATTAATAGCAGGCATTTGTATATCAGTCAGCAATACATCGAAAACAGAGGTACGGAGCTGTTCTATCAACTCCTCCAGTTGCTCACAACAAACGGCGTCAATTCCATGTTGCTTTAACATGGCTGCCGTCAAGCTTAATTGAATTTTATCATCATCAATCAACAGTACACGTATCACTTTCATCGGGGGAAGCGTGACAGGGTCTTCTGCCGAAATTGTTTTTTCTTCCAATGCCCTTTCGGACACAGATTTTCCCACCGGATAAAGAGGGAGAATGACTGTGAAGCAACTTCCCTCCCCCAGCTTACTCTGCACATCAATCGTACCTTCAAGCAAAACAACCAACTTCTTCACAATAGACAATCCCAAGCCGAAGCCTTCTTCTCCTTGTGCACCGGATAAACGGGTAAATTCCTGAAAAATCCGTTCGCGGTCTTCCGTAGCCATACCTTTTCCGGTATCCGAAATCGCTATCGTCAGCTTGGAAGAATCATATTTAGCCGTTAATGCAATCTCGCCTTTCGGAGTAAACTTCACTGCGTTGGACAAAAGATTATTCACTATCTGCCGGAGCCGTAAAGGGTCGCTGATGTATCTCCCATTTAATTCCTGAGCGACATGGCATTGCAAGGTTAATCCTTTGGCGGCTGTCAATGGTTCGAAGCTAACATAGATTTCTTCGAATAACTGCGAAGGATTGAAGGTGACGCGGTTCACTTCCGCTTTATTAAGGTCGAGCCGATGAAAGTCGAGCAAGTCGCTGACCAATTTCAAAAGATGTTCCGAAGAACTTTTCATATTGTCAAGATAGAAGCGCTGCCGTTCGTCCTCCGTCAGTCGGGAAAGTAATTCGGTATATCCCATAATAGAGCCTAACGGTGCTTTAAAGTCGTGAGTAATGGCGAGCATCAGCTTTTCACGGGCAATAAGCAGGTCTTCCGCCCGTTTATTAGCTTCTTCCAATTGCCGGCGGTAACGATTGCTGCGGGATATGTCACGCACTATCAAAATCAGGAAAAAGACAGAGAGCAGCACTGCTCCGATAGCTATTCCACCAATGGTGCGTGCTGAACGCATTCTTACCTCCTGTTGCATTTCTGCATCCTGGCGGGCACGCAAGGTCATTTCCTCCTCGTATTGTTTTATCAGGCTATCCATTCTTGCTGTCAACTGCGAATTCATACGCTGATATTTTGTACTAGTCCGCCGGATTGTTTTTCGCCGCTGCAACCGTTTTTCCTCTGTAGCCATACGAATCTTTTGCTGAAGGGAATCTTTAGAAGTGGTCGGTTCCAGAATAGTATCCGTAGCAACCTCCATGGAGGTATTAACAAGCACGGCACTGTCTTGTTTAGTTGGGACAAACACTTCTGCCAATCTCTTAAAGAAACCTTTCTTCTTAGGCGTAGTCAGTAAAGAATCCCGTTTAGTGATAACTCGGTGTTGTACCCGTTGCTGAGTAATGACAGAATCTTGTTCGGAAATTATTTCTTCAATCTCCGAAGCGGAAAGTAAGCTGTCATTCGCTTCGCTCAATACCCGGAGCATCTGTATCGTATTCCGGTCTTTCTCGTGCAGCAGGGTCAACAGGCTGTCTGTCCGCAGATTCTCCTGGTCATCGGCAGCCGACAATGTCTCCATTTCGCGATGTACAAATACCAGAGAAAAAAGAAGAATTGCAAGTAATAACGTATAACCGATTGTTACTTTCAACTTTGTGGAACGATAGGAAGCCATACGGTAAAGTTTTAAGTATCAAGTATTCACTTGGGGAGTGGGGAGTTTCGTCATGTAATGAAAACGCCACCAAAGCATTAATCCTGCACTTGTCAGACCGAAAGGGAACGCCATCCAGACACCTACCACCCCCCAGCCCATTACGAAGCCGCAGAAATAACCTACGGGAAGTGAGATGATAAAGTAAGCGATAAAGGCGATGAGCATCATCAGTTTTACATCCGAAATGCCACGCAAGGCATTAGCAAAAGTAATCTGTAACCCGTCCCCGAACTGATAAACGAGGAAAGGAAAAATGAGAGAAGTTACCATAGCCGCCACCTCAGGACTGTCGGTAAACCAACCTCCTAAATAGTTACGGCAAAGAAAGACAATAAAAGAAAGCACTACGCCCAATGTCATCATCAGATGAAAACCGGCATAGGCCGAACGACGAACGTTCAAAATATCGTTCTGACCTTTGAAGTTGCTGACACGAACAGCTACGGCAGCTCCCATGCCATAATACATCATAAACGTAAACTGTGAAATAGCCAACATAACCTGATGCGAAGCCAGTGCAATGGTCCCCAACCAACCTATCATTATGGCACTCAGACTAAAAGAAGCTGTTTCCATTCCCATTTGAAAAGCAACCGGCCAACCAAGTCCGTTCAACCGACCGAATATAGCCCGTGACCACCCCAAACGGAAGAAGCCGACTTTGTAACGGATAAAACGAGAACTACGCAAGAAGATAATGATAAACACGAGCACCATCATAATACGTGAAAACAATGTGCTGATACCGGCTCCCAACAATCCCAACTCGGGCAAACCTAACTTTCCGTAAATCAAAAGATAATTTCCTATGATATTCAATACATTTCCTCCCAAGAGTATCCACATGGCCGTCTTGGTATCCGTGATTCCATCCGTAAACTGCTTGAATCCATTGAAAAGCATAACAAACACCAATGAAGCCAGCAGCACCAAATAATAAGGCTTAATCAAAGGAATCAGTTCTTCCGGCTGGCCGAGATTCTCTATATTCAGATAAAGGACAGTCATACAAAGCGTCAATAATAACGCGACCATCAGATTCGCTAACAAACTATTACGCAATGCCTGTCCGGCAGGTGCAAACTGATGTGTTCCATATAGACCTCCCACAACAGGAGTTAGCCCGTATGAAAAACCGGTACTGAAAATGATAGCCAAATTGAACACGTTATTTACAAAAGAAGCTGCTCCCAATTCTACCGTACTATGATGTCCAATCATCAGGGTATCGGCAAACCCGAGCACGATCACTCCTATTTGTCCGATAACGATAGGTAAACCAAGAAAAAATAATGCTTTATAATGCTCTCTGTATGTTCTATAAATATTTCTCATTTACTTTTATAATAGAGTACAACTCCGTTCTCTTTCCGAAAAGCCGATTGAGCGACTTCCCGCAACTGCATAGCAGTGACAGAGCGATAACGTTCTACTTCTTTCTCCAAATCTTCCGCTTTACCGAGCAATTCGAACCAGGCAAGATTGGTAGCCACATTCAAATAATTTATATTACCGAATATCTGGGTAGACTCAAACTTATTTTTCACCTTCTCCAATTCCTGTCCGTCAACCAATTCTTGTTGCAGGCGATCGAGTTCGTCGCGCACTGCCGCTTCCGCCCGTTCGAGGCTAACTCCCGCCGAAGGTTTTCCGGCAATGTGAAACAAGCCTGCATCCACACTACCTGAGATGTAAGCATCAATGCTCGAGAATAGCTGTTTTTCCTGTACCAGATGTTGGTTCAATCGACTGGAACGCCCGTTACTCAATACATCCGACAGTATATCAAACACATAATAATCCGGGTGACGATGATCGCACATGTGATAAGCCATGAACAGAGAATCAAGAGGTACATTTCTCTCTACCGTCAGCCTGCGTTCTTCCGTCTGTTCCGGCTCCTGTGGCAGATTCCGTACAGGAACTTCCCGACGGGGAACAGATCCGAACCATTTCTCCGTCAATTCCACTGCTTCCTCAAAAGAGATATTCCCGGTCACCGCCAGTATCGCATTGTTAGGAGCATAAAAACGGAAAAAGAATGCTTTCACCTCTTCTAATGTTGCATTAGCGACATGCGACAGGTCTTTTCCGATAGTCGGCCATTGATAAGGATGTTTCTGATAAGCCAACGGGCGCAAAAGATGCCCCACATCTCCATAAGGCTGGTTCAGACAGCGTTGCTTGAATTCTTCCATTACTACTCCTCGCTGTACTTCCAGACTCCGTTCGCTGAAATCAAGGCTCAACATACGGTCGGACTCCAACCAGAAGCCGGTTTCCACATTCTGCCGGGGCACAGTGAGGTAGTAATTGGTGATATCATTGTTCGTCCAGGCATTATTCTCTCCACCCGCTAGCTGAAGCGGCATATCATAATCGGGGATATTTACCGATCCACCGAACATCAAGTGTTCAAACAGATGTGCGAAGCCGGTATGTTCGGGATGTTCGTCACGAGCTCCCACATTATATAATATATTTAGAGCCACCATCTGTGTACTTTCGTCCCGCGAATGTACCAGCCGCAACCCGTTGTCAAGAATGTGCCTATTGATTTTCATATCATTTAGTCAAGTATAGTCGCTTTTATTATCTTCACATCTTCTTCGGGACGGTCGCTACGGTCCGTCTTCACCTTCTGGATTTTATCTACGACGTCCATACCCTCCACTACTTCGCCGAATACTGTATATTCGCCATCCAGATGCGGAGTACCACCCACAGTAGTATATGCTTCTATCTGCTCCGGCGTAAAATGGAATTCCGGTTCTTTTGCCGACAATTCCTGTGCTTCCGCAAACAATTTCTCCTGCAAGTCATAAAGCCCGTTTTCGTCATTCGCCTTACGCATCTTATAGATTTCTTTCATGTGTTTCTGCGCCAAGTTATTGAAAATGACATTGATCTTATTTTCATTCATCTGGCTTTCCATACCCAACAGTGTAGAATCATTGTAAACCTTACCCGTTACGATATAGAACTGACAACCGGAAGATTCTTTTTTCGGATTCACATTGTCTCCCTGACGGGCTGCAGACAACGCTCCTTTCTTATGGAAATACTTCGGATATACAAATTCTGCCGGTACGGTGTAGCCGACATCACCGGCACCCAACATCTTCCCTTTCGGCACATTCTTTGAATCCGGGTCACCAGCTTGAATCATAAAATCTTTGATGACACGATGAAATAATGTTCCTTCATATACTCCGTCTTTCACCAGTTTGATAAAATTATCACGATGCTTGGGTGTCTCATTATACAACTTCACTTTGATGTCTCCGGCTGTTGTTTCAATCTTTACCAATGTCTCTTTATCCATGTCTCCTCCTTTTTTTGTTCCGGTTTTGCAGGCAGTAAGTCCGCAAAACGATATAGTTAATAATATCAATGTAATCTTTTTCATAACGCTTTTATTTAATTTAAGTTTGCAAATATACCACTTTCGCCTAAATCCTCTTACCTTTGTGACTTAAAAGAATCAAAACCTGACATGATGAGCTCCATATTGATCGTTGAAGATGATATAACTTTTGGAATGATGCTCAAAACCTGGTTAGGCAAAAAAGGATTTGAAGTATCATCAGTGAGTAATATAGCACGTGCCCGAAAGCATATCGAAAGCCAGACTGTTGACTTGGTATTATCCGATTTACGATTACCCGATTACGAAGGCATTGATTTGCTGAAATGGATGAATGACCGGGGACTGGATATTCCCCTGATTATCATGACCGGTTATGCGGATATTCAATCAGCGGTATTGGCCATGAAACTTGGTGCACGGGATTATATCGCAAAACCTGTCAACCCGGAAGAATTATTAAAGAAAATATCAGAAGCTCTACAAACAGAGAGAACGCCAACAGCTCATTCCGCAGCCAAGATGTCTTCGAAAAAAGTCTCTCCCGCCTCATCCAAAGAGACAACAGAAACTCGTCGTGCCTATCTGGAAGGAGAAAGTGATGCTGCCAAGCAACTCTACAATTATGTAGGCCTGGTAGCTCCTACTAATATGTCCGTACTCATCAACGGTTCTAGCGGAACAGGTAAAGAATATGTGGCACACCGTATTCATCAACTTAGCAAGCGTAGCGACAAACCGTTCATTGCCGTAGACTGCGGTTCGATACCTAAGGAATTGGCAGCCTCCGAATTCTTTGGTCATGTAAAAGGCTCGTTTACGGGAGCATTGACGGATAAAACGGGAGCTTTCGTTGCAGCCAACGGTGGCACTATCTTTCTGGATGAAATCGGAAATCTCAGCTACGAGGTGCAGATACAACTACTCCGCGCCCTGCAAGAGAGAAAAATACGTCCGGTCGGTTCTACACAAGAAATATCCGTGGATATCCGCCTGGTATCGGCCACCAACGAAAATCTGGAACAAGGAATCGAAAAGGGAACATTTCGCGAAGACCTTTATCATCGCATCAATGAATTTACCCTGCGAATGCCTGACTTGAAAGAACGGAAAGAAGATATCCTGCTATTCGCCAACTTCTTCCTTGATCAGGCAAACAAGGAATTGGACAAGCATCTGATTGGTTTCGACGCAAAAGCGTCACAAGCTTTATTGAGTTATCATTGGCCGGGAAACCTGCGTCAAATGAAGAATATCGTGAAAAGGGCAACCTTACTGGCGCAAGGCAGTTTTATTACATTGCTCGAATTAGGTACTGACTTACTGGATACTACTACAACTTGTACCACAAGCATGTCATTACGCAATGAGGAGACGGAAAAAGAACATATATTGGAAGCATTACGCCAAACCGGGAATAATAAAAGTAAGGCAGCACAGCTGTTGAATATTGACCGGAAGACGTTATATAATAAACTGAAGCTATACAACATTGATTTATAGCATTCAAGTCAGCCCCAGACAACACACAAAACAACGATTGAATGAAACACATACGTAAATTGAAAGAAATGACATATTGCAAAAGCACACATTTGTGTACTTTTGCAATATAAAAGCCTTACGAATATTATCGCGCCATTGCATAAACATTAACACCATACAAATCAATATTATGAAGAAGTTTAATTTTATATGCCTTTCTATCCTCTATTCAATTTGTAGTTTTGCGCAACAGCAGAGTATTCCTGTCCCCAAGCCTCATCAACTGAAATGGCATGAAGCCGAAATGGGAGCAGTCTTTCATTACGACTTGCATGTATTCGATGGTATCCGCTACGGACAAGGCAATAACCGCATCACCCCCATTGAAGATTATAACATTTTTAATCCAACCGAACTCAATACTGATCAATGGGTACAAGCAGCCAAAGCTGCCGGATGCAAATTTGCCGTACTCACAGCCACCCACGAAACCGGATTCGGACTTTGGCAAAGTGATGTCAATCCGTATTGCCTGAAAGCTGTCAAGTGGAAAGACGGCAAAGGAGATATAGTTCGCGATTTTGTAAATTCCTGCCATAAATACGGCCTTCAACCGGGCATTTATATAGGTATCCGTTGGAATTCTCTGTTGGGTATCCATAACTTCAAAGCTGAAGGCGAAGGAGAATTTGCCCGTAACCGCCAGGCGTGGTATAAACGCTTGTGCGAGAACATGGTAACAGAGCTATGTACACGTTATGGTGATCTCTATATGATATGGTTTGACGGCGGAGCTGATGATCCACGCGGTGACGGTCCTAACGTAGAACCTATTGTGAATAAATATCAGCCCGACTGTCTTTTTTATCACAACGTTGACCGCGCAGACTTTCGTTGGGGTGGTTCGGAAACAGGTACAGTAGAGTACCCTTGTTGGTCTACCTTCCCCTACCCATACAGCCACAGTAATGCTACCGAACCCGCACGTAACCACAACATACTATTAAAACACGGCGATAAAGACGGCAAATATTGGGTACCGGCTATGGCAGATACTCCATTACGTGGAGCAAACGGGCGTCACGAATGGTTTTGGGAACCGGATGATGAAAATAACATCTACCCATTGGATGCACTAATGGACAAATACGAGAAATCAGTAGGAAGAAATGCAACTCTCATCCTCGGATTAACGCCTGATCCGACCGGATTGATTCCCATAGGAGATACGCAACGACTGAAAGAAATGGGAGATGAAATAAACCGTCGTTTTTCTTCCCCCATAGCGAAAACTTTAGGGCAAAAAAAGAGCCTGACTTTGAATCTCGGGAAGAAGCAAACTGTAAATTACTGCATTATTCAGGAAAATATAAAAAACGGAGAACGTATCCGTCAATATAAGATAGAAGCAAAAGTTAATGGGAAATGGCAGCCTGTCTGTTCCGGAGAATCCGTAGGGCATAAACGTATTGAGAAGTTTGATCCGATAGAAGCAAGCGCATTAAGACTAACCATTCCCGAGTCTGTTGCATTGCCTGACATTATCAATTTTAGCACATACTATATCAAATAAAAAGTACAAGAAGAAATCTGCAAATAACACCTAATAACTACCCCATGAATAAAAAGAAACTATTCCCACTCGCACTTGTGCCACTCGCAGCCACCAGCCTGCAAGCACAAAGCAACATTCAGACAGGGCGTACAGACAAACGCCCGAATATCATCCTCTTTATGGTAGATGATATGGGTTGGCAGGATACTTCCCTTCCTTTCTGGACACAAAAAACGCATTACAACGAACTATACGAAACGCCGAACATGGAACGACTGGCCCGTCAGGGAATGATGTTCACTCAAGCGTATGCCAGTAGCATCAGTTCTCCCACCCGATGCAGCCTCATCACCGGAACGAATGCGGCACGCCACAGGGTAACCAACTGGACGCTACAAAAAAACACCATGACAGACCGCAAAGACAAACAGCTTGCCGTCCCTGATTGGAATTATAACGGAGTAAGTCAGGTACCTGGTACTAACAACACCTTTGTAGGAACTTCTTTTGTACAAATCCTAAAAGACAACGGCTATCATACTATCCATTGCGGAAAAGCCCATTTCGGTTCCATCGACACTCCGGGAGAAGACCCGCACCATTGGGGATTTGAGGTAAACATCGCCGGACACGCTGCCGGAGGACTTGCCAGTTACCTCGGAGAAGAGAATTACGGACATACCAAAGACGGAAAACCAGTTTCACTAATGGCTGTCCCCGGACTTGAAAAATACTGGGGTACGGAAACATTTGTTACCGAAGCATTAACGCAGGAAGCTATCAAGGCACTAAACAAAGCCAAAAAATACAATCAGCCTTTTTATCTGTATATGGCTCAATATGCTATCCATGTTCCTCTGAATAAAGATATGCGCTTCTACGATAAATACAAGAAGAAAGGTATGACCGACCATGAAGCTGCTTATGCTACCCTTATCGAAGGAATGGATAAAAGCCTTGGCGACCTCATGAACTGGCTGGAGAAAAATGATGAAGCAGACAATACAATTATTATTTTTATGAGTGATAACGGAGGACTTGCAGCCGAATCCTACTGGCGTGACGGAAAGTTACATACACAGAATCATCCTTTGAATAGCGGCAAAGGTTCTACCTACGAAGGAGGTATTCGTGAACCGATGATTGTCAGTTGGCCGGGAGTGGTGAAGCCGGGTAGCAAATGTGACAATTACTTATTGATAGAAGACTTCTACCCTAGCATTCTCGAAATGGCAGGAATCAAGAAGTATAAAACAGTCCAGCCGATAGACGGGATCAGTTTTATTCCCCTATTGAAGCAAACGGGAAATCCTTCTAAAGGACGCAGTCTTTTCTGGAATATGCCCAATAACTGGGGGAATGACGGTCCCGGAATCAATTTTAACTGTGCAGTTCGCAATGGCGACTGGAAGTTGATTTATTATTACGGAACCGGTAAGAAAGAGTTATTCAATATCCCTAATGATATAGGTGAAAGCAACGACTTAAGTGCACAGCATCCTGACATCGTGAAAAGGCTTTCTAAAGAATTGGGAAACTATCTGCGAAAAGTAGATGCACAGCGACCAACTTTCAAGGCTACCGGACAACCTTGTCCCTGGCCGGATGAAAAGAAATAGTCGTTGAAAAGAAAAAGAACTGTGGCGGGGAGTGTGGAATAATTCCACACTC
>OGQF01001338.1_pt1 | contig 17399 bp, 10 predicted proteins | sample 1553141 | NCBI WGS metagenome assembly OGQF01 (sample SAMEA2580005, study PRJEB22360) | human gut metagenome | biome: human gut; feature: human-associated habitat; material: faeces | place: Denmark | collected 2008/2010
CTACCGTGAAAACAATCATGCCGGAAGGTGATTATAAGATAGAAGATACAATTGCCATCCTGACAGACGAAGAAGGAAATGATATTCCTGTGACTATGATTCAGAGATGGCCCGTGAAACGTGCGATGACGAATTATAAGGAGAAACCGCGTCCTTTCAAATTATTGGAGACTGGTGTACGTGTGATTGATACGCTGAATCCGATTGTGGAAGGTGGTACGGGATTTATCCCCGGTCCGTTCGGTACTGGTAAAACAGTGCTTCAGCACGCTATCTCTAAACAGGCGGAAGCGGATATCGTTATCATTGCGGCTTGTGGTGAACGTGCCAATGAGGTGGTGGAAATCTTTACCGAGTTCCCCGAACTGATCGACCCGCATACAGGACGTAAGCTGATGGAACGTACCATCATTATCGCCAATACTTCAAACATGCCTGTGGCTGCCCGTGAAGCATCTGTATATACCGCCATGACATTGGCAGAATATTACCGTAGCATGGGATTGAAGGTATTGTTGATGGCGGACTCTACTTCCCGTTGGGCACAGGCGTTGCGTGAGATGTCCAACCGTTTGGAAGAACTTCCCGGACCGGATGCGTTCCCGATGGACTTGTCTGCTATCGTGGCTAACTTCTATGCCCGTGCAGGTTTCGTTGAATTGAACAATGGAAAGACAGGTTCGGTAACCTTTATCGGCACGGTATCGCCCGCCGGTGGTAACCTGAAGGAACCGGTAACGGAAAATACGAAGAAGGTTGCCCGCTGTTTCTACGCTTTGGAGCAGGAACGTGCCGACCGCAAACGTTATCCGGCTGTGAACCCGATCGACAGTTATTCGAAATATCTGGAATATCCCGAATTCCAGGAATATATCGCCAAACATATCTCTCCGGAATGGATCGACAAGGTGAACGAGATCAAGACCCGTATGTTGCGTGGTAAGGAAATCGCTGAGCAGATCAACATCCTGGGTGATGACGGTGTACCGGTGGAATACCATGTTACTTTCTGGAAGTCAGAATTGATCGACTTCGTGATCCTGCAACAGGATGCTTTCGATGCGATCGATGCCGTGACACCGCTGGCTCGTCAGGAATTTATGCTGGATAAGGTGGTGAAGATCTGTCATGCGGAATTCCGTTTCGACACCTTCCTTGAAGTAATGGAATATTTCAAACAGATGATCAACGTCTTCAAACAGATGAACTATTCCGAATACGAAAGCGACCAGTTTAAGAAGTTCAACGATCAACTTGACGCCCTGCTCGCAGAGCGCATGGAAAAATAACAGAACGTATGGCAACAAAAGCATTTCAAAAAATATATACGAAGATTACCCAGATCACGAAAGCTACCTGTTCGCTGAAAGCAACGGGAGTTGGGTATGACGAGCTGGCTTCCGTAGACGGCAAGCTGGCACAGGTGGTGAAGATCATCGGCGACGAAGTTACGTTGCAGGTGTTCTCCGGTACGGAAGGTATCCGTACGAATGCCGAAGTAGTATTCATGGGCAAGGCGCCTACGCTGAAAGTAGGTGACCAGTTGGCCGGACGTTTCTTTAACGCGTATGGTGATCCGATCGACGGTGGCCCTATCCCTGAAGGAACGGAAGTGGAGATCGGCGGTCCGTCGGTAAACCCGGTGCGTCGTAAACAGCCGTCTGAACTGATCGCTACAGGTATTGCCGGTATCGACCTGAACAACACGTTGGTAACCGGTCAGAAGATACCGTTCTTCGCTGACCCTGACCAGCCTTTCAACCAGGTAATGGCAATGGTAGCCCTGCGTGCCCAATCGGATAAGATCATCCTCGGTGGTATGGGTATGACCAACGACGACTACCTGTTCTTTAAAAATACATTTAGCAACGCCGGCGCACTTGACCGTATCGTGAGCTTTATCAATACAACCGAAGACCCGTCCGTAGAACGTATCCTTATTCCGGATATGGCACTTTGTGCGGCTGAATACTTCGCTGTACAGAAGAACGAAAAGGTATTGGTACTGTTGACTGACATGACCAACTATGCGGATGCTCTGGCAATCGTATCGAACCGTATGGATCAGATTCCTTCGAAGGACTCTATGCCGGGTTCGTTATATTCCGATTTGGCAAAGATTTACGAAAAAGCAGTACAGTTCCCTGCCGGTGGTTCTATCACCATTATTGCGGTAACAACCCTGTCGGGTGGCGATATTACGCACGCTGTGCCTGATAATACCGGTTATATCACCGAAGGTCAGTTATACCTGCGCCGCGATAGTGATGTCGGTAAGGTTATCGTCGATCCGTTCCGAAGCTTGTCACGTTTGAAACAGCTGGTAACAGGAAAGAAGACACGCGAAGACCACCCGCAGGTGATGAACGCCGCCGTTCGTCTGTATGCCGATGCTGCCAACGCAAAGACGAAGATGGAGAACGGTTTCGACCTGACAGACTACGACAACCGTACGCTTTCTTTTGCAAAGGATTATTCAGAAAAGCTATTGGCTATTGACGTTAACCTCGACACAACCGAAATGCTCGATGTGGCATGGGGTTTGTTCGGCGAATACTTCAAGCCGGCTGAAGTGAATATCAAGCAAGAGTTGGTAGACAAATACTGGAAGAAATAAGGAGGTCTTATGACCGTCCCATTCGGATGAAAATATAATTTCTTTCGAGAGAAAATAAAGTTCCGTCCGAATGGAATATAAAACGATATAATATGGCAATAAAGTTTCAATATAATAAAACCTCTCTTCAGCAACTGGAAAAGCAACTGAAGATGCGCGAGCGTTCCCTGCCTACGATCAAGAGCAAGGAAAGTGCGTTGCGTATCGAAGTGAAGCGGACCAAGGATGAAGTGACTAAATTGGAACTTCAGCTGGAACAGGAGATACAGAGCTACGAAAATATGGTGGCTTTGTGGAATGAGTTCTCTCCCGAACTGATCGCTGTAAAGGATGTGACGCTCACGACGAAGAAAATCGCCGGGGTGATCGTTCCTGTCCTCAACGAGATACAGTTCGAGATCGGACATTACAGTCTCTTTAATTCCCCTGCCTGGTTTACCGATGGTGTCGAACTGTTGAAGCAGTTGGCGCGTACCGGAATAGAAGCAGAGTTTTCGGGAATGAAGCTGGAGTTGTTGGAGCATGCCAGGAAGAAGACTACTCAAAAGGTGAACCTTTTTGAGAAGGTACAGATCCCCGGCTATAAAGATGCGATCCGGAAAGTGAAACGGTTTATGGAGGACGAAGAGAGCCTCTCCAAGTCGTCACAGAAGATCATGCGGGCTAATCAGGAAAAGCGTAAAGCGAAAGAACAAAAAGAGGAGGCTGGCGTATGATAGTAAAGATGAGTAAATATGCCTTTATGGTATATCATAAGGAATATGATACGTTCCTGGCACAACTGCGCGAATTGGGCGTAGTGCATGTGAAGGAAAATAAGTCTATTCTTGATAATGCGGAACTTCAGGATATTCTTGCCTTGCGTAAACGTATCAATCTGTTGATGCGTTACTTGAAGAACCTGAATGGCCAGTCAAAAATTCAGTTAGCCCCGGCTCGCGAGCTGGATAAGAAAGCCGGCTTGAAATTGTTGCAGAAGATAGAGGAATTGCAGGACAAGAAAGTACAGCTTCAGTCTGTAAAGGCATCCCTTGAAAAGGATATTGCCTATATGGAGATCTGGGGTGATTTCAGTTGGGCTAACTTCAACCGCTTGAAGAAAGCCGGATATGACATTACGTTCTGGACTTGTCCGACTGCTAAATATGAGCCGAAATGGGGGGATGAGTACAATGCTGTGTTGATCAATAACTTCCAGTCGGTTACTTATTTTCTTACTATAACGAAAGTCGGAACTCCGATCGATATAGATGCGGAACGTCCGAAGATGCCGGACAGAGGTTTGCAGAAACTGAATGTGCGTCTCGATCTGTTACAGCAGGAAATGAAAGCATTGGATGCTGAAATAAAAAAACTGGCGGCAACTGATTATAATACCCTCGACCTGTTTGATAAGAACCTGCAAAATGAGTTCAACCTATCGAATGTATTGGTGCAGACAGACCGTCAGGCAGGGGAAAAGCTGATGTTGCTGGAAGGCTGGGTTCCGACCGAGAAAGCCCGGGCAATGGAAGAAGCGCTGGAAAAGGATAATTATTTCTACCAGGCGCAGGAGATAGAAGAAGGTGACAAGGTACCTATCCTGTTGAAGAACGGAAAGTTTGCCAAGCTATACGAACCGATCACCCGGATGTTCTCCTTGCCTAACTACGGAGAGTTTGACCCGACACCATTCTTTGCCCCGTTCTTTATGCTGTTCTTCGGACTTTGTTTCGGTGACGGCGGATACGGTTTACTGGTTATGATCGTCTGTACGATCCTGAAACGGAAAGTCAATCCGGACTTCAAGCCGTTCCTGAGTCTGTTCCAGTATCTCGGATTGGCGGCGTTGATCGTCGGTACATGTACAGGTTCGTTCTTCGGTATTGCTTTGGTCGACATACCGGCTTTTGCTTCGGTAAAAGACTACTTTGTATCGAGCGACAACCTGATGACGTTCTCTATCATAATCGGATTGGTGCAGATCTTGTTCGGAAAGACAATTGCTGCGCTGAAGATCATGTCTCAGAAAGGGAAGAAATATGGTATTGCACCGTTGGCATGGGTATTCATTATCCTGGCATTGTGTCTGGTATTCGGCTTGCCGATGCTGAATGTACAGTTGCCCGAAATGGTGAAAAATGTATTCCTGGTAATAGCCGGGCTTGGATTGCTGGTCGCTTTCCTTTACAATACACCGGGCAAGAATATTTTCCTGAACTTCGGTACAGGTCTGTGGAATACCTACAATATGGCTTCCGGACTGCTGGGTGATACCTTGTCTTATATTCGTCTGTTCGCAATCGGTCTGACCGGTGCGATCCTGGGTGGCGTGTTCAATTCGCTGGCTGTGGATATGACAGAAGGTCTGAACGTAGTATTACGTGTGATTTGTATGCTGCTGATCCTTTTGGTCGGTCATGCGATCAACATCGGTCTGTGTACTATCAGTTCGCTGGTTCACCCGCTTCGTCTGATCTTCGTGGAGTATTATAAGAATGCAGAGTTCGAAGGCGGCGGTAAGGCGTACGAACCTTTTAAGAAAGCATAAACAAAACGTGATTTAAATAATAACAAAAGAATAATTAAACAAACAAATTTCATTATGGAACCAATTTTATTAGCTTATCTGGGTATTGCGTTGATGACAGGTTTAACCTTTATCGGCAGTAGTTATGGTGTAACAATCTGCGGTAACGCAGTAGTAGGAGCAATGAAGAAGAACCCGGATGCACTGGGTACTTACATCGCATTGAGTGCGTTACCTTCTTCACAGGGTTTGTACGGATTCGTAGGTTATTTCATGATGCAGAAATTCCTGGTTGAGAGCATTACAATGTTGAATGCAACAGCTATCTTCGGTGCAGGTCTGGTATTAGGTTTTGCAGGTTTGTTCTCTTCTATCCGTCAGGCAGAAGTTTGTGCAAACGGTATCGCCGGTGTAGGTGCAGGTCACAACGTATTCGGTGCAACAATGGTTATGGCCGTATTCCCTGAGTTGTATGCAATCTTGGCTTTGCTGGTTGTTATCCTGATCGGCGGAACTCTTCCGGTATAATAGTAAGTAGTTAACAATATCTTAATCCCCTGCTTTATCGGTCGATAGAGTAGGGGATTTTTTTATTCTTTCATTTGAGAAACAAAATATTTATATACTTTTGCATGAAAGCAAGCAAACAATATAACACAATTTGTAAAATATGAAAAAACATCTACTTCTAGTCGCGTCAGGACTTCTTCTTTCTTTTGGCGCAAGTGCGCAAACAACTTCAGCAGAAGATCCGCTACCGGGTTATACGCAGGCTGAACGTTTTGCGGGTAATAAGTTATCGACTATGCTGTTTTCCACTTCGGTGGACCCGCATTGGTTTAAGGCAGGGAACTGCTTCTGGTATGAATATAAAACAGGAAACGGCAATGTCTGGTATGTTGTTGATCCTTCCGCAAAGACGAAACGTCTTTTGTTCGATCAGGATAAGCTGGCTGCCGAATTGACTGAGATCGTTAAGGATCCGTATACGGCTCAACAGTTGCCTATCCAGAAGTTGGAGACGGGAGAGGACGGACGTACTTTTACTTTCCAAATTACCTCTTCACAAGACGCCAAAAAGGACAGCACGGATAAAGACAAAAAGACGAAAAAGGAGGTATTCTATTTCTCCTATGATTATCCGACACGTAAATTGACCTATCTGGCAGACAAAAAGAAGGATACGGAATATCCAAACTGGGCCTCTATCTCACCGGACGGTAAAACCGTTGTCTATGCCAAAGACCTGAATCTGTATCGTATGTCGCGTGAAGACTACGAGAAACTGAAGAAAGATGATAAAGACAGTACGGTCACAGAGATACAACTGACGACAACCGGTGTAAAAGACTTCGGTTTCGGTCAGCCTTACAGTCTTCTGAATACAGATACCTTATGTAACGGTAAAAGGAAGAACCCGGGTTATCTGTTATGGTCGCCCGATTCCCGTCATTTTGTAATCTCTATTTCAGATAACCGCAAGGTGAAAGACCTGTGGGTGATCAATGCTATGGCCACTCCGCGACCGACATTAGAGACTTATAAATACCAGATGCCGGGTGAAAAGGAAGCTCCTGTCAGTCATCTGTATCTGTTTGACATGAGTAACGACTCTTACAAAGAGATCAATACGCAAGCATTCAAAGACCAGACAATACGTATGGCTTATCGGCCCCGCCTGCATAAACAGCGTGATATGAAAGAACTGCCCAGTATTTGGTTGGGTGATAATAACCGTTTCTTCGTTACCCGTTCCAGTCGTGACCTGCATCGCATCGACGTCTGTACTTATACGATCGGTGAAGACTCTATCCGTCCGATTATCGAAGAACGTATGAATACGTATATCGAACTCCGCCCGCTGGCCGCCGTTAATAACGGAAAAGAACTGATCCATTGGAGCGAACGCGACGGTTGGGCGCATCTGTATCTTTATGACGACAAAGGTAATCTGAAGAACCGCATCACATCAGGCCCCTGGCATGTAGACCAGATCGTGAAGGTTGACGAAGCCAAACGCGTTGTCTATTTCCTTGCCAACGGAAGAGAAAAAGGGGAGAATCCGTACTACGAACATCTCTACCGGGCTAACCTCGACGGAAGCGGTTTACAGATGGTTTCTGCCGGCGATTATTTCCATGATGTCCGTGTAGATGATAACGCCCAATTCATCGTCCATAATTATTCCCGTATCAACACTGTTCCGAAATCGGATCTGTTGGATAACACCGGTCGTAAAGTGATGGAACTGGAAGAAAGCGATTTCTCGCAACTGTTTGCTGCCGGTTACCAGTTCCCGGAACCGTTCAAGGTAAAAGCAGCCGATGGTGTAACGGATCTTTACGGTGTCATGTATAAGCCTTTCAATTTCGATTCGACAGCAGTATATCCTATTATCGACTACGTTTATCCAGGTCCGCAGGTTGAAGCGACACGCTATCCGTTTACCCGTATGAGCGTCCGTACCGACCGTTTGGCACAGGCTGGCTTTATTGTCGTATCAGTCGGTAACCGCGGCGGCCATCCGAGCCGTTCGAAATGGTATCATAACTTCGGATACGGAAATCTGCGTGATTATGGACTGGCTGATCAGAAAGCTGCTATTATCCAGTTGGCGGATAAACATAAGTACATTGATATCCACCGTGTCGGTATTCACGGACACTCGGGTGGTGGTTTTATGTCGACTGCAGCTATCCTGCAATATCCTGATTTCTTCAAGGTGGCCGTATCTTGTGCCGGTAATCATGATAATAAGATTTATAACCGTTGGTGGAGTGAAACGCATCATGGCGTAAAAGAAGTGGTATCAGAAAAAGGCGATACGACATTTACATACAGTATCAAGAGCAATCCCGAACTGGCCAAGCAGTTGAAAGGGCATCTGCTGCTGGTTCACGGAGATATCGACAACAACGTGCATCCGGGTAACACGATGCGTGTGGTAGACGGACTGATCCGTGCCAATAAACGTTTCGATATGTTGCTGTTGCCGCAACAGCGTCATGGTTTCGGTGATATGGATGAATACTTCTATTGGCGTATGGTCGATTACTTCTCAGAACATTTGCTGGGAAAATCGGATAAGTCGGTGGACATTCCGAAACGATAAAAAACCAAGAGGCTCCTGTATAGAATGCAGGAGCCTCTTTTTACATAAATAGACATTGTTATTTGGTTCCTCGCGGATGAAATAACAGAAGGGGGTACAGGTCTCCGACCACAAAAATGGAACATAGATAGAGAAAAATAATCCAATAAAAAGGAAGAAGAGGAAGAAAAACGACTTCTTTTAGTTTATTAACTAAGTAATTTAGTTTTCAAACTAAAACATTTAGTTACTTTGCCCGAAACAACAGGAATTATGAAACGACTGACTGCAAAAGAAGAAGAGATCATGGGCTATTTCTGGGAGAAAGGTCCTCTTTTTGTAAAACAACTGCTGGAATATTATGAGGAACCTAAACCTCATTTCAATACATTATCGACGATTGTCCGGGGATTGGAGGATAAAGGATTCCTTTCACATAACACTTTCGGCAATACTTATCAGTATTATGCCGCCGTTAGTGAGACAGAGTACAGCAAAGGTACATTGAAGAATGTTATTGCCAAATATTTCAATAACTCTTATCTGGGCGTTGTTTCTTCCCTGATTAAGGAGGAAGATATCTCTGTGGATGAACTTCGGAAGTTGTTGGACGAAGTGGAACAAGGAAATAAAAACTGACAATTATGGGAGACTTCTTTGTTTATATCCTTAAATCGTCTGTATGTCTGGCAGCTTTTTATCTGTTCTACAGACTGTTGTTAAGCCGTGAAACATTTCACCGCTTTAACCGGATTGCCTTGTTAGGGGTAATCATTCTTTCCGTTGCCATTCCATTTATCCGTATTATGACCGATGAACCGGTTGCCATACAGCGCCCCTTGCAGAATCTGGAATATCTCTTACAGATGGCGCAAATGCAGACTGAGATACAGGTACAGACCTCTCAGTCATTCTGGCTTCCGTTACTGTTTGTAGTTTATCTGGTAGGCTGTGTTTTCTTTTTTGCCCGCTTCCTTTATTCGACAATCCGCATATGCCGGATGATCGGGATGGGAGAGAAGCAGGTGCTTCCCGATGGTAGCAAACTGGTGGTTACGGATGAGACTGTATGTCCGTTCAGTTGGATGGGATACATCGTCATTTCGCAAAAAGATATGGAAGAAAGCGGTGAAGAGATACTGACGCATGAGATGGCGCATATTCGTGCCCGTCATTCTGTCGATATGCTGATCTGTAGCTTTTGTGTCATTCTTCAATGGTTCAATCCTGCTGTCTGGTTACTAAAACAGGAATTGGAGAATATTCATGAATACGAGGCTGATGAAAGTGTGATCAATCATGGCATCGACGCGAAACATTATCAATTATTATTAATAAAAAAAGCTGTTGGTTCACAGCGCTTCACTTCTATGGCCAACAGCTTTAATCACAGTAAACTAAAAAAACGAATTACTATGATGTTAAAACGAAAATCGAATCCGTGGGCGAGATTAAAGTATCTCTATGTACTTCCGCTGACAGCTGTAGCGGTTGTAGCTTTTGCCCGTCCCGAAATCTCTCGTGAACTGGGAAAGATTTCAAGTGCCAAAATTAGCGAAATTGTTCCGGTTAAGGAAGTTATCGAGCCTAAAAAAGCTGAACCGGTAGTCGAGGTTGTCCCTGCCCCTGTAGAGAAACCTGCCATAAAAGAGGTGGTGGCATCTGCCCCTCAAGTGGTTAAAGTAATAAAGGTGGAAGCGAGAGCAAATAAGGACTCTATTGTGCAGGAAAAAGAAAATACGAAAAATTCGTTGGAGGCTATGCAGCAGGAACTGGATAATTTCTCGAAGGACGCACAGGAGCGGATGAAGAAAATCAAAAAGAGAGTAGACATGTCTCGTAAGTTGATCTTAATCGATAACGAAGTGGCAACCTATGAACAGGCGGAAGCACTCTTCCCTGATAAAATTTATAGTTTCAGTATGTCTCCCAAAGCACAAAGCAAAGACATATTAGCAAAGTATAATGCGACAGATAAAGAAGGTGTATATTCTATTATAACCCAAGAGGCTATTGCTTCCGGCAAAATAAAAGAGCACGATGTAAAGGTTGTAGGTTTTGGCCGGATGATGAGTGATAGTTTGCCAGGAGGAATAAATCTTCATATCAGGAACGGACAGATCGGAAAAGAGAAGCCTCTCATAATTATTGACGGAGTAGAACAAATAAAGGATGATGCTATAGATAAGTTGAATCCTAATATTATTGAATCTATATCTGTGTTGAAGGATGAATCTTCAGTAAAATTATATGGAGAGAAAGGAAAAGACGGTGTTATTCTGATAACAACGAAAAATGCATCCACAAAGAAGAAGTGAAATGATGAAGACCTATTTATATCAGGCAGCTTTTGCCGCCTGTCTTTTTCTTACCGCCTGCAATGAAAGTAAGACAACGGATGGAGAAATAACCGTAATCCCTGTAGGAGCCGCTCTCGACGCTCCTTCCGGATTGAAAGCTTCCGACTATTTCAAACAAGTATCTTATGTGGCGTTGGAGACGAATGACAGTTGTTTGGTAGGGCAGAATCCGTCCGTGAAGATCCTACATGACAAATTGTTGGTGACAACTGCTCAAAAACAATGTTTTCTGTTTGACAGGGCAACCGGTCGCTTCTTAACCTCTGTGGGGCATGTTGGCAATGATCCGGAAGGATATAGCGATGTGAGAGGGTGTTGGCTGGACTATCCGAATAACCGGATTTATTTTAGCGGTTGGAATGAGAAACTTATTATTTATAATGCTGATGGTTCTTATTACGGAGAAAAGAAAACTCCGGTTAATACTTCTGTATTTCCTGCCTTTACAGTCTTTAATTATTTAGATAATCAGACACTTGTCGCTCATTCTACGGCAGGTAACGGTGATCCCGACCGGGTGATTGTATTCCGTGATACAATGATCATTAATCAGTTTTTACCATCCGGCAAAGATACGATGTCATTGAAGGTGAATCCAGATGATATAGAATCACTCAGTGTCACTCATAGTAAAGGTTTTGGCGGTGGTATGATTATTATAAGTTATAAGGATGGAAAAATGGCTGCTTATCCGGTAAGTGACCGTTTCTTCTGGCACCAGGGGAAAGATTTGTTCTTTATGGAACAATTCAATGATACAATTTATCAGGTAACGGCAGATGCTTTATTACCTGTCCGTCGTTTGGATATGGCATCTTATTATTGGAATCCAAAGGAACGTTTCAATAAGGAAAAGACTCATGTAGCTTATCCGACAGAAATGTTGGAAGGGAAAGATGTTTTTCTTTTACGTTTCATTGTGGATCTGTATAAGGATAAGCTTATTTATAATGCTATGTTCGATAAGAAAAGTGGAATAGTCAAAGTCGCTAAATATGACACCGCTTTTGAAAACGATCTGGACGGTTTCCTTTCTTTACAACCTGAATCAGTTTCTCCCGATGGCGAGTTTGCTCAGATCATTTCGGCAGATCAGGTCGTTTCATGGTTTGAAGAGAATGGAGATAAAAATGATTTACCGGAGGAAGTCACAGCTTTAAGAAAAGTAGGCGAAGAAGATAATCCGGTCGTGATTATTATGGAGTAAAATGTGAATGTACAACACCTGCATGAAATACCGAAGAGGAATGAATACGAAAGATTTATGACATATTGTCTGGAGCCAGTTTCCTTATTAAAAAAAAATCATGAAACTGCAATGGGCTGGAAATTAGCCCGTTATTCTTTTTCTCTTTCATGCTATTTAAGGTCTGTGGTCTCTGTTATTACCAGCCAAAATGTCCGGTTTGTATTCTTTAGGACAAGATATAAATGTTCTCAAATGAAACAGGTGACGCCGATTCCTATATCAGCGTCACCTGTAATGTGTTAATATGTTGTCGGTTAAATGAAGGAATAACGAAGCGGTGCTATTCCCGGAAGAAATTTATGATTTACTCCCTGACAATCTGGTGAATTTGTACCGGAGTTTTACCTGCCGGAGTGATTATCAGCGTTTGCATATCATCAAATGAAATTTTGTTCAGCTTCACATAGCCGACGTAGCCACAATATAGCATATTGTTTTCGCCGTCATTGTTGACACCGGAGATGGAAACCATACTATCGTTATTGCCGGACAAGAAGAATTCGATATACTTGTCTACACCGTTACATTTCACTTCAACCTTTTCGCCCGGTTTCAACGTTTTATAAGTACTCAGATTGAGATCGTACATCATCAATTCTTCGTTGATTTCTGGTGCTTCCTTTGTCTTTACGGAAAAAGCGGCAACCTTCAGTTCCATCTGTTTGCCGGAATTGTTGCGCATCCGGACAAAATGAGCGTTCAGAGGAATTGTAGTAACGGTGAATTTTGTCCGGTCGGCAGGAATATCAGAAAGGATAGTCCATGTCTTACCGTCTTCCGACCATTCGAATACACGTCCGTCCACATTACTTTGAGGTAAATTGAACGTGAAAGATTCGGCGTCCTTTTGTATTTCCCATCCGAGGCCGAGATACTGGTTAGGTTCGACTTTTACCACTTCAAGCATGGGGACATAGGCTATTAGATTCTCGTCTTCCGACCAGGGTTGGTTTTTCAACTGATCTATATTAGTAATGGTAGAAGCTGTGCTAACTCTGATTTCGTTGGAAGGTGTATCGGCTGGGGGAAGGAGGGTGGGGGTGGGGGGGGAATCCTTGGCTGTCGAAAGTAGGTTGCGGCTGGTCTGTCTGTATAAACCTTCAATAAGCGGCATCAGGACTCTTGAACCTACTTTTACACCTTTCTGATACGGATTCTGGTTAAAAGTACGGTTAACCAGTTTCATACTGTCCATAACGGCAGATACTTCGAGGAAACGTTGCCAGGTGTTCTGGCGGTCTTTTTCATACCAGGCGTGAGCCATACGCAGAGCATTGGAACCGCATCTTCCGAGTAACTCGAACTGCATAAGCCAAGGATTGATTTCTTTAATCAGTGCCTTATTGTCTCCCTGATTGTATATCAACTCGGGAGCAGCCTGTATCTGTGCGAATAAGGCACCCAGTTGGTTTGCATCTCTTTCGCCGAACTGTCCGTTGCGGTAACCGGTAAGGAATTTGTCGGCCTGTGCCTGGTAGCGGGTAGATTCCTCACGGCGATATAAATGACCGTTAGGTCCCGGATCGCTATTATTCTCACAGAATGTCTTGAAGGCGATGGCTGCTTTGGGTACTAAATATTCGCAAGCCTTTTCCCAAGCCAGTTGCGGGTCGTAACTGTGTATATTCCAGCTATACATGGCAACACCGAACAAGGCGACTTTGGAGGCTTCAGCGCGTTCCATCGGGTTAGCAACGAAACCGGACATCGCATTGGAAGCCTGAGTGTCCAGACCATAAGCGGGTCCCATCAAAAGGTGGTCACGGCAGTAATCGCTTACCGGGAAGTTCCACCAGATATAGGCGGGACGGCGGATACGCTTGTTGACCCATTCAAGACCTTCCAGGGTAATATCGTCTACAACACGATTCCCGGTCCACATGATATGGATAGCCGGGGGAAGTTGTTCGCCCAGGATATCGAGATAATCGGTCCGTGCCCATGAACGGTTGTATTCGGTCGGACACATGATTAATGGCTGTATGTCGCTTTTCTTTTCAATAAATTCTTTCTGGATGAAGTTCATCAGGCCAGCTTGTTTGGCTGCGTTTGTTCCTTCACCGGAAATGTCGTCAAAGAAGACAGCGAAAGCACGTACACCGAGGTCGTACATTTGTTCGAACTTGGTGATCACGTTGTTACTGTCGGTTGCATTCCATTTGATATCCTGTCCCGGATGGATTGCCCAGACGAAGTCTACCTTGTTGCGGGCAGCTTCGGTTGTCAGTTCTTTAATCTGCTTTGCCTGGTCGGCAGGATAGGGTTCACGCCAGTTGGCACTGTGGAAAGGATCGTCTTTCGGACCATAGATGTAAGTATTCATCTTAAACTGGCCGTAGAAACGAAGTTGGCTGATACGGTCGTCATGGCTCCAGGGAGTACCGTAGAAGCCTTCGACAGTTCCCCGATGGAGTACGTCAGGATAGTCGGTAATCGTACATAACGGAAGTGTGCGTTTGCCTGCTTCATTGTAGCCGACCAGTTGTTTGAGTGTTTGGGCGGCATAGAATAATGAACGGTCGTCCACAATTTCGATAGTGATTTTCTTCTTTGAAATATCCAGGATATAAGCACCTGAACGTTCCATTTCGGGTGTTCTGGCTTTCAGCTTTTTGACTTCCAGCGGTAATGACTTGCCTGATTGGACGAAGGGCAATGCTTCTTTCAGTATTTTCACTGCGTCAGCGTCCGGATTGCTGATACCCTGTAATGTATATCCATGAGACGGCACATATTGCTGGTTGGATATAACAATTTGTTGTGGTTGGGGATATAACTCGAGAGATAAGCTTTGCGCGTAAGTAAATCCCGGAATACAACATAATAATAGTGTCAGGAGTAGATTTGATAGTATTTGCATAGATCAACGGTTTAAGATATTAATATTTGACTGTAAAGTTATTAATATTCAACAAAAAAACAAGGATGGAACAGTAGAATTATCTCGTTCCATCCTTGTTTAAATTACTGATTGTATTCGCTTAGTTAATTGACAATAACAATGTTTTGCCGGACTGATTTCCCCATTCGGTCAACAGGGTGCGCAAGTTGCCGAATTCAGCGGGAGTATAGAGCTGTTTGTTCAGTAGCAAAGAGCGTTCTACCTCTGCGTTGTTTCCGTTTTGCTTAACGGAGATGACTACCTTACCGGCAGCGTTTTCAATTGTTTTAACTGCTTCCGGAGTAGCTAGTTTCATCCCTTCCGGTACTTGAACAGTATAGGTATACCGTTCGTTTGCTTTGCAGGGCAACAGCAGGTTTTCCTTACGGCTACTGTTCATATTGCAGTAGTAACTATGTGCCAGGCTGACCGGGGCATCGGGCAGTGAAACCATAACATATCCGTTGTTCGCTTTTAAAGGTTGGGAAGCTGTATAGGAGATTGTCGTTCCGTTGCTGGTCTTCGATTCTTTTGCTTCCTTATCAGCACCGGCATAGGTAGACAGATAAGCTCCGTAATAGGGGAGGTAAGCGTTGCCGATAGTTGCATCTACTTTTGCATCTGCTTTTTCCGGAGAGACGGAAAGGGTAACCTTATAAGTGAGGTCGGTAGACGGGGTGCTGATTGTTACAGGCGTACCTTTGGTCAGGCTGATGACCGGTGTCAGGTTATTCGAACCCGCAGCTGCCATTTTATTGGATGATGGAGACATGATATACTGTTTACCGTCTGCATTGGCAATAACGACCAGTTCTTTTATGGCACTCAACCCGCAACTGGCCGGTTCGGCATTCACACTGTAGGATGCTGCTGTTTCGGCTTTGATGCCTGCTGCATTTAACAGGCCGTTCAGCAGGTTTGTCTTTTCAGCTTCGGTTCCGTAGGCGGAATAGATTACATCGCTTGCCGAACGGATTTTATATCCTGCATCCGGCAACGAAAGGCGAGTGTAACCCAGGTTTTCCGTTACGTGTTTCAGGATGGCCTGTAGTTTTTCCGTATCGTTCTTTTTACCTTCTGTCAGGTTTTCGGCAATGGCAGTCAACTGGACGTCGCTGGCAGGAGTGAACTGTGCATACAATGCTTTCAATGCGTCTCCGTTCGAAGCATAAGTGGTTGCAGTCAGGAAAGGAACGTCGCCATTGGCAGCCGAAACGAACGGGTCGCGGGAAGAAGCCGGCAGGTTCTGTAATTTCCAGGTAACGGTTTTCATGCCGTTGGCTGTTGTGACGGCCGGCTTGGCATTGTTATACTGCAAAGTGTAGGATAACGGTTTGCTTTCCGGTGCAGACAGACTGATGGTATATTCTTTTACCGGAGAGGTTTGTAATAGCTCGTTATAAATATCCAGCTCCGGCAGATACCCCGGTTTGGAAGTCAGCGTATAATCCAGATAGATGGTTGCTCCCAGTTCCAGACCGGTATGGACAACGACCATTTCTTTCAGATGGTTGTAAGCCGGAGCATCGGCTGCTGTCCGGGGAAGTACTTCCACAAAAGCATTGTCGGGCGTTTTGACAATGTTGCCGTCTTTCTGTTTGGTATAAGAGGAATTAATTTTTAGTTCCTGGTATTGCGGATTGTAAACGATGAAACTTTCCCCGTAAGTACCGTTCATGGCCGTATGTGTGAAAAGCGTAAGTTCCATGTTGTAGCGGAACTCCTGGCTTCCGTCTGCATTCAATGTATATGCTTTCGACAGCTTCTTATATTCAGCTTCCGGGCCGGCAAATGCGGATGCTGTAATAGCCAGCAGGCAGAGAAGCAGTGCCAGTTTATGTAGTATATTAGTCATTGTCTTTTATTTTTTAATAATTAAATAATCACCGAAACTTTTGTGTGCATTAACGGCAGAACGGAAACCGTCCCAGTCGGCTGCTTCATATACACGTTTCTTTAGAGCCAGCTTCTGGTGAAGCGTTATTTTATCGCCGTCCTGGCTCAATGAGCCTTCGAAGTCGGCGGCATCGCTTTGCTTGCTTTCGTTCTTTGCCTCATTTAACAAAGTGTATCCTTTCGGTAGCTGGATGGTTTCGTCCAGTTCCACCAGACGTGAACAGCCATCCTTGAAACCATACTGGCGTTCGGGCAGGTCGGTATTGATGCGCAGATAACTCTTTACCTGATTGTACAGGTTGTTCATTACCATCGGTTTGAAGACCAGTTCCTCTTTACCTGGGATAGCATATTCCGGTATTTCATAGCGGAAAGTGATTTTGATGGGAGCCGCTTGATAGTCTTTCGGATCTTTTCCATAATCCACGCTAAGCAGACGGGCTTTCGGGGATACGTTTAGCAACTGGCTTTCAAGCATGTTCTTCCATTGTGACTGCCAGCCACGGGTAAACATGCCGCGGATATTGCTGTCCGATTGTCCTTCGGCCGTGATGGTGAATTGTCCGGTCAGTGTGCCTTTGGCATCCAGTTTATTGTTTGCTTTGATACGTACATAATGGTTTTCCGGAGCGGAAACGGGAGTCAGGCAAAGATCGGAACCTTCGGGAACTCCCGGCAGGTAGTTCTGTTGTTGTTCGGCGCTGCTCCATAGTTCGCGGCAGAAAGGAACCCAGGTCGGGTCGAGCGGCATATATGTACCGCTGGATAATTTAACGACGGCTACACAATGGTTGAA
>OGQF01001342.1_pt1 | contig 17371 bp, 26 predicted proteins | sample 1553141 | NCBI WGS metagenome assembly OGQF01 (sample SAMEA2580005, study PRJEB22360) | human gut metagenome | biome: human gut; feature: human-associated habitat; material: faeces | place: Denmark | collected 2008/2010
AATTCATGTATAGAATAATATTTACTCAAAGAATCAACTCCTTTCAATAATATTCTACTCTAATATCTTATAACACTCAACATGTACTTATATGATTTTATAATTTATATTTAACTGTTAATAACCTCCCGATTCTCCTGTGTTCTGTTTCTAATTCTTATTTATCCTGACCGGAAATCTTTCTCATCTTAATCAGTTCTGCCACAGCTTTCATGGTGCTTACTTTCGCCCTGGTAAAACATCCTGTATCTTACTTCCACGTTTTCCAGATATCCGGCTGATATCCAAGAGTGGATTGTTTTCCATTACGGACAACCGGTGTCTTAATCACCTGCGGATTTTCCAGTACCTTCTCAAGTTTATCTTCCTCTGCAATATACTTAATGAGCGCAAGCAGATCCTTATCCTTGCCCTCCCAGTTGATCATATTTTCCAGTCCACCATTTGCCTGGGCAACTGAATTAAATTCGCCCTTACTCATGCCCTTTTCTTTCATATCAATAAACTGAAACTTGATTCCACGTTCCTTAAAGAAACGTTCTGCTTTCTTTGTATCATTGCACTTTTTTGTTCCAAAAATCTGTACGTTCAAATCAATTCTCCTTATCCATTGCCATATGTATCATTTTCTCAAAGGATTCTCTAAAATGCTCATCATCCTCCGATGTTCGTTTTCGTGGTCCTTTTAAATGCTTCTTTCCGGATGCCCTTCGTGCTTTCTTATTCAGATGCCGCTCCATAAGCATCTGGTCAATATTCTCATTGGTATACCATTTCCCGGATTGATGAATCGCATACGCATTTTTTCCTAATGCCATTGCAGCCACACCGTAGTCCTGTGATACAACAATATCGCCTTTATGGCAAATGCTGATCAGTTTATAATCCACGGCATCTGCTCCGGCTCCAACTACAATCACCTCACTGTAATCAGAAGATAACACATGATTGGTATCACACAATAACGTTACCGGAATACTGTGCTCTTTTGCAACTTTTTCAACAATACCGACTACCGGACAGGCATCTGCATCAACAAAAATCTGCATATCTTCTCCTTTAATTGCAACTAAATGGCGTACGAACCTCAATAAGATTACCACTGGGATCATAGAGTCTTACAAGCATCTGCCCACCTGCAAGTTCTGTTAGTTCAGTGGCATATCGGACGAAATACTTACCAGATTCATATTTTGCAAGCAATCCATCTATATCAAAATCCTCAAAATACAATTCCATCATGTTATTGAATGGTGTAGAAGTTTCATTCAATGTTCTCCTCCATATGTCGGCATCCTGCAAAACAAGTCCCTCCGATAAGATCACATTACCTTCATTCTTAAGAATCACTTGCAGTCCAAATAAGTCCTTATAAAACTCTATGGATTTTTCTATATCATCCACCACGATCAGTACGTTTTTTAACATGTCAGACACCTCGCAATCCGCCCTGTTACTTCTTCTGTAAATAATACTTTTGATTACTTCTCTACATACCGTCTCCGATAATATTCCATCGTACGATACTCGATAATATCTTTCATCTGCTTCTTAAAAGCATCAACTTTAATTACATCTGCCAATTCATCTCGAATTCCCAGTGCATAGCCATCCTTATCTATAAAAAAGCCTTTACCTGAAGCTTTTAAAAACTTAATTGGCATACTTTTGGCTTTGCTTAAATGCTGTTTGTCTGTTATCCTTCGATACTCTTCATAAGAAGTTACTTGTGGAAAATCTTTCCAGTTCGTGCCTCGATTAAAAAATCTTTTCCAACTTTCTATCACTTCATCTTCCGTTACAGCCATCCTTACATTACCATCGTTATAAAAGCCGTATAAAATAGGCATCTTATATACTTTCTGCATATCTGTTGTTTCAATCAACTGCAGAAATTCTTTTCCTATTCCATTATAAACCTGAAGTTCTTCATCCGATAGCTCATGAATTTCATATAGGAAATCCATATATCGTTTGAACGGATTTTCCTTCGAGTGTTTCATACAGTATTCGTAAATATTATCATCCATATTCGTAAAAAGTTCCATACGTGTCGGAACTTTTCCATCAAGCAATTCTTTCACGCGATAATATTCCTGTTTAATTCTTTCCTGAATAGACAATGACTTTTTGTCCATTTCCCGAAAAAGATCGATCAAACGCATATCAAAATCCACGATACAATCATCAGGATATTCAATTTCAGAATAGTCATATGCGGTTCTCTCTCCAACACAGGCACCTCCGTTTAATAAAAACGGTGCACGCCCGGCTTTTTCGTAATTTCCAATAAAATCAAGTACGTTTACATACTCTTTACCCTTGCTGATACGCAAGCCACGACCCAACTGCTGTAAAAACACAGTAGGTGATTCCGTCGGTCTCAAAAACATAACCATATCAAGAGAAGCAATATCCACGCCTTCGTTGAACATATCTACAGAGAAAATAACCTTTATCTCCTGATTCTTTAATTGCTCGATTGCTACATTTCTTTCTCCGGAAAATTCCCCATCTGCATTGCTGTACACAGCAACGGATTTTACGCCTCGCCTGCAGAATTCCTTTGCCATTTCTTCGGCATGCATTCTTGAACTACAAAAACCTAAAGCACGTTTGGAATGATATTTTTTATAATATTTATAAATCAAATCATATCGTTTTACATTACCGATATATTTATCATTCAAATCATTCTCCTTGTATCTGCCTTTTACCAATTTGAGTGTCGAATAATCCGTTTCATCATATATACCATAATAATGGAATGGAACTAATGCCCCTTTATTAATTGCTTCTTTCAATGTAATCTCATATGGAACATTATAGTCACAGATCTCATAAATAGACTTCCCGTCCATTCTTTCCGGAGTGGCAGTAAGTCCCAGCATAAACTGTGGTTTGAAATAATTCACAATTCGCTGGTACTGATCCGTAACTGCATGATGAAACTCATCAATCACCAAATAAGTAAAGTAATCTGGAGCAAAATACTCCTCTGTCAAATACTCACTTCTGCCAAGCGTTGCTACAGAAGCAAAAATTACAGATTTTCCAGTATCCTTTTGCTTTCCGTCAAAAAACCCATAATCATCTGAATGACGTACATTCTTAAAAGATACTGCTGCCTGCTTCAGAATTTCTTCTCTATGCGCAACAAACAAGACTCTCTCATACTTTGCAGAATCAAATGCAGCCAAATATGTTTTTCCCACACCTGTTGCAGCGTGAACCAAACCACGCACAGCGCCCTCTGCTCTGCTATTCTCCAGTGCACAAAGTGCTTCGATCTGTGCCCCTCTTGGCTGGAACAACATTTCAACTTTTGTATCCGGATCAACCTGGTCATATCGTGCAAGATCTTTTGCAACTGCAGGTTTATGCCAGTTCTTCGAATACTCTTTTAATTCTGCATCATTGATCACATACGAATGATTTTTAAACAAATCTTCAAATGTTTCATAAAACAAATTAAAATTCTGACTATCCTGATTATTATTAAAACGATAATTCCATTCAATTCCAGATGTTAATGCACTTCTGGAAATATTGGATGAACCAATATAAATCTCATTCATGTTGTCATAATGAAATATGTATGACTTGGGATGGAAAGAACGCCCTTTATCACTATAAAAATGCAATTCTACCTTATCGCCCAATTCCTTTTTAAGGAGATATAGTGCTGAAGGCTGCGTAATTCCTAAGTAATTGCCAGTAAGAATGCGAATCCGAACACCACGCTGCAAAGCTGCTTTTAAATCTGAGAGCAACATTCTTACACCTGATTCCATGAGGAATGAGACAATAATATCAATCTGTTTTGCCCGTGCCATGCTAAGCTTTAACTGATACAGCAAATATCTGCTTTTGTTTTTGTCTCCGGTCATAACATCTGTTGGTTCTATATGGAGTTCCTCTATTTCTGATTTTTCCGCAAAATTAAATTGAGCCATTTTTCTTCTCCTCTGCCCGGACGCACATCCAACGTAATCCACTGATCTTCTACCGTAAGTTCCGGTATCACCTTGATAAATTCCCGAAATGTATCTTCCATAAAATCGGTAAAATAACGACCATTACGTTCTCCTTCAAAATTACTATATTTGAAGGACGTATAAATCACCCCATTATCTTTAAGTGCAATACACATTTTTTGGATCACAGAAAGAAGTTCCTTCTTTGGCAAATGCAAAATAGAGGAACATGCCCAGATGCCATCATACACCCCAATTTCATTCAACTCCTGAAATAGCATTTCCTTTACTTTAATCCCTGTAAAACTGCCTGCCAATCGACAGAGTTCTGCGGATCCGTCGGTTGACGCCACCTGGTATCCCTTCTCAAGGAAATATTTTGTATCACGACCGGAACCACAACCAAAATCAAGAATTGACGCACTCCCAGGCAATAGTTGGAGAAACTTCTCTTGTGCCAGATGCATATCTGCATTCTGAGTGTTTTCTATGAAATTTTTTGCATTTAAGTTGTAATAATTAATTGTAGTGTTCATAATTTCCTTTCCAATTTAAGACAACTTTCTAATCCTTTGTGGCATCAAGCAAACCAATATAAGTGTCATCCAATCTATAAAATCACATTTCTTGTTAAATGATCTTTCCGGACAAATGATCAATTTCATGCTGGCAGATCTGTGCTGTCCATCCTGACAATTTCTGGCGCTGTTTTTTCCATTTGAAGTCATAATACTCTACTTCTATTTCCTGGTATCTGGTCGTCTTACGAACACCATCCAGCGACAGACAGCCTTCTTCTGTCTCATACATGTCACGTTTTGAAACAATCACCGGATTGAACATCACAATATCTATGAATCCCATATTTACAATGATGATATTCTTCTTTACACCAATCATGTTCGCCGCCATACCCACGCAACGTTCTCTGTTCGCCTGCAGCGTATCCTGTAGATCCTTTCCAACCTGGATATCTGCTTTCGTGGCTGGTTCGGATGGCTGACCTAAGAAGAAAACGTCTCTTACTATTTGTTTTACCATTTACTTTCTCCTGTACTCTAATTCTTATCTATCTTGACCAGAAATCTTTCTCGTCATAACAATTCGCTCAAATATTTCCTGTTCCTCTTTCATTGTTCTAATATTTTATTATCTAATAATTTCAGTTCCTCATTTTAGGCGCTTTATATCCTGCTCGAGCTTAAACCATAAGGTTACCTTATCTCCAACATTTTTGAGAAATACTACATTTCCATTGGTATCTGTTACTTTATCAGTATATCCACTAACAAAGAAATTACCCAACAATGTTAGGATGATGAGTAAAATCTCTCAGATGATGCTGTTTTGCACCACTTGATATTGAAATAGCATAATCCCATTTATCAAGCTTGTCCTGATTACCTTTTATCCCAGTATTTGTCTCCCTTATTTTCAGGGATTTTTTTCTCCATGCAACGTATTTTCCATTCACAAATCTATCATCTCCTGGTTTCTCAGCCGTGGCTGGAATCGCCCACTCCCGTCCGAGTTTTGCTGCGCCTTCAATTCTTCCATTCTTACAAAGAACCTGCACTCGTCGTGTTGAAATCCCCCACTTTTCAGCAGCCTCGCTAATATTTATATATCCATCAATCATGTTTTTTCACCTCATCAAACAATAAATATACTTTATTAGCTTCATCATATTCTTCCAAACGAACAATGTCAATCGTAATCATTCTACATTGTCGTCTGTACGCGCCACCTTCAAACCCCAAAAAATTCAGGCACCTGCCTGAACCCAAATGAGTCCACATAATAGTAGGCCTGATCACGATTGTCCTTATGAAGTACGATTACATCACTGACACTGAGGGAATGCCCTCTGAAGTCGTCAGGATGGTACAGATTGAAACGTTCATAGATGCTGTCCAGATTCTCACCACTCTTCAATGTACCGGAGTAAACCTTATTGTAATGACTTCCTCCCACAGGCACACCAAGCCTGGATAAGTGGTCAAAGGACAGAAACATCAGGTTCCTGCATTCCGCTGTATCCTTCAACTGAAAAAAGCTCATAAGTTTCATTCTCTTTATTCTTCATAGGCAAACCCTCATCTACTTCCAAATCAAGTGCTGCATATAAACTCGAAATCAGCAAAAAAAGAAATCGAACGGATTTCTCCACTCGATTTCTCTGATTTTTAGCGTCTTCTGTCCATTCCGCTTCTAGTGTAATATTGCTTCTTACTCTCATACATTCTTTCATCCGAAGCTTTTGAAACATCAAATATGCTGTTCCACTTTCGTTCCGAACTGAAAACATATCCATACGAAACCGCCATCGACTCGACAAATTCTCCATGCCAGCTTGCCACTCTCTGCTCAAATGTCCTCAGAATATTTTCAAACTGCGGTATATCTTTTGTAATGATAACAACGAACTCATCGCCGCCCACTCTATATACCTTGCCATGTTCACTGAAGCTGTTTTTCATACAATCCGCAGCCGCCCGTATAAGCTCATCCCCTGCTACATGTCCAAAAGAATCATTTGCTCTCTTGAGCCCATTAATATCCATGGAAATATATACCCATTCCTTACTAAGATCTAGCTTGTTTATGTCCTCCTCATACGCACGTCTGTTATAACATCTGGTGAGTTCGTCCGTATTCGATGTATACCGGAATTTTTCTTTTTCATATTTCTCTTTCATGACTTTCGACAACATATACACCATACAGCACGAAGCCAGGGTCAAGTATATTCCAACTATAAGAATAGCCAAAAGGCTCCCCTGCTGGTAATAAGAATCCTCTATCATTACAGCAACAATATATGCCCCCTCCTGCTTCTCCACACACCGATAATGCCGCATATCAATACTATCAATTTCCAGGCCTATTTTACTGCTGTCTGTAGCTCCGGCTACGATCTTTGTATCCGAATCTGCAACCAGTATCTCCATATCTTTATACACTGGCATATCCGCAACTACGGCAGAAATCTCATTCTGCCTGACCTCGTTCAGAAGCCGATTTGGCTCAATACCAACCTGAATCATTTTGTTTCCGGCTTCATTCCAGGTAATCGCGTACATCATTTCTTTAGCTTCGGATGTATTCGGCGTCACATCCTGACACATAGTAAGCTTCTTATCCGTAAGCATCGGCTTGAAATATTCTATCTGCTCTCCAGAGTCAAAGCTATAGCCAAAATATTTTGGCACAGAACCGCTGTAAATATGTCCTTTTGTGTCAAACAAATGTATCTCATCCACAGATATCAACGCCGCAATCTTTTGTAACTCATCGACATCGTATTCCACCTCTGGTTTCGCATCGATAATATAAGAAACCGCCTTGGCTCTGACTATATAATCATCCTTCAGCGATTTGATAAGCGCTTCTTCACTCTCATCATTTTTATCAAGCACGGTAATAACACGATCTAAAAGTACCTTTGACGTCCGGTCCGCGTTTCTGTCATTAACATGCTTTAAAATAAAACCTTCCAGCAGTAATGCTGCAGCAATTATCGCAATGGCAGGGATTATAAATTTTCTCTTTTTCATATGCATCTTCCCGTTTTTTACAACTTTATATCCTATAATGAGTATATCATAAAAACAAGATTTCCGATTGTTTATTTTTTCTCTTCAGCCCTTAATTCATCCGCCTCAATTGCTTCTCTTTTTTCTTTAACCCCCAGGATGCTTTAAGACCAAATATAAAAACAGCTCTCCCTTGCTGTATCTTTATGGAGCCATTATAATGATGCTATATAGAAAATAAACTATCATTTCAGTGAAATAGCATCCTCTATTTCGCTGTTCAGGAGAAAATATCATGGGAAAACAATCCACCAGAGAAAACAAAACAATTCATTGATCACCCGAAGGAGGTAAAAACAATGAGCAAACCAAAGATCACTATACTTATGGAGGACACTTTATGCGGTACCGGCCTTGAAGCCGAGCATGGCCTGTCCCTCTATATCGAGACTGAAAAACACAAACTTCTGGCCGATACTGGTCAGACCGCAAAAACATGGGCAAATGCCAGCGCAAAAAAAATCGATATCACAAAAGTAGATACCGTTTTTTTAAGTCATGGACACTATGATCATTCCGGTGGATTGCTGACATTTGCATCCGCAAATCCATCAGCAGATATTTACATGCACGAGAATGCAGGCGGCGAATATTACTCCTTCAAAGAAGGCGGCGAAAGATATATCGGAATTGACAAATCCATCTTAACGCTTCCCAACCTGCATCTGATCAATGGCAATACCGTTATCGACGAAGAACTCTCCGTCTTTACCAATGTTTCCCCCAAACGAAACTGGCCTAAAGGAAACAAACGATTACACCAGCTGAAAAACAGCGAATACGTCCAGGATACTTTTTCCCACGAGATATATCTGGTGATCAGATACGACCAGGATAAATACATCCTGATTTCCGGCTGCGCCCACAACGGCATCCTCAACATTCTGGATTCCTTCCGCAATATATACGGAACAGACCCGTCCATCGTTATCAGCGGATTTCATATGGTTCAGCCAGAATACACCGAAGACGACCTCCAGAAAATAAAAGAAACCGCAGTCGAACTCTCAAAAATGGATACGGTATTTTACAGCGGACACTGCACCGGTGAAACCGCTTATCAGCTTTTGAAAGAAATTATGGGAGAAAAACTCAAGGCGATCCGCGATTTATAAGCGGGTCGCCTTGTTTAATCCATACCCCTGCAGGGCGCCAACGATTAGAAATTTTTCCAGCATTTTCATTTAGCCATAACAATTGATTTAGGCATCATCCTCCAGGTTATTCAGATAATAATTCAGATCAAGTGAATAGTACCGGTCGTCTGATCCATTTTATTTTCAATATCATATCCCATTCGTTTTCTCCTCCTGATCGATTATGAATGTGACGTCACCAATGCTATAATGCCACCAATAATCAATAATGGAAAAGCAATGTACATCAGTCCACCTACAACCATACCAATCAATATCACCGGGAAGAAAATAACTGTGCAAAGTAATTTCATAATTCCCCAGGATGCTCTTAACCCAAAAACAAAAAATTTTCCAACAAACCAAATCATACAAATTGCAAATAATAACGATAACATTTTTTTACTCCTTCTGAAACTCATTCTGATATGTGTCTTTCATTTTTTCTGTTCTTTTTCTGCTAAATATTCAGATGTGTTCTTTATGCCAAGCTTATTACTGAATGCCGGATTTTTCTCCATCTTTTCTATTATCCGGATTAATCGAATTCTCTGTGCCACTTCCATCTGATCACCCCATTTATATTCTGTTTTTTTGTTGATATTGTCACTATAACAAATTTATTTTTCATAATACACAGCCACCATGAAGAATTGCATCTTTATATTTCTCGAATTTTGAGAATTCTGTCTTTATATTTCTCTGCACGAATTGTTTCCTATCTATGCTGCCTCTTTTATAATAAGCATATCCGAGCAACATCATAAATTATTATTAAAAGGGAGATTATGCTATGCGAATTGAAAACTTGCAAAATGAAAACAGAAAATATGCGAAAAGTATCGAAAACTTCCATGTGCTTGAATATGTGCAGGATGCCAGCGTTTCACCTATGAATGCAATGAATGAGTATTTCATGAGTAAAATGAATGTCAGAAGAAGACAGGTTGTTATTGATATTGATAAAGACCATTCAGCTGTTATCCAGGCTGGTGCCATGCAATGGATGGGTGGTAATGTACAAGCCACATCTGGTGTAAAAGGTATCGGAGATTTCCTTGGAAAGGCACTCAAGGGTGCGGTTACAAAAGAAACCGCAGTTAAACCGGAATATGTTGGTGAAGGCTGTCTGGTATTAGAACCGACATACAAATATATTATCCTTGCAGACATTGGCAAATGGGGACCAGCCGGAATGACAATTGAAGATGGCATGTTCCTGGCTTGTGATGCAAATGTAAAAAGTAAAGTTGTAGCCAGAAAGAACCTTTCATCAGCAGTATTAGGTAGCGAAGGTCTGTTTAATCTGAGTTTGCATGGAAATGGTGTAGCTGCACTGGAGTCTAATGTTCCCGAAGATGAATTGATTGAAGTCATATTGGAAAATGATGAACTGAAAATTGATGGAAACCTTGCTGTATGCTGGTCATCAAATCTTGAATTTACCGTAGAAAGATCTACAAAAACACTTGTCGGATCTGCAGTTAGCGGAGAGGGTCTGGTAAATGTTTATCGTGGAACAGGACGGGTACTGATGTGTCCGGTCGCACCGACAACTTCCTTGTTTGAGTCCACTAACACCATGGCAGCTAAAGCTGCTGCTAAATCCAGCAATACATTTGGAAAATAAGTGTAAAATACATTCTCTTGTAACCAACAAACGCCGATATAGGATTATAAAAATCCTGCATCGGCGTTATTAATTGTGATCATTTTATTTTCTTTATTCAGATGAACTGCTTATCATCAATGCAAATTTTTAATTCTTTTCAATTCCATCTGGCATATGATCTTTCTCAGTTATTTTTCGAATGACCCGGCATGGATTTCCAACTATCGTGATATATCATATACGACCAACTATCAGGTTTCCAAGTGCCATTTCCATACACGATTTCTTTTCCAAACGGCCAGAACGCCAGAGTCGCAAATATAATCCAAAGGATATTACCTATAGTTCTCATGACAACCTCTCCTCCTCATCCAATGTCTAATATTCTTTTGCAATTTCCTCTGTTATCTCATATATCTCTTTGAATTTTTCTAAGTCCTCTGGAGATCTGATCAGCATGATTTCTTCGATTTTTCCAGTCCGTATGTCTTTGAATCCTGCTACTTCTTCTCCGGTACAAATGCTTGCACGAATAACTGGTTTCATATGTTCTCGGTCATATGTTTTTTTCACGATTTTCTTTTTAAATAATCCCATGCTACCTCCCCATCTCCGAATATCTTCGACAACAAGATCAACTATCTAATTCCTAGAACATTTTTCTGCATCAATCGCAAGTACAAACATCAACGCATCCAATGCATTTCCTGGATCCTGCACATCAATAACATATATATCAGTCATATGAAACAGTTCTTTATTGACCCGTGCGATTGAATAACCGCTTCGATCAAGAATGCTATAGTCCCATTCCATAATAGTTCCATCAATATGCCATCCATTGTAATCAATATTATAATGTGGCGTCAGGAATGAGAATTCTTTGCTCAGGCATCCGATATAACTGCCGTTTTTATAAATTTCAAATTTAGGAAGAAAAGTAAGTACTTTCTGAACAACCATTCCTACTTCATTTCCATAGGCATCATAAATTACAAGTTTATGTCCCCAGGACAACTGACCTTTTACTACATAAACAGTGTTGCCTGCTTCATCATAGATATCATAGCTGTCAAACCATGAAAACAGCCTTTGTTTAAACAATAACTTCATAACTTTTCACCGCTCTCTCCAACAGATATAATTGGTTCTTTATAAGTATCATAATACCATGCCGGAACACCTTAAAAAATATGTAAATCGAAGAATTAACTCATCTTATTTCACGGATTATGATAAAACACATATTACCAGCTATAAATCTCTACTTGTTCACAAAAAGATATAAAAAAGACCATCTACTGCTTGTTTACGGTAAATGATCTTTTCATTGCAATATTTAATTAAATATCATACTGAGCCGATTGTTCACGTATCAATTTACATGTTTCTCATTGTATTGCTCGCCCTATTATAAATACAATTTATTTTCCTTCCTACCGGAACAAACCTTTTTCATTTTCAGTCCAGCGATAAAACTGACAAGCTTACTGTAATTTCTTGCTTTCTTCGGACAGACTGCTACACAGTGCATACAAGAAATACACTTATCCTTATCGGTCATCTTCGGATTGTCCAACGGAATGGCACCTGCCGGGCATTCTTTTGCGCACAGACCGCAGGAAGTGCATTTTCCATTTGCAACAGGTTTGAATGGAACACCACCATATTCTCGATATGGTCTGTTTCCCGGAAATGCAGGTATCCTTTGTGCTTCGCTGTTTTGCATAATCTTTGCGGCAAATTCCAGCAATTCCTTTTCATCCTGCTGATCCGGGCGTCCGGTTCCAAATTGGTGCATCAGGGAATGCTCTGCGACTGCCTCCATTCCTGCGATACATACAAATCCTGATGCCTCCAGAACATCCTGTAGTTCCAATAGCGTATCATCAATCATACGGTTTCCAAATACTGCCACAAGAATTGCTTTCGTACCATCTGCCTTTACTTTGCAGAACATATCCGTTACAACTGCTGGAATGCGTCCACCGTAAGACGGTACAGCAACCAAACATAGGTCCTTTTTTTCAAATTTCACCTTCATGAGTTTATCTGATTCTTTAATTAGGTCGATTTCTTCAGCATCCAGCTTCGTCCCTTTCGCAACAATATCTGCTACTTTCTCTGTACCCCCTGTCGGGCTGAAAAATATGTTATAAAATCTCATAATGATCCTCCTACTGATTCCGATTTGTTTATTGCCCTTTTATAACGGTTGACCAATTGTTTTCAATCGTCTTTATATGTTTGAAAGGAATTCTTCTATCAAACTATTTATCATCTCCGGTTTATCTGTATTAGAATTATGACCGACCCCTTCAATCCACTTTAAAGGAATTTTCGTTTTTCGATGCCATTCTCTGTTATACCTTATGCATGAACCGGCATGATCCTTTGTACCACATATCAACAGGGAAGGACATTTGATTTCATAAGGCAGATCCTTTTCCATTGCCTCTGCCAGAATACGAAATCCATGCCCGGCAATTTGTGCATAACGATGCTGATCACCATCATAGACCAGCATCATTTCCTTCATCAGGTTTCTGCCATAATTAGAAGTTGCAACTCCCTTTGTTCCGGATTTCAAAAGCAACTTCCATGGGTAATGTGCATATACTGGTTCCATTCTTTTCAGAAGCCAGATCTCCACTGCTGTCACATAGTTTCTCTGGAGCGGTGCTGAATCAATGGAAATAAAACCTGCCAGCCGGTCAGGATACAATTGTGCATAAGCCTGGCCTACATATCCTCCCATTGATTGACCGATTATAATTGGTTTTATGATTAAAAGGCATGAGCCGGTGCATCCCATACAATAATATTATATTTTCCATCGAAGTACGCAACCTGTTTATCAAACAGTCTATGGTCAGCAGTCAGCCCCGCAAGAAATACAAGCGTCGTTGTATCCAAACTCAGAATACTTGACCAATAGTGAATTGTTCCGCAAGGAGTTTGATATGTACTTTCCTTCAACAAATCCACCTCCGCAATTTTCATTTTTCTCAGTTACACAAACTGAAAAACTTTAACTATTTTCATATTGGTTTTTTGTATCAAATACATTCTGCTACATCTCATCCGGTTTTTGACCGTCGTGGGCTTTCCATTGACACTCCGTCAATTTCATATCTGTAAATACCGCTTTAAACGATGAATCTTCCGGACTGCATGCATAAATTCCAAATTTAATTTTTCCTGCACCAGCCCACATATGACAAATCCTCATTTGCTTAAACCGTATGCCATCCTCAGAACATTCAATGCAATAATCATCTTCACGTCTACTGAGACGATACCACATAGATTTAATCTCTGCATCAATTTCCGTAGTTGCCCAATCTGAATATCCATTGTTTGTCACAACACTTCCCAGGTGCTGAAAATTGTCATTCTCATATTCTATAGAACCTTTCAACCAATTCTCACTGTCAAGATACATAACCACACCGCACTGATCAAAGCGATGATGGCTTTCCTTAAAATCTGTTTTCACCATAAATGAAAAAAACTTTTCCTCTGTTTCTATCTGCAAAACCGGAGCATTATCATTGCGGAAATGATAGTAAGTTCTTTGCCACAAATCAGTTTCAGGCTGTGTAATAATCTCAATTTTGTCATCTGTCAGCGTGTAATCATCAGGTTCTCTCGTCCACTTAAAATCTTTTATATTCATTTCATTATCCCTCCAACTTCCGATTTCTATTTTCGTTTCCATAGCATAGTGTACTCTTTTTCACCAGTATCTTCATCCAAATCTTCACATTGAATAATGAACCCTTCTCTTTGGTAAAAAGAAATTGCTCTGGCATTCTTCTGGTATACATTTAATCGTAAGCTAACTTTTTTACCCTTAATATAATCCAATAAAAGCTTACCTATGCCACATGACTGCATTTCATCAGAGACAAAAATACCTTCGATATATTCATCATTTAGTCCTACAAATCCTCCATAACTACATCCTTTATGCTTTTCTCTTTTTCCCATTCTATCACAAGCTCAGCATTAATCATCAATTTTTTGATATTTTTTCTTTCCACCACTGTAAAACAGCCTCTGAACATTTCGTTATACAGAGGGATACAAATAAGAGTAATATCCACCCATGTTTAACAGTATTGCCATTTGGCATCCTGTCATCCTATGGGATTTATCTTGATGGGGATCTCCCCATACCCTCTCAATAACAGATGTTTCACTTGTCTGTTGGTTCCACCTGAAGGTGTTCACAGCACTATTTCTAATATCGTAAGGTACAGCCGATATTAAAATATGCGGACTCCCGGTGGGAGGAACAGTCGCAGCGAAAGGAGGAATATGAGAACAGAAAACAAAGATAAAGAACTGAATCACAGACATTTTATAGGATTACGTCTTACCGATGTCGAACTGGATTTATTAGACCAAGGCGCTGCTTGTTTATCTGTTAGCCGATCAGAATATCTGAGGAAACTTCTATTGGAAAAGCAAATCCATCATCAGATTGAAGTTGTTGCAGACATGAACGATCTCAGAAAACTGGTCAGTGAATATGGAAAAATCGGATCGAATCTCAATCAGATCGCCAAGCATTTTAACAGTGGTGGCAGTCAGTCTCGTGCTATAGAAAATGAAATCCATCAGTGCATCACGTGTTGATCAGCACATTATAATATGCCATTTTCAGAAAAATAAATAGTGCAGAAATAATACGGGGATCTTCCATCCCCGAACCCCTGGAATCCTTGTTATAACAGTAATAGAAAAAATTATTACCGTTATAACAAGGCTAAAAATGGGATGTTTTAATTTTCCGAATTCTGCAAATTATGGCATCAAATAAAATGCGTTGTAACAATATGGCAATCCTGACAAGATATCTTCCAGAAGGATATACAATCGAAGGTACAGACTGTATCATCAGAGACGGATATGTATATGTATCCGTAGCACCAGCAGAAGAAGTACAGAATGTAAAGATCAATTACTATGATGAGGATGCTGAGAAACAGGTAGCAGAAGTACCGGTACAGGTGTCAATTGATACATCATGCGTAAACATGGCAATTCTGACAAGATATATGCCGGAAGGATATGCATTGGTAAGTTCAGACTGCATCATTAGAGATGGATACGTATATGTTTCTGTAAAGAAAGATGTAGAGATCAGAGAAGCAGTGCTTCACATTACATTTGAAACTCCGAACGGAGAAGTTGTTACAACAGAAACAGTAACAGCAGAAGGCGCTGATGGAGAAGACGCGGTATTCAGACTTGGTGTAGACTTCAATCTTCCAACAGGATACAAGCTGTCCAACGACAGAGATCAGGTAACAGAAATCACAATTCCATTTGGATCCACAGGCGGACATACAATGGTTGTAGAAAAAGGTGACCTTTCTTCCATCGTAAAAATCCAGTTTGTAGATGCTGAGAATAATGATGAAGTAGTAGCAGGTGGAGATTACTTTGTTGATGGAGACGGAGACGGAATCTTCCACACAAGAGAGATCACAGAGTGGGTACCGGAAGGATATGAGTTACAGGAAGTTGGAGATTTCCAGGTAGAGCTGTACAAAGAGACACCATTACAGCTGAGCGTAACAAAGATCAAAGAGGATAAACCGGAAACTCCGGATCCAGAGGAGCCAAATAAACCAGAGAAACCAGAAGATCCTGACAAAGAAGATACAGGAAAAGAAGACACAAATAAAAAAGACGACAAAAAAGAGGATACTAAGAAAGAAGATAAGAAGAAAAATTCTCCAAAGACCGGAGATGAGACAAGTGCAGCAGCTGCAGCATTACCGGCAGGTGTCAGTCTTGCAGCAATCCTTGCCGTCGGCGCGTACATACCATCCGCATGTCCATGAAAAGGAATCGGGAAGCTTCATGTTCTGCAAGTGCTGCAAACGAATATCATGCTCTTTGTCCCATCTCCATCCAATGGTATCATGACGGTGAATGTTGAGGGCATTGGGCCTTATCAGCAGTTTTCCCGGGACATGCACGGGAGTGAATCCTTCCGGATCTTCCGCCCGTTCCATGATGGAAATATTGCTGAAGCTGACATTCAGGGGCAGAAAGGTGACAACAAGCTTGGAGGAAGCCCCCGGTCTGTCTTTTTCCTTGTCTTGGGGATGTTCCTTGTCCCGTTCCCCGGAATGCTCTGCGGTGATGTCGGAAGGAACAAGAATGGTGAAAATGGAGGGAGGTCTTTCCGGCAATTCTTCGTCAAGATTGGTTTTTACCCGGATCTTCAGCGTGGTGTTCTGAGTGAGGTCTTTATTGATCGTCAGCGTAGCCTGATTTTTTTCTTGGTCCGATTCCTCGATGGTGGCTACCTTCTCCGGCTCCAGGGACCATTCAATAGAGTCCATATCTATTTCCTTTAATCGCTTGCCGTTCAAGGTTAATATAACCACTTCTCCGATTCCGACTTCAGTACGTTTCTTGTCCTCATCCTGGTCTCCTTTGTCCATGAGACATTGAGGGGAGACTGCTTTAGTTTCCGATTCGATGTACAGGGAGCGGTCATCCGTGGCTGGAATATCTTCTGCATGAGTCAGCAAAATCAGGGCATACAGAAGAAGGCCGGAAAAGGAGATGCTGAAGGTGGTAGAGTTCATGTAGATGAAGGACTTAACGAAAAGGGTGTTTATGATAGGCTGTTATGCATTCAAATGTCAATGAATCCAAAAATATGTTAGATATGGTGTTTTAATTGCAAAGAAGTGGCATAGTATTTCCCGTTTGCAACAAAAAGAACCGCCCCATGAATGAGGCGGTCCTTGAAAAGTGGGAAAATAACTGTAACTGAGTTAGCGCTTAGTGCGCCTTGCAGAATTCCTCGAAGCGGTCCAGCGCTTCCTTCAGAATGTCCAGCGTAGTGCAGTAGCTGATACGGATGCCCTTGTCATTGCCGAAGGCGATGCCGGGAACGGCGGCCACCTTGTAGCGTTCCAGAAGCTTGTCGCACAGGTTCAGGGAGGTGAGGCCCAGTTTGCTGGTGTCCACAAAGAAGTAGAAGGCGCCCTGCGGTTCCACGACGCTGACGTTCGGGAT
>OGQF01001343.1_pt1 | contig 17365 bp, 12 predicted proteins | sample 1553141 | NCBI WGS metagenome assembly OGQF01 (sample SAMEA2580005, study PRJEB22360) | human gut metagenome | biome: human gut; feature: human-associated habitat; material: faeces | place: Denmark | collected 2008/2010
AACTTTGTTAACCTTAAATCTAATACTATTATGAAAAAACCACAGTACAAAGATAAGGCTGTAGAGGCCTTTTGTCAAGCCTTTTCAGACTAATAAACGTTAAGTAAAACACTTGTTCCAGTCAAATTTTGTTACTGAACACAAAACTATATAGATTACAGCCAAATTCTACTAAAATTAACAGCCGGAGAGTAACTTTTCCCCTCTGGAGAGGGGGTGTGTTATCATTCCGCCTTATAGCTAGCTTTAACACACCCCTTAATCCCCTCTCCAGAGGGGAAACAGATACCATTATTTCACGAACTTCAAACATTCTGACTCCTGCACGGAAGTGACTGCCTGGACAAGAAACATGCCTTTAGGCAAATCAGCGATATTTATATCATAGCGGGCCTGCGGATATAAAGCCGGAAGTTGCTTTACCAATGTTCCCTGCGCCGAGTAAATGAAAAGACCATTCAAGGTCTCTTCACTCTGAATGAACAAATGATCATCCTTCACCCAGCCTGTAATCTTTTTATCCGGCGCAGTAAGACCAGTTAGTCCGGTACCGGTACCTTTCTTCTCTATCTTATATAGTTTCACGCCATACTTGGGTAAGGATACAGGGATTTCTTCGTCTTGCAATGACACATCCTGCCCGGTCCACAATTCCTTAATTCCTTTTACATCGGAAGAGGCGATTCCCAGTCTCGACAATTTTATATTTTCCGAGAAGGCCAGGTCTTTATAGTTGAAAGCCGCAACATACAAATAATCTTCCGTATCCAGCATAAAGAGATTCTCGCCGCGGTTACGTCCCCAACTATTCTTTCCCGAAGCCTTTGCCCCTTCTACCGGATAAAAAGATTTACCGATACGGGCAACTTCGTTTACTTCCGCATTCGTTGCAAACTTTTCTGCTTTCTGTCGGGCTGCCAATTCCCCGACACATGTTCCCTTCTGGCTGAAGTTATCACCCAGGATATATGTTCCGGTAATCACACCGGAGGTAATACGCATACGGTTCTCATCCTCGTTATAATCGTCTCTATGAAGCACCAGGTGGTCGGCATCATTAAAGTTATACACCTTGTCGAGCCACCAACCATAAGAAAGGCCGTTCATAACATATTCCGTATCCTCTTTGGCTCCCCAAGCATCACAACTGATACGACGGGAATTGCCGTATTGAGCCGGAAATGCAGGCGCAATGGATAGAGCCATAAACAGATCGTCTCCGCACAATTCCGTCAGATATTTCATTCCGCTGTTGTAAGCCTGAACGCCAGTCGTTACATTCTTATCATAATAAGAGTCCGCTTCAAGGATCGCATTATTCAGGAAATCGAACTTGATATATTTATAACCTAAATCTTTAAAGCGGTTGATGAAATAACTCATCCGCTGGCGGGTTCCGGGATGCGTGGGGTCCAGGGCACGGGAAGCGATCTTTTTAGGCTGTCCGTTTACATATAAATAGGCTTCCCCGTATTTATAGTTACTTCCTTCCATCGTGCGGCTGCCGTTTTCCCCCCAGTCGGAGAAAGGAGCCCAGTAAATGCCGGGAACCTGCCCGTTGGCAACACATCGTTCGGCAAATGATTTCAACTGGGTATCGGTCAGATTATCCCAATAAGAATCGAGGATGACATAAGCCGTACCGTCATTGGTAAAATTGTTCGGTTGCAGGTTCGTACTGATATAATCAGAGACATCCAGCACACCTTCGTAGTTTAGCTTCTCAGTCATGGCGCCCCAGCTGTTCCAACCGAAGATATTGCCTTTCGACCATTTACGGGGAGGCGCGATCAAGGCATTGGCCTCGCCATAGGCTTCCAGCCCTTCGCGCCAATCGTCGAACATACCGATTAAAAGCTTCGGTGATTTCAGTTTAGTGCCGGAAATGCTGCCGTGGGCTTTTGCTCCGGTAGCATCTATATCATGGGTCACGCGATGGCTTATGCCGCCAAAACATTCGAGACGGTTTACCTTCTGGTTGCCGGAAGTGGAATAACGGACTCCAGTCTTCCAGGTATCGTGTTCTACCGAGCCGATTACCAACCCTTCGCGGGTATCACCACAGTAGAAAGAAGTAACCTCGAACGACACGGAGTCGACCGACAAGGCCAGGGAGGAGTAGCCTATCCAGGCATCATTATCGAAGGGGACGGATAACACACGGTTGGAGGTATTCGTATTCAGGAAAGAGTTGACTGTTTCGGTAACAACCGGAGCGATATAATTACTCGACGTACCGGCTTCTGAAAGGATAAAAGCCTCTGTCAGGAAATAGCTTTTATCAGGATAGAAATAAAACAGCTGTTGCAAGGAAGGTGCTCCCTCCTGTCCGGCATAGGTAAATGTATATTTATGGCCGGCACCGAAAACGTCATCGACAGCTTCTTCCGAGAAGGTCGGCTGCCCGTATTCCGTACTGCGCAGCAGTTGGTCTTTATCTTTGGCCTGGACGAAGACACCCGCCAGGATTGTTTTTCCTTTATGGATAAAATCACAGGTTTTCGTATCGTTGTTATAAACGATCTTCCAGTCACCGGAAGTTATCGTCTGCTGATCAGCCGCAAACGTCTCCCTCCCGATAAACAGGCAGACAAGACAAAAAAGCAGGGTAATTCTTTGTAAATTCTTTTTCATGATCCTTGTATATTAGCTTAATTCGGTTAGTAAATAAAACACCGGGCAAAGACATGCCTCCCCGGTGTTTTTCTTCTTACAATCTTTTTGCCATTATCGACTAGTGCTTAGTCGATTACAGTTTCCTCGTAGTTCCCTGTTTTGGAAACTCCCGTTTCCTGCGGAGGAAACTGTAATTTCCTGCCTGGGGAACTGTAGTTTCTTCCTTAGGAAACGGGGGCAGCCCTACTACTATCTGTAACCCGGGTTCTGATCGTCTTGCGTCATGTCCGGATTCTGTTCGATCTCTTCGTTAGGTATCGGATAACGGACATTATAATCCTGTATCGTACCCGAACGTTTCGCCCATTTATTGCGTTCCTTAATATACTCGACAAACTTGCCTGTACGGATCAGGTCGGCACGGCGCCAGTTCTCACCCAGAAACTCACGGATACGTTCATCCAATATCTTTGTACGGAAAACATCTTGCGACATGCCTGCATCCCATTTCTTATCAGCCGGGATACTAAAGCCCCACGCACGGTTACGCACTTCGTTTACCTTTTCGACAGCCTGCCCGGTTTGTCCCAATTCATTCAGACATTCAGCATAACTGAGAAGCACATCGGCATAACGGATAGCCGGGATATTCTTACCCGAGTTCCACATATTATTGATACCCAGTCCGGAATGCTGGTCGGTACGGAAATCTTCATATTTCTTTACATGCGGTTTCAACTCGTCATGGTCTTCACCCAGGTCTTCCCAGGCTACACATTCATAGTTGGGTACTTCGCCATAATAAGTGAAATCGTAGCGGATACTTTCTTCTTTACGAACATCGCCGTCTTCCCAAATACCGCCGTTCTCTACGGTTTCATAAGCATATTCAGTAACAACTACATGGTCGTAGCCAGCAAAATAACAACCATCGGTCCACCAGTTCTGTGCTACACGCGAACCGATCTGAAACTGAATCTGATTACGGTTCGGGTTATTGTTGAACTGAAATTCGTAGATAGATTCGGCTGTATTCGGTTTTTCGTAATTCCACAGATCGGCATAAGGTACCAGTTGGTATCCCATACCTATTACTGCTTCAAAGCATTCCTTTGCCTTATTGAAGTCACGGAGTCCTGTTTCAACCGGGGCGGACATATAGGCTTTACCCAGCATAGTATAACCGGCACCGGAAGTAGCACGACCGGCGGTATTGGTTTTCGGAGCATACTTAGCAGCCTTTTCCAGGTCGTTGATAATGAATTGCCATACATCGGTCAGCGGCTGCCGGCCATAACCCGTTTCATCCAGCTTATCCAGGTCGATGATAGGAATTTCACCCCAGTACATAGCCAGTTCATAATCGACGAAACCACGGACGAAACAAGCTTCACCCAAAAGTCCGGCTTCTTTCGATCCCTCAACCAGTTCAGGAGTATCCAATGCACGGATAATCTTGGCAGCGGCAGTAACAATTGGGAAACGTTTGTTCCACTGATCTTTTACCTTACTATGCAATGAATTCATATTAGCATCGTAACGGTCCATTGCCGCGCCTTCACCGCCTCCTTTATTCTGAAGGGCTCCACGTTGGATTTCATCGGTACCGGTCATCAGGAACCAGGCCCGTTCATCCTGGCGGGTGTTATCACGCCAGGTATTGTATATACCTTTCAGATTCAGTTCGATAAACTCGACATCTGAATAGATCTGCTCTTCTGTCAGTGCTTTCTTGTTCTCCTGTGTCAGGAAATCGGAACAAGATGTGGTGATCCCAGCTGTAAGCGCCAAAGCCAGTAATCCAATTAAATTATATCTCTTTTTCATAATTGTTTCCTATTTATTCCATTAAAAACTAAAGTTTAAACCTAACACATACATCTTTGTCGGAGGATAACCGTAGTCGCCTGTTTCAGGATCGAACCCCTTGTATTTGGTGATACAGAACAAGTTGGATGCAGTAAAGTAAACACGCAGGTTTTCTACTTTGATCTGGCTCAACAGAGGCTTCGGGAATGAATAAGCCAATGTCAGGGTAGACAAACGCAGATAAGATGCATTCTGGATCGTGTAATCCATATCCGACGGGTTGTAACGATTGTAACCGCTGCTGGTATTGGCGATCACGCGGGGAACGGAAGCTCCTGTATTTTCCGGTGTCCAACGATTCAGCAAATCTTCGGAAGCCATGCTTGTACCTGTACTGTTAATCAATGTTTCATAATAAGAACTGATCTTCTTCGCCCCATAAGAATAATTGAAAACAGCATTCAGGGTGATACCTTTATAGTTGAAGTCTGTTGCAAATCCACCGTAGAATTTCGGGTCTTTCTTACCCACCACTACACGGTCAAGCTGGTCGACTACGCCGTCGGGCACACCGTCAGGACCGGAAACATCCAATGGGAACAAGTCACCCAAGCTGACATGTTTACCGTTGAAATCCAGATTTTCCCATTGGCTACGGTTTGACTCATTGGCAATACCGCCTGTTTTATAAGTATAAATGTTATTCAGCGATTCACCCAGAAAGATGTTCTTCTCACGTTCAGAGCCGTTCAGGATTTCCTTTACATCGCCATACAGTTTCGAAACCTCGTTCTTGTCAAAGGAGATGTTAGCATTTACATTCCAGGTAAAGTCTTTTGTCTGTATCGGGGTTGCGTTGATAGTCGCTTCGAAACCTTTATTCTTCACAGAACCGATATTCTCCCATGTTTCACTGTAACCGGAAGTCAACGGCAATGAATGTTTCATCAGCAAGTTATCGTTCTTGATAAAGAACCCGTCCAGAGAAACGTTCAAACGATCGTTCAGAAATGCCATATCGACACCGATATTCGTTTGTTTCTGTTTTTCCCAAGTGATGGCAGGTGTACCTCTCAAACCGCTGGTTGCATAAGAAGCCTCACCGTTGCTGACAGAAGAGAAATAAAGCGTACGATACGCATAGTTTTCGATATCCTGGTTACCAACCACACCGTAACCGACACGCATTTTCAAACGGTCAAAGATTGTCTGGTCTTCCATAAACGCTTCATTCGTCACATCCCATGCAGCAGAGAAAGAAGGCAGGACACCCCAACGGTGGCCTTCGGCAAACTTGGAAGAACCGTCGTAACGGGCCGTTGCCGTCAGGTAATAACGCAGGTCATAATTGTAGTTCACTCTACCCAAAACAGAAACGAGGGTATTGCCCTTGAAATCTGAATCAAGTTCTTTTTTATCGTTGGCGGCAGCACCTTTCAGGTCGTTCCACAACAGGTCGTCGCTGGCGAAACGGTCGCCCTGCGCTTTTGTATAGTTTTCGGTATTCTTAGTCGTACTCGTACCGAACAGAAAGTTCATGCGGTGTTTGTTGATCGTCTTATCGTAAGTGATCGTGTTATCCCACTGCCAGTTCAGCTGTGACCATCTTTCATGTTTTGCTCTTGCATCACCGTTATAATGGCGGATCGCTTCCTGGATGTAGCTCGGTGTATATTCGAACCATGTCTGTGAAGAAACGTCCAGCGCGAAAGTTGAACGGATATTCAGTCCTTCAATCGGATTGATGTTGATGTAATTGGATGAAAGGAAACGGTTACGGGCACGTTCACGGGCTACTTCCTGCGAGTTGAACGGGTTATAATCGTTGTTGTTTCCTTCATTGTGGACACGGTAATACAGTGTCAGATAATCCCAGGTATAGCGGGTCGACGGATCGCGGAACGGTTCCGGATTCAGCAACGGGTTTGCGTTCAGTGCCTTGTCGTACACGTCGTCTGTCGGCAAATTGTTTTCCGTACGTGAGAAAGAAGAGTTCGTACCGATCTTCAACCACGGTTTGATCATCGATTCCGCATTGACACGACCGGAATATTTCTTTTCTTTCGAATCACCGATCAATCCATCAATATTGGCGTAATCGAAACTGATATAAACGTTGTTCTTTTCCGTTGCATTGGAAAAACTTACGGAATGGTTCTGCTGGAAACCGCTGCTGATCACTTCGTCGAGCCAGTTGTAGCTCTTGCCCGAACGATACGTTTCAAATTCAGCATCGGAGAAAGCCGTATTGGTTTTCATCAGCGTATTATCGATATAATCCTGGCGGTTTGCCGTTGGATTATCATGCATGTAACCATTGGCAAAAGCATCCACACGCAGGTCGAACAACTGCTGTGCATTCAGTGTCTTCGGACGCTGGGTGATTTTAGAGAAACCTACCCATCCGTCATAGGTTACGCGTCCTTCGCCAATCTTACCTTTCTTGGTCGTGATAAGAACTACACCGTTAGCACCACGCGAACCGTAAAGAGCCGTAGCCGAGGCATCTTTCAATACCTGTACCGAAGCGACATCGTTTACATTGATCGCATTAAAACCACCATAACCATTGCCCATCACCAAACCATCGACAACGTAGATGGGGTCCGAGCCTGAGTTAATCGTATTCACACCACGGATCTTGATGCTGGAATCGTCGCCCGGACGGGTTCCCTTAGTGATCAAGACACCGGCAACACGTCCCTGAAGGGCCTCGTTAACAGTTGTTACCGGTCTTTCCTCCAACACCTTGGCGTCGACATGGGAGATAGCACCGGTCAGGTCGCTTTTCTTCATGGAAGCACCTACAATCACAACTTCGTCGATAGATTGCGAGTCTTCCGAAAGAGTTACGTTAATAACATTCTGGTTTCCAACTTTTACTTCTTTGGTGTCATATCCGATATAGCTGATCACCAGTGTGGCGCCTGGTGTTGCAGAGATGGAATATTTTCCATCCATATCCGATATAGTCCCTTGCGTTGTTCCCTTGAGAACAACGCTCGCTCCCGGGAGCGACTCCGACGTTTTAGCGTCGGTGATTGTACCCGTTATCGTTATGCCCTGTGCGAAAACGGTACCGCAGCATAACACAAGCATCATCAAAATACTAAAAAGCTTGATCTGTTTCATAATTGATAAATTTAAGAACATTTAGTTGTTTCTAATTTTATAAAGCAACGCATCCTTGGCAGGGACCGTCACAGTTAGTTTTTCCTTTACCGGTTGTTCATTTCCACTCCAGAGCTCTTTGGCCTGATAGTTTGCCGCAGGGTCAAGTCCCATACGTTCCAGTGAAATAGTGGCATTCATCTCATCTTCCGAATAATTAAAGATAGCAAAATAAGATGTACCATCTGCATCATGATGAATAAATTGATGTTCCGATTTTTCACCGTTTCCTTCTACCGGAGAGAAAGAAACCCCTTTGGCTACGGCATTCACATCCGGGTTCGTCAGGAATTTCAAGGCACGATCCTTGTCGATCTGTTTGCCGCCTTTGCTGAAATCGTCGCCAACGATATAAAGTCCGGTAATGGCGCCGGAAGTGATACGGGCACGGTTTTCGCCTTCGGTAGCTTCGCGCAACACCAGGTGGTCGGCATCATTATACTGATACACCTCATCCTGCCACCATCCGTAAGAAAGGGCATTCAGCGTATACTCGGTATCCTTGATCTTGTTCCAGGCATCACAGGCGATACGGCGTGAGTTGGCATAATGGGCCGGGAATACAGGCGAGATGGATAAGTTAAGATACATATCACCGAAATACTTATTCAGCAACTGCATACCGTAATTATATCCCTGGATACCTGTACGGATTTCCGGGTTATACCATTTGTCGGCTTCCATCGCACCATGCGTCATAAAGTCCATCTTTACATACTTGAAACCGCAACGACGGAAAAGATCAGATGTCTTCTTCATCATCTCCTCGATAGCCGGATGGGTCGGGTCGATGGCATAAGCACCGTCCAGTTCCTGCGGCTGGCCATTGGCGTAGAGGTAGACATCCTGGAATTTATAGTCAGGAGCGTCTTTGATCGTCCGTTCGGGATGTTTTCCCCAATCGGTGAAAGGCGTCCAGTATACACCTGGAATCTGGCCGTTGGCAGTACAATGATTCACGAAGTCTTTCAACTCTTCTTCCGTGAAACTGTTCCAGCCTGAATCAAGGCCGATCGTCACATTCCCGTCTGTATTGACGAAATGGTTATTTTGCAGGTTTTCTTTGAAGAAGTCGGACACTTCAACTGCATTCTGATGATTCAGCCTGAACTGTAACGCGCCCCAGCTGTTCCAGCCAAAGGTAACGGCACCCGGCCATCTCTTTACAGGGGCAACCACCGCATTCGCTTTTCCATACTCTTCCAGTCCGGCACGCCAATCGTTGAAGATACCGAAAAATACCTTAGGAGACTTTACCATTTTTCCTTTCAAAGCACCGTGTGCCTTAGAGTCGCGTGTCAACGAATCGGCAACGCCGCCGAAGCAAACCAATGAACCGATATTATTACGGTCGCCTTTCCCCATATCGATACCAGTCTTCCAGTCGGAGTGTTCCACTGAACCGATGACAAAACCTTTACGGTCGTCGTTGTTGAAGACAGTCGCTACTTCATAGCTACGTAATTGATCGAAAGTGAGCGGATGAGACTGATAACGTATCCAGCAATCGTTATCGAAAGGCTGGAATAACGCGCGGTTATCGCCTTCAGCCAACACGGCCGGCATGCGGTCGATAGTAACCGGGGCCATATAATTCGATTCAACGTCAGCGGCTCCTCCCTGAAGAGTAAATTCCGTCAGCAGATAATCTTTCTCCGGATAGATGTAGAAAGATTGTACAAGCGTAGGCAGGTTGCTATCCGTGTAGGTCACCTGCAACAATGAACCCTGACCGAAAGCATCGCTGATAGCGGTGACTTTCGAACTGCTCTTTTTGTAGTCACGGGTCGTGACCAACTTATTACCCAACTTGTAGGAGGCATAAACCCCATCGGAAAGAAGCTGGTTCTCCTTCTCGATACGGTGGCCTTTCTGCACCTGGTCATAGCTAACCGTCCACTTTCCCGAAGAAACGGATGATTCGCCGCAGGATACAAGCAGGGCGAGCAATAGCAGCAGATTTAAATTGATGAGTTTCATGTATTGATAATTTATAGATAGTTTCATTGTTCCGTTATCAACAGAACGGTACTTTCATAAGTATTCCCTATCGTCAGGCTGATTCCGGCTTTCATCAGATAATCACCGGGGAAAACCTGACCGTCGCCATAGAAGGTGCTGTTCCCGGCTTTGTTCAACTCTGTGATCTTATACATTTTAGCCGGGTCCAGTCCTTTCAATCTGGTCTCAAAGAATGTTGTACGTCCGTGGTATTTCAGGCTATAAGCAAAAAACACCGATTCCTTTTTATCCTTAGATATATACATATGTGAAGCCCAGCCGGTTCCGTCGTAAGGAGATTTCAGGCGATAGAGGTCTCCAAACTGTACGATCGGGCGGATACGTTTATAATTCTTTATAGCTTGCTCAGCGAAAGGTAGTTCGTCGCCGGTCAGGTCTTTGGGTTGCAGCTCCATGCCCAGGCGGCCTGTCATAGCCACATCAAAACGGAACTTCAGCGGCGCCATCATACCCGTCTGATGATTCGGAGTAGTCGAAACATGGGCGGCCGTAGCCTTTGCCGGGAAGAAAAGATTTGTGCTGTATTGGATGAATATACGGTCAAGCGAATTGGTGTTATCGCTAGCCCAGAACTCGTCATGATATTTCAATGCACCGAAGTCGAGACGGCCGCCACCCGAAGAACACAACTGAATAAGAACATCCGGGTGTTTTGCACGAATCCGTTCGTAAACACTGTACAAGCCCTTTGTATAGTCAATCCAGAAATGAGTCTGATTTTCTTTGGACAGATATTCGGAACCGAAATTGTCCACATGACGGTTTGCATCCCATTTTATATAAGAGATATCAGGAGACAAAGCGATCACTTCATCAAACGTCTTTACAACAAAGTCCTGTACCTCCGGATTACTCAAATCGAGTAACCACTGGTTACGCATCGGGATTATATCACGTTTACCGCTCTTGACGATCCATTCCGGATGCTTCTCTGCCAGTTCACTCTTGGGACTTACCATTTCAGGCTCAATCCAGATACCGAACTTCAATCCTTTACTTACCGCATGCTTCGCCAGATAATCGATTCCGCGTGGCAGTTTTTTCCTGTTCACCTGCCAATCGCCCAAACCAACCTTATCCGAATTGCGGGGATATTTATTTCCGAACCATCCGTCATCGAGTACGAACATTTCAACACCGAAAGCAGCAGCGTCATCGATCATATCCGTAATCGTTTTTTCATTAAAATCGAAATAAGCGCCTTCCCAGCTATTCAGGACGATAGGCAATTCCTGATCTCCATGGGCCAATGCATAGTTACGCGACCAGTCATGGAGGTTTCTCGATACCTGTCCCTTACCGGTAGAACTGTATGTCCAGACCATTTCCGGAGTCTGCAACGTTTTACCCGGTTCCAGATTATAAGTAGAGGCAAAATCATTCATCCCGCTCATGACATGCAGCAAACCGCATTCGTCTATCTCAAAGGAAGACAGATAGTTACCCGACCAGGCCAGGGAGCCGGCATACACTTCGCCCATGTCTTCATTGGCAGGGCCATTCAGGGAAAGCAGGAAAGAAGAGTTTTCAGACTGGGTAGTACGTATCCCCTTCTTGGATTCCACCCGTTTCACACCCGGTGTCAGTTGTTCTTCTACCAGTTGCATTTCGGAAGCCCAGGCCCCGTGGAAATGGGTCAGATAATAAGAATCTGCATGAAGGGGAAGATAAGCGGAGGCAATATTCTCGACAGCCAGCTTGTTTTTCTCCTGATGGGATATGGAGACTGACTGGCAGATTACATTTTCTTTCTGATAAGCCGTGAAGTTCAGGTTAACGAAAACCGGATACAAAGGATCTTTCAATTGTATCACTGTTTCTATTCTATTATTATCTATATTCTTTACCTGATGAGCTGCATATATTAATTCGGTTGTCTGAACGCCGTCGTCATGGGTCAGTTTCAATGCCGGATTCAGGAAGAAACGTCCTCCGTAAGCCGGATAGATTACCGGAGCATAACCGATTCCGTTATCCGGTTGTTCTTTATACTTCTTATGAAGGAAAGGGGAAACGTCCTGGAATTTATCGCCAAAATAGTTATACACTACTTTCTTATCCGGAGAGATCGAAAAGACCATACTCAGATCGTTTGTAGAGACGGTAATTATCCCCGTATCTTTATCCTGTGAGGAAACGGTTACGCACCCCAGCAGCAGGGCAACAGTTAACAATAGTGCTTTCATGTCTATCAATTTTATTTTACTTATTCAAGGTTGATGGTGCAAACTAAATCAATAAACAATAGCACAAAAAGCACGAACTCGCCAATTATTTGTAATTATGCGCTTAATTCATAGAGGTTTAATAAAAATGCAACATTTACGTCATTTTTTGACGCATCTGTTATAAAGGGATGATCGATCACTGATCCTTTTCTCGAGAAGCTATCAGGTCAGCTAGCCTTCTGGTCAAATAGGTTAATATATAAGTATCCACATTATCGACCGTCAAAGGCAGGTCTGCCGTCCAGAAATTTTGTTCTCCTGTTTCATCCAATGCCCTTTTCGCTTTATATAACAGATCATATTCTTGCAACAGAGGCAGCCTAGAAGATTGATAGAGACTGGCCAGACATTCTATAATCTCCAAAACAGACCTTCGTTCTTCCTGTTCTTCCAGTATAAGGAATATCAAATAATTATTTAATGCAGTCTCTTTAGAGAAATACAAATTAAACTCCAGGAAAATCACCTCCACTCTTTTCTTCAATTCTTTTTGAGGGAGAGTCAGAGATGCTTGTTCAGCCATAATTTTCATATTATCACTCACAAATCCGGCATCAAGCATCAGGTTAGCCCAATTCAGAAACCTTTGGTCTATTTTTTGACCGAAAACGAATAGTGCCTGTATTTCCAGTGTTTCAGGAACTTTCAAAGTTATATCCTGCGCCTTGAAGAGTGTTCCGGGGCGAAGGGAAAAACGTTTCATCACATAAATCAACTGATCAATATCTTCACGCAAATCCAGTTTCTGAAACATTTTAAACGACATTCCCAAACAAGCCATATCTGGCTCAATCACGAAAAGAGACTTGCCTTTCAGATAAGCAATTATATCTTCGGCATGTATCAGCTCCTTTTCTATCGGTACATAGAAAGGAACGGATATGAAAATCAAAGACACATTACGCCCTTTGGGATTCATTTGCCGCAAAACTTCCGTTCTAAACAGAAAATGGTTCTTCCTGCATTCCAACTGCAACCGTCCGGTTTGATTGATAGGACCATCCCATTCGTAACGCATCAAAACCGTCTGCATTAGTTCCCTCAACTTTTTAGGTTTTCTGTAATTGTTGATGAAAGTCAATAACAATGTCAAAGGCAAAATAAAGAGGAAAGGGATAAAAGAAACAGCCCATAATAATCCGCTATCTATATTTCCGGATAAAAGACCTGTTATTAATAAAATGATTACACAAGGTATACACAACAAAAGAACTAATGACAAAGAATAAACCAACCAACCTTTAATGGTTTTGAATTCAAGCAAATTCAATTCATCCATATTACCTTTCAAAAGAGAAAGATATTTTATAATATCAGCAAGTGATATTTTATCTTCATGCAGTCCTATATATTCCATAGCTTGCAAAGATAACACCTCAAAATCAAAGATTCATACAAAATGATGAGAAAAGAACCCCCTATAAACAATTAAAGCCTGTCTCACGACAAGCCCTAACCAACTTTGTTAACCTTAAATCTAATACTATTATGAAAAAACCACAGTACAAAGATAAGCCTGAAACAAGCGTTTGTCAAGTCTTTTACAGACAATATATGTTAAGCCTTTCGGGCATTGTAGCTAAAAATTGTTTCCGAACACAAAACTTTATACAATACAGACAAAAACTGCTAATTTTAACAGTTAAAACAGCCAAATCTATAGAGAAAGACGTTCTTTAAGCAACTTGTATCCGGTCAGGCTGGCACGCAGACAAACACCTGTTTTAAGACGAACCTGGTAACTTTCCTTGCCGAACAGTTCCACACGCATGATCTGTTCGCTATTAACGATACAGGAACGGTGAATACGGATAAACAGGTTTGCCGGCAGATGCGATTCAAAATATTTCATTGTCTGATCTTTTATATACTGTCCGTCGGTCGTGAAAAGTGCCACATAGTCACCGCTGGCCTGGATATAAAGTAACTCCTCCAGGTGGATCAGATGGATACGGCTGCCATCCTTCACAGAGATGCGATCCAGTATTGCTTCCTCTTCCGGCAACGATATGCCTGTTTCCGCCGGAACATTTTCTTCTTCCCTTTCTTCTTTTCTCTGTTCCTCCTGTATCTCCATCTGCAACTCCTTCCAACGAATATAATACCACTGGGCCAAAATAATCCATCCCAGCAAACCCAACAAAATACGGAACGGAATGGTAGATGCAAACCAATCCATCCTATCCGGATAAACCAGCGCCCCGGCCATATATCCTCCGGTAACAGATATGATAAGAACGCCAACAGCCAATGCAATCTGGGCCTGTAATGGCCGCAATATGCCTGTTACATACCAGAACAGGAAACCGGAGACACAGAATATACCGACCGAAACCAGACTATCCAACCATGCGACAAGCCATCCCGTATGTCCGTAATAATAGAGGAACAAGGCGCTTATGCTGCAACTGACCACAGCCAAAGCCACACCAGCCATTCTACACAGGACAGAATTTATAAACGGATGTGTCTGCATAATCAACTCTTAAATTCAATGCCACCGAACATAACAATTCCCCGTACAACCAGTATATGTTCTTTATCCATTTCCATAGAGGCATTAAAACGTTTATCCTCGCATGCCCCCATGATCGGACTGCCGTGAAAATTGACCACCCAATCCCCAGGAAGATAGATTTCCACACCGGCAAACTTACAATCGATATCAATATAGGTTTTAGCACTATCCAGCTTCGTTTTCCGCAAATCCAGGACCGTTCCCCCAAACACAGTCCTAATCCTGGCTCCTTTAAATACCGGATCTAAAATAATTTGTTCCACATAGCCAAATGTATTATCCGATTCCACATATCCGTCCGTATTAATAAAATCACTTTTTACTTTACCGGCAACGGCATTTCCCCGGATATCTTCTCCACCGGTATCCTCTCTCCGGCTATTATAATGATAGGAGTTCTTTTTACGCGGTTCGAAGATCAGCATTAAACCGACAACGACAAAAGCAGCCGGCCAATAGACCTGCAACCAATCGCTATCCATCCACCCCAGTCGTGGCAGTAAAAATGCCGCACCAACCAAAAAGGTAATCAAACCGCCTATATAATGTCTCCGGGAAATACTCCCTATACCTATATACATTACAAGCATCTGCCAGGATACAATGATATGAAAAAGATCATCCGTGATCATGCCTGTGTTCCTCATGATCCATACGACCCCCACTACAATAAACGGGATGGCCCAAAATAAGTTTTTCCTAAGATTCATACGATATACTGTTAATTGTTTGAGAGCAAAAGTATGCTCCTGTCAGCCTTCCGGCAATAGAAATACGTCCTATTACAGTCAAATATCGGTGAATTGCCGATAATTACCGACAAAAAAGGGGAGATATTTTGATTTTATCTATACTGATGGCAGCTACAGTAATCTCCGCTACTAACTGAAATTTGTTTATAATAACAATAGCCATTATTATAACTGCGGCAATTAGCACATCTTGCACTGCCGGAAGAAGAAGAGAAAAAACATAAAATTGCATATCCTATGAGAACAACTACCAATAAAGGCAAGAAATGGAAAAGCGTTATAAGTGTCGCTATTGAACCCACTACGTAGAAGACAATTGTGTAAACCAAATTAAGCCAATTGCCACCATCCTGAATATTGTTGTACACAAGCAGAGCGATTTGGAGAAACTGAATACCCAAAACACACCATAGAACGATATACAAATATTCATCAAAGAATATTACAGATATAACTGCAGCAATAATACCAATTCCCCATCCATACAGTCCCAAACGGAAATCTATATTGCGCTTGCCATGATAACAACTGGCATAGTTCAGACATGAGAAAGAGACGACCTGCTTGATCAGCAACATGGCAAACAGTATAAAGTTAATGATTGTCCAAATCCACCCAACCTTATCCGGCGAACAAAACCACGTCTTATCTCCATCATATGTAGCAAAATAAATCATCTCGCTGACACAAAGTGCCAGAAAGATGGCTGAAGACACATAAAAACCTGTTGCACTGTCTGTAAAATCATCGGAATCAGACCTGTACAACCAGTCTATACACACCATTACAAGCCCCAAAGCACAAGTTATATAAAACCATATCAGGGAATCGGTTTTCGAAACCACATCAACGAATTCCTTCCAATCAAACGCAGACAAAGACCTCCGCTTATCAATTTTTTGCTGCACCGGTGCAAGCTTTATATATTGTTCAGAGACATAGCCAGTCTTCCCGTTATACGAAATTTCAGCCCATCCATTCTTTATGGCATAGACATTTATCGTTTCCCCATTTTTCAACCGCCCAAACTGGCTGTTGGATTTGCCAGGCCCTGTTCGTACCAACAAAGTTGTTTTTGTATCAACTATATATTGAGTCTGTCCGTTTGCAAAAAACGTAACTAACAGTAGAATAAGAATAATAGGAATAATATATCTGGTCGTAGTCGTCATAATACTAGAGTTTAGGCTTTCATATTCACAAATATAAATATTCTTTTTATATACAACAATCGAAATACATAACTTTACTCAGATTATAATTGCATCATAGCAGGGAACAGAAAGGAGAACCGCGATAGTTCCCCTCTTCTTTTCAGTATGTAACTAAAGATAATCATATTCTTATTTGCTTATTAGATAAAAGAGTATTACTTTTGATGTACATCAAATATATAAAACTATGTTAGTTATAAGTTCGGCGGAGTTACGCAACAATATGAAAAAATATCTGGATATTGCCAAATCTGAAGAGGTTATAATCCAAAGAGGTAAAACCGAAACATTCGTTTTATCAATGCAAAAACATCTAACGCCTGATGAAGATCTAGCGCGGGCCATCTCGATGGATGATCTGTTAAGTGGCGTAAAAGAAGATATTAGGGAAATGTATAGAACTGCAAAACAATGAAGGTAAAAGTTGTTGCATTACCTGAAATCCGAGAATACTTTAAAGAACTGATTCATATACTGCATGAAAAAGAATATTTTGGTTTTGAAGAAAACGCAATTGAATATGTAGAAAGCCTATTTGAAGATATAAAAACAACTCTGCCGCAACGATCAAAAAAACAAGCTCCTGCATATTTTTCCCGGTATGGAAAAGATATGTATTATTCATCTTTCAAAAAGAATAAAGCGACTCAATGGTATGTCTTTTTCACGATCTATATAGATCAAGAACAAGACGAGCAAATCTACTTGATCCGTTATGTTAGTAATAATCATGTAATAGCCCAATATTTATAATATGACCTACCTTCTATTATCTAAATGACATTTTGTTATTTTGACTTACTAAGATTAGAAGGCCTGCAGTATGAAGCGGATCCTCATAAAAGTTTCCTTAACACGTGTCTTTTAACCTGTCCAAATTACAAACTAACCTATAGAAGTTAGGATATGCAAATGGCAAATAAATCGGTCAAACATTCTGTTGGAGAGTGATTAAAAAGAAAAGGTCTGCATCATTGAATGCAAACCCCTATAAACAATTAAAGCCTGTCTCACGACAAGCCCTAACCAACTTTG
>OGQF01001357.1_pt1 | contig 17228 bp, 13 predicted proteins | sample 1553141 | NCBI WGS metagenome assembly OGQF01 (sample SAMEA2580005, study PRJEB22360) | human gut metagenome | biome: human gut; feature: human-associated habitat; material: faeces | place: Denmark | collected 2008/2010
AGGCTATAGATGAGCTTGTAGGTGTTATTAATGATAAAGAAGTTGGTGTTCAGGTTAAACTTAATGCCATTGATATGCTATTAAGGCACACTCAGAGGCTTACAGATCAAATCGATATCATGAATAGAATAGAGAACCTTGAAAATTATGTAAAATAACTACAAGTTATGATTGATATAACTACAAATTATGGTAAAATATAACTGCAGGGTTGCTTGCCCTGCAGTTATATTTCTCCTTGTATCATAAAAGACTTCTTAAAATGATTTATTCCGCACTGGTTGGGATATTCCTGAGCATGAAGAAAAACTACTCCGGGGCACGCACCGCACAAGCGGATATTATAGCTTATTTCGAGCGTTAAACGAAAGGATGGTAAAACTATGGCAGATTTACAGAATACCTCGGCAGAGGGCACACAGACAAGCACAGAGGGTACACAGCAGAGTGAGAAGACATTCACACAGGAAGATGTAAACCGTATTGTGCAGGAAAGACTTGCAAAGGAAAGAAGCAAGGGCACTGGCAACAGTGATGACGAAATAACAAAAAGGGCAGCAGAACTTGATCAGAGAGAAAGAAAGATTAAAGCACGTGAGGAGCTGAGTAAGAACGGCTTACCGGATTATTTAGTTGATGCCCTAAACATAAACACAGATGAAGATCTCCAGAAGAGTATGGAGGCAATAATCAAGATGAAAGGCGAGACCGGAGAACAGCCGCATATTGTTGGCAAGTTTTCACCAATCGGAAACGCAGGGGCTGCCGGTAGTCCAAATGATCCGATAAGAAAGGCATTCGGTCTCGATTAGGTAAGAGACAATGGCTATTGATTTAGTTACAAAATATGCTCCCTATGTAGATGAATTATTTTCACAGGAGAGTAAGAAGAGTATATTAACTAACAACGATTTCTCGTTTGACGGGGCAAGCAAGGTTAAACTTTACAAAATTACTACTGCCGAAATGAGTGACTACGGCAGGACAGGCGCAGGCGTGGGCAATTGGTCCAGATATGGAGCAATCAAGAATCTTGACGCAACAACAGAGGACGCAACACTTACGAAAGATAGATCATTTACTTTTGTAATTGATAAGTTAGACGAAAATCAGACAGGAGGACAGCTCTCAGGAGCAACAGCACTTGCAAGACAGCTTCGAGAGGTAACAATCCCAGAAGTAGATGCGTATACATATGGCATTATGGCAGCAGGTGCAGGTTTTAAGCCGGCAGCAGTAACGCTTACTGCTGATAATGTTTATGATAAGATAACAAACGCAAGTGCTGAGTTAGATGATGCAATGGTACCTGAGGAGGGGAGATGTCTTGTCGTAACCCCTAAGGTATACCGACTCATGAAGAAATCAAAAGAAATCGTGATGCAGACCGAGATTGGTGCAGATATGAGGAAGAAAGGTGTTATTGCAAACCTTGACGGTGCAGCAGTCATAAAAATAGCATCTGCAAGATTACCGAAAAACTTTGGTTTCATGATGTCTCATTTCTCAGCCTGCTGCGCACCAACTCAGCTTGCAGACTACAGAACCCATGAGGATCCACCAGGAATCAGTGGTACTCTCGTAGAGGGCCGTGTGGTGTATGATGCGTATGTTTTCGAGAATAAAGCAAAAGGTATTTATTACCAGGAAAACAAAGCTGCAGAGTAATACGATATCACCTGCAGTATCCTGTCTGCAGATTGATATATATATATGGCATTTGGAAAAATGGGAGTGCCCCACATTACTAGAATTAGTGGTGTGGGGCATTACTCTGTACAAAGAGGTAAAAAGTATGTACAATAATACAACGTATGACCACATAAGAGAATATAATGGGTGGGGATTATGCCCGGTATGCGGTACAAAAATAGTGAGACTGCATCATAATACTGTGCTTAAGAATTTTCCGGCATGGTGCAAGTGGTGTAAAAGAGAATATGTGATTACTCGAAAGTGCCCTAAATATCAGGGAAAAACATGACTAACATTGACTAACAATTGACTAACGAAAATACGAAAAAGTATATAAAATGTAAAAAATACGTATAGTGATAAGTTGAAGAATAGCGGAAAATAAAGGTTTTTTGGAATCACAAATTGCTTGATATGATTTAACTAAAATTCGGGACGTAGAGGTCGCAAGTTCGAATCTTGTCACGCCGATTTTAATGAAAAGCCTTTATTTATAGGCTTTGAAGCGAAAAGAGCACTTCAATTTTATGTTGGAATGCTCTTTTTTTAGAATATATGATTAATACATGACGAAAATTTTATTGGAAAAGTGTGTTTTGTGTTTGCTATCTGATAAAAGTAATGGTATCATAGTACTAATAAAAAAGGAGAAAATGGATGAATATATTAGCACAATGCTGTGGAATTGTGATCATGGGAATTATTTTATTTTTTTTCCTGACACAGAAAAAATTAAAACTTCATACAACGCACGCCTTTATTGCTATATGGACAATAGTTTTTTGTGCTCTTATGTTTGATATTTTATCCATTATAGCTATACAAAACAGACAGTATCTGCCGGATCTACTGGTTATTTTTATCTGCAAAATATATTTGTGGACAATTATATCGGAATCGCTTGTTGCTTTGTGGTATGTATGTGTTGATATTTCAAATTCGAAAAAAAATGAAAGGAACTGGATATTCAGGACATCCGTTACATCTAGTGTTTCGGCTGTTATAATAGCGTTTCTTCCCATACATATATATTCTAAAGATGGAGTCGTATATACATATGGCTCAAGTGTTATTGCGACATATATAGTAGCTATACTGAATCTTGCAGTCATTTTTTATATGGTTTATAAGTATAAGAGGCAGATGAATCCAAGGCGAAGAATCGGGGTCATAGCCTGGCTTATTATATGGTGTATAGCAGCTGCTACCCAGTTTTTAAACAACAGGCTCCTTGTTGTAGGCTTTGCAAGTGTGCTTGGTATACTTGTGACCTATCTTATACTTGAAAATCCGGTATCAAATATAGATGCAGATACAGGTTTTTTTAATCTGAATGCACTTTTTATATATATGCGTGAGCTGCAGGGACGCGGGAAGAACGTATCTATACTATGTGTGCGTTATGATAATAATAGAAACAACGCATTTTCATTTGAAACGGAAAACAACATATCAAAGGAGGTTGTGGCATTTATATCTGCTATAAAAGAGGCTACAACTTTCAGAAGCTCAGCCAGTGAGTATATTATGGTATTTAACGAAAGAGATGAAGCAGAAGCTGCGATAGACTGCATTCAGGATAGATTTGATAAACCATGGGGAAATGATAAGTTCCGGATGCTGCATCTTGAATTGTACTTTATGGTTTCTACAGAAAAGATAAGACGTGCCAATGATATACTTTCCATTTTTCAGTGTGCCAAGCAGGATAGGGCTAAGTTTCATACAAGCGATGTGATGGTCATAGATAACTATGTTATTAATCGTATTTATGAAGAAAAAAATACAGAAACAATGATAATAGAAGCTTTGAATGAAGATCGTGTGGAGGTATTTTATCAGCCTATATATTCAACTGGCAGAAAAAGATTTACAACAGCAGAGGCTCTTGTCAGAATCCGTGCGAGAGATGGAGAAATTATACCACCGGGAAAATTTATAGGAGTAGCCGAAAAGAGTGGGCTTATTATAAGGCTCGGTGAATACGTATTCGAGAATGTATGTAAGCTTCTTGTTGCGCAGGATTTAAAGAAGCTCGGAATAGAATATGTTGAGATTAATCTGTCAGTTATACAATGTGCATATGAAAACCTGGCTGTTGATTTTATAAGATTAATGGAAAAATACAATGTTGATCCAGGATCTATAGTACTTGAGATAACAGAGTCGGCTTCCATTGCAGAAAAGGCTATACTTCTTGAAAATATGAACAGATTAAGGAAAGTTGGTGTAAGATTTGCCCTTGATGATTTTGGAACAGGGCAGTGTAATCTTAATTATATAGTAGAAATGCCGGTTGATATAGTCAAGTTTGACAGTGTAATGACGAAGGCATATTTCAAGAACGGAAAAGGAAAGCTTGTTATGGATGCGGCTATGGGAATGATCCATAAGCTGAATCTGGAAATTGTTTCGGAAGGTATTGAGGAAAAGAAACAATTCGAAAGGTTAGACGATCTTGGCATAGACTATATTCAGGGATATTATTTTTCCAAGCCAAAGGAGCAGGATGATTTCATTAATTTTATAAAAGAAAATAATCAGGCATAATACAAAGAAAGACCCGGAGGGGTCTTTTTTTTATTATTTTACATGTTTTTTACAACTTTAAAGTTCATTTAAGGTTTGGATGATATCATAAGTCCAACATAAGGAAAGGGGTAAAATATCATGGCAGAACAGATGATTTTTAAAAGAAGTGAAATTAAATATATGATAGATGAAGACATTTTCAGAAAGCTTATGGAAGTCATGAAAAAATACATGATCGCAGATGCTTATGGAAGAAGTACAGTATGCAGCCTGTATTTTGACACACCGGATTATCTTTTGATAAGGCGTTCGCTTGATCATCCAATGTACAAGGAAAAGCTAAGACTCAGAAGCTATGGTGTTGCAAATGAAAGCACAAAGGTATTTGTCGAAATAAAGAAAAAATATGATTCGATCGTATACAAAAGAAGGATTGCAATGAAAGAATCCGAAGCTCAAAGATATCTTCTACATCATGAAAAGGTTATGTCATGTCAGATTTCAGATGAAATTGATTATTGCATGGATCACTACGAAGGGCTTGCACCGGCAGTAATGCTTTCCTATGAAAGGGAAGCCTATTATGCAAAAGATGACCATGAGTTTCGGATAACCTTTGACAGAAATATTTTATGGCGGGATTATGACCTGTCGCTTTGCAAAGGGATATACGGAAATCCTATTTTAAAGGAAGATCAGGTGCTGATGGAAGTAAAAACAGCGGGTGCAATTCCACTTTGGATGGTTGAGTTTTTAAGTGGAAATAAGATTTACAAGACTTCATTTTCAAAGTATGGAACAGCTTACAGGACAATAAAAGAGAACAGCAAAGATAACAACAAGAAAAGTAATAATGAAGACAATTATGAGGAAAGAATCGGAGGATTAAAATATGCTTAGCAATATTTTTACAGGAATTTTTGATACTACAGGAGAAACAGTTATAGCAGTGCCACAATTTATATTGTGTATTGTTGTATCGCTTATGATAGGAGCATTTATAACATGGGTATATACATATAAAAGCCGTTATACAGCAAGCTTTGCGATAACACTTGCAATGCTTCCGGCGGTGGTGTGCATTGTGATAATGATGGTAAATGGAAACGTTGGAGCCGGAGTTGCAGTGGCTGGTGCATTTTCACTGGTAAGATTCAGATCTGTACCGGGAACAGCCAAAGAAATAGGAACGATTTTCCTTGCAATGGCAGCAGGTCTTATTGCAGGAATGGGATATCTTGGATTTGCAGTATTATTTTCACTTATCATGGGACTTGTGATGCTTATGCTTAACATTACAGGCTTTGGTACACATAAAAAAGCAACAAATGACAAAACACTTAAAATAACAATACCTGAAGATTTAAATTATGGTGAAGTATTTGATGATCTTTTCGAGCAGTATCTTACACGTTGTGAGGTTATAGCAGTAAAAACATCAAATATGGGAAGCCTTTATAAACTTACATATCATATTACTTTAAAGGACCAAAAGCAGGAAAAGAAGTTCATAGATGAACTCAGATGTAGAAACGGAAATCTTGAAATCAGTATTATGCAGCAGGAGGTAAATGTAAATGAGCTATAGAAGAAAACGATTATGTGCATTGCTTGGAAGTGCAGTAATTTTGTCAATGACGGTTACGGCATGTTCAGGCACAGCAGCAGACAGTACAGATACAACAGAATCGCAGCAGGCTGTATCTACAGGAGATACATTATCTTATGATGACATGTTTACAGATAGGGATCTGGATGTGGGCTACGAGGAGAGTGATTCGGTAAAAATAAGTTTGTCCGATGATTCTACAACTGTTTCAAGTGGCAGTTCAGACAATTCTTCAACTGATGATACAGTAGACGGTGTAACTGTAGATGGAAATGTGATCACAATAACATCCGGTGGAACATATATCATCTCAGGAACGCTTACGGAGGGGCAGCTCGTTGTAGATGCAGATGATGAAAAGGTGCAGCTTGTGCTTGATAACGCAGATATTACCTGCGCCACAAGTGCAGCTATATATGTTAAAAGTGCAGGTAAAACTTTCATTACACTTGCAGAGGGTTCAGAAAACATACTTATGAATACAGCTGAATTTGAGGCCATAGATGATAACAATATAGATGCTGTTATTTTCTCAAAAGATGATCTGGCATTAAACGGAAGTGGAACACTTACGATCAATTCTGAAAACGGACATGGCATCGTATCAAAAGACGACCTTAAGATAACTGGAGGAACTTACAATATCACAGCTGCAAGCCATGCACTGTCAGGAAAAGACAGTGTGCGCATAGCAGAGGGAACATTTAACCTTGTATCCGGCAAGGATGGAATACATTCAGAAAATGCAGATGACAGTTCAAAAGGTTATGTATACATTGCTGGTGGAGAATTTACGATCGATAGTACAGGAGATGGAATTGATGCATCAAATATTGTGCAGATAGATGATGGAACGTTTGATATTACAGCCGGAGGCGGAGTAGAAAATTCCACAAAAACCCATGAGGATAATATGATGGGCGGCCCGGGAGGAGGAAAAGGACCGAAGATGGGAGAAGCACCATCAGGAGAAGTACCGGATGGAAATACACCATCAGGAGAAGTGCCATCAGGAAAAGCGCTGGACGGAAATGCACCATCAGAGAAGCCAAGTGGAGAGGTACCACAGGGAGGTTCTGGAAATAATAGTTCAGATAACAGCAATTCCGATAGAGAAACGCCGCCAGAGAAACCAAACAGCAATACAGACCAGGCAGCAGGCACAGATCAGGCAGCAGGCACAGATCAGGTTGCAAGTACAAATCAGAGCGATGGCACGGAACAGTCAGAAAGTGACACTTCTGATTCGGATTCTGCAAGCACAAAAGGAATCAAAGCAGATGGCAGACTATATATAAATGGTGGTACATTTACAATAAATTCAGCAGATGATTCTGTCCATAGTAATTCAGCAGTTACTATAAATGACGGAACATATACATTAACCACTGGCGATGATGGAGTACATTCAGGTGAAGCAGTTGAAATAAACGGCGGAACTATCACGATATCAGAAAGCTATGAGGGACTTGAAGGACTTACAGTGACTATAAACGATGGAGATATCGATATTACTTCTAGTGATGACGGCATAAATGCAGCCGGAGGCACCGAGGAGATGGGATTCGGCAGAATGGGTAATGACAGCACAGAGGACACATCTACTGATGAAATGTGGATGGAAATAAACGGTGGATATATCCACGTACTCGCAGGAGGTGACGGAATTGACTCAAACGGTGATATCACAGTAAATGGTGGCGAGGTTTATATAGACGGTCCATCTGACAACGGAAACAGTGCGATAGATTATGGCGACAGATCCGCCTGCTACATAAACAAAGGAACAGTTGTTGCAATAGGAAGCAGCGGCATGGCAGAGGATATAAGTGATGACTCTGACCAGCAGGTAATGCTAGTAAAACTTGATTCTCAAAAAGAAGCCGGTGAAGTTACACTTACAGACAGTGATGGAAACGAGATCATAACATATACAGCGTTAAAAGCGTATGACTGCGTAATAATAAGTACTAAAGATCTTGAAGCAGGACAGACATACACACTTACAACGTCTGGAACGCAGACAAACGTAGATCTGTAGTTTTATGACATAAATTATACTCTTTTCATTTATGTTAAATTGTTATATAGTATAGTCAATATAAATGATGCTTAAATAATTAAAAACTTAACAAAATAAAGAGGTAAACAGGATTTATGCCGCACTAGGATTTTGCAAAAATTATAATAAAAACTTAATATGACGAAACGAGGTATTATTATAAATGAAATTGCAAAACCGAATTTTTAAAATGGATAATTTAGATGCGGTATCCTTTTTCAATGGACTTGTTTTCTTTTCACCGGTTGCATTATTAGTAAGGACTGAAACCGGAATATCAGTTAATGATTTCTTTGTACTTCAGGCGCTTCTGTCGATATGTATATTTGTCGGAGAGATACCAACAGGCAGACTATCAGATAAGCTGGGGCACAGAAATACCCTGATACTGTCACAGCTTATGCTCCTTTTTGCAAGAGTATTGCTTTTAGCGGCTTTCATTAATAAAAGCATGGTTCTTTTTGTAATAGAAGTCTTTGCAGAAGGAATGGCTGCCTGTTTTTCATCGGGAACCCAGAGTGCGTATATTTATTCGGTTGAACCAAAAGACACCTTTGTAAGTAAAACTGCACATGTGGCAAATTGTGGAACGGCAGGATTTGTTATCAGTACAATAACGTATGTGTTCATTTACAAATTTTGTGGAATACCAGGGCTGCTTGTGGCTACGATATTAGCAGATCTGGCAGCAGTAATAACTTCATTCGGACTAAAAAGAGAGGTTAATACGGATAAGAGGCAAAATTGCGTTATGGCAGGAAAATGCCGGACTTTTAAATCTGTATGTAATATTAAAACCGTCTGGATAATCGTATTCTTAGCGTCCATTAACATAGCATATGTACTTATCAATTTCTTCTTCGTAGAAAAGCTTATGGAAATAGATATAAGCGAAGTCTATATGACACCGGTCATCCTGGGATATTCTATTATCCAGCTTTCCTCAGAATTTATATTGAATAAGGTGAAAACGATAGAGAAAAATATTGTTTTTGTATGTTCTTTTTTTCTGGCGGGGCTGATGCTGTGCTTTTTAGGACTGCTATCTGACAGGATCGTGATAGTTGCGATAATGCTCGTACTCCCACTGGTCATAGACATTTCAACATATCTTTTAGATGAAGTGCAAAATAAAGTTGTTGATGAACAGGGAAACGATAAGCGCAGGGCTGAGATAATCTCAATATTTAATATGGGAGTAAATCTTGTCGAAATAGTATTTCTTTTTGGATCGGCATATGTGGCGAACCTCGGCACAATGGTATGTTTTATAGTGATCGGAATTACAATGATATTGTTAGGAAATCTCTCAATAGTATTTAAACCGTTTAGCAAATAAAAGGTCGATATTTAACTAAAATATTCAAAACCAGTAGAATTTTCCTCCTGATAGTGGTAGTATGGTACTAGCTTGATTTTTATTAAGTAAATAATAATAATACTACTAAGGGGGGGATTTTCATATGTCGAAACAAAAGAAATCAATAACTTCTATCAAGACCAAAATACTTACTGCGGTAAGTGCGCTGGTGCTTATTCTTGTCTTGATCTTGATTTTATTGTCGTATATGATTTCCAAAAATATTATTGAGGATAAATCAAAACAGGTACTTGAGCTGTCAGTTAAAAATCAGGCATCACAGATGGAAGCATGGATGACGGAAAGTCTTAATGTATTTAACACGTTCAAGGAAAACCTTGAAACGATGGATTACACAGATGAGCAGATACAGACATTGCTCGACAGCTATCTCGGAAAAAGCTCAAACTATCCGGATGGATTTTATATAGCAGATTCAGATGGAAAAGTAATGCAGGCAGATGGTGTGGAATATAAGAAAACGATAAGTGATGATCCGGTATGGTATACAGAAGGTCTTACCCGTGTGAATATGGCATTTGGAGATGTGTTTACAAATGAGGCTGGAGAAGAAGTTATCAGTGCCAGTGCGATATTGCGTAATCCGGATAAAATCAGGGTGATCGCAATAGATGTTCCAATTGCACACATACAGGTCATAGTCAACTCATTTATAAGTATGGATGACGCACAGGCAGTTCTTATAGATCGTTCAACAATGAATATTTTATCACAGAGTGAGGATAGTTTATCAGGCTCATTGAGTGATGACAGCGGTTTCCTCGGAACGATCGGGGAAAAAATAGATGAGCAGGATTATGATTCAATATCCCTTGATAATAATATAGTTGAATTTAGGGAAATCTCAGGAACAAACTGGGTTTTAGTTTCGTATGTTCCAGAGGCATCAATATTTGCAGAATTGGTTTCACTTAGAACAACTATGGCAATAGTTGCAGTTGTGATTCTTATAATTCTTCTTGTACTGATGGAGAGAATGGTAAACTACATGATAAAACCGATCAAATCACTTACAGATTCTATTGTCATGATGGCATCGGGTGACTTTACAGTAGATATAAAAACAAAGGGAAACGATGAGATCACTGTAATGGGTCAGAGCATGAAGGATTTTGCAGCGTCTATGCGTAAGATGATAAATGATATTGTCAATGCGTCAGAGACACTTCAGGGACAGGCTGAATCAAGCTCTACTGTATCTGGTGGTCTGTATGAGGCTTCACTCACACAGTCGAAGACAATAGACAATCTTAATGAGACGGTAGATCAGCTCTCGGCATCAGTTCAGGAAATAGCAGAGAATGCGACATCACTTGCGATGGTTGTTTCTGAGACAAAAGACAGCAGCATGGAAGCAGAGCAGAAAATGAACGAGACTGTCACCGTGGCAGAGAGTGGAAAGAGTGATATGGAGAAGGTAGGAGAGGCTATGAATGTGATCCAGTCCTCTATTAACAGTCTCCAGGAGTCAATTGATGAAGTTGGAACAGCTTCTTCCGAAATTAATAACATTGTCAGTATGATCGGAGAAATTGCTGATGAGACTAACCTTCTTGCACTTAATGCTTCGATCGAGGCAGCCAGAGCGGGAGATGCAGGAAGAGGCTTTGCTGTTGTGGCATCGGAGATAGGTGGTCTGGCAGACGACAGTAACAAGTCAGTCCAGAAGATACAGGGACTTATAGACCAGGTTACATCACTTGTTGCAGAGACAGTGGAAAAGGCAAAACAGAGTGTTGATGAAATAAGCTCAAGTAGTGAACTTGTGAATCAGGCAGTAAATACATTTGATACAATCTATGACAATATAATAAATGCTAATCATGTCGTAAACAATATGGCATCGAGTATGTCGCAGGTTGAATCGGTTGCAACAAATGTTGCTGCGATCACAGAGGAACAGGCAGCCAGTGCTGAGGTTATTTCAGGAAACGCAGGAAATATTGCTGCTGAATCACAGAACATTACAAATGATAGTGAGAAAGTTGCTGATACAGCCAAAGAACTCGCAGATACATCTGAGAATCTTATGACTCAGATTAAATCATTCAGGGTTTAGGAGGATATGTGCAATGAAAAAGAAATTAAGTATTTTATTATGTATTGTAATGGTCATGGCATTGTTTGCAGGCTGTGGAAATAAGGGGCAATCGGCATCCGCTGGAAGCACAAAGATCCTTATCACAACGACATCAAAGGGAGATGCATTCAGGGATTCACTTATTTCTGCCCTGGAATCTGCGTGTCAGAAACAGGGAGTATCATATGATACGGTTTACGCAGATGGATCGGCGGAGGCACAGGTTGAACAGGTCAAAAATGCCAAAAGCCAGGGATACACAGCTGTCATCTGCCGTCTGGTTGATGCTGATACAGCTTTACAGATAGAACGTGCAGCGGACGGACTTCCCATAGTATATGTAAACAGCTGCCCGGATGAGGAATATTTAAAGGCGGATCAGTTTGTATATGTTGCTTCGGATGAAAAAGTCGCAGGAACATATCAGGCAGAGTATGTTTTGGATAAGCTTTCTTCAAAGAATGAGATAAATGTTATGATACTTGAGGGAGAAAAAAGCCATTCTGCAACAAAAACACGAACAGACTCTGCAAAGAATGTTCTTAACGCATCCGGCAAAAAAATTAATTATGTGTTTACTGATTATGCTGACTGGAGTCCGGATCTTGGAAAAGAATACTTTGAGATAGTAAATCAGGCAGGAATTAATGTGGATTGTATCATAAGTAATAATGATTCAATGGCAGTCGGTGCGATCCAGGGTATGGAGGAATGTGGTGTGGATCCATCTTCAATAGTAGTCTGTGGAGTAGATGCCACATCAGAAGGCTGTGAGCTTGTAAAAGAAGGCAAGATGGATTTTACAGTATGCCAGAATGCAGTAAATCAGGCAAACGCAGCTGTGGACGTTGCAATAATGTTATCAGACGGCAAATCAATAAAAGACTATGCCGGCGCAGCTGATACAGGATATCAGGTCTGGGTTGACTTTGAAAAAGTTGATGCATCTAATGTAGATGACTACCTTAATTAAATAGCTGATAAACAAGAAATCTCTGTGATTGACACAGGGATTTTTTGTTATTAATATTAAAATGAACTGGTGGCTATCCGAGAGTACATATTATATAGATGGGAGAAAAAATGCGTTTATTACTTGCAGAGGATGAAGAAGATTTAAGCCGTGCACTTGTTGCGGTGCTAAAACATAATAATTATTCAGTGGATGCAGTCTATGATGGAGCGGAGGCTCTTGATTACATAGAAAATGGTGATAATTATGATGGGATAATACTTGATATCATGATGCCCAAAATGGATGGTATAACAGTCCTTAAGACGATAAGAAGCCATGGTAATCCTGTTCCGGTTCTTTTACTGACTGCAAAAGCTGAAATAGATGACAGGGTGGAAGGGCTGGACAGCGGAGCAGATGATTATCTGACAAAACCGTTTTCAATGAAAGAATTGCTTGCAAGGATCCGTGCCATGACACGCAGGCAGAGTGATACGACAGATTCAATACTTACATTTGCTGATATTACACTTAACAGATCTACATGTATCCTGACAGGTCCCAAAAATCCAGAAGGTATACGTCTGGCAAACAAGGAATATCAGATGCTTGAGATGCTTATGGCTAATCCGGGACAGATAATATCAGCAGACCAGTTCATGGACAAAATATGGGGCTATGATTCGGATGCGGAGCAGAATGTAGTGTGGGTATATATTTCTTATCTGCGCAAAAAGCTTGTATCGGCCGGTTCGTGCGCACAGATAAAGGCAACGCGCGGAGTCGGATATTCAATTGTGAAATGAGGAAAATATGCTAAAGAAATTACGACGTAAATTTGTAGCCATAGCAATGATTTCTATTTCAATAGTGCTTATTGCTATTGTTGGAACGATAAATATTGCGAATTATATAAGTACAAACAATTCGCTTGACGCAAGGCTTGAGCTTATCGCAGAAAACGGAGGAACCTTTCCTGACCTGTCAGTCAAGGAACCGGATATGTTGGATGATACACGGGAAAGCCAGGTTTCAGGTACTGAAGAAAGTACAGAAAAGACAGCCCTGCAGGAGCCGCCCTCTGGCACAGGTAATGTAAAACCGCCGGAAGGTATGAGACAGGAGGATTTAAACCGCCATGGAATTTCACCGGAAAGTCAGTTTGACACAAGATACTTTACAGTTACATTAAGTAGTGCAGGTGATGTTGAAAAGATTGACACAGGTAAAATAGCAACAATTTCATCGAAAACTGCTGCGGAATATGCTTCTAAATTGTGGGATGATGGAACATATGGTGGTGGAAAAAGTGGATTCACAGATAATTTTAAGTATATGACTGTGGATAAGGATGGCTCTACGATGTATATTTTTCTTAACTGTCAGCGTGAGCTTTCCACGATAAAGGCATATATATGGGCAAGCATAGGGATAAGTATGTTGGGACTTATTGTTGTGTTTCTTATGATATATTTCTTTTCAGGAAAAATACTAAAGCCCGTATCTGAAAGTTACGAGAAACAAAAGCGCTTTATAACTGATGCAAGCCATGAAATAAAGACACCGCTTACCATAATAGATGCAAATACAGAGGTTATTGAGATGATGGAAGGCGAAAACGAATGGACAAAGAGCACCAGAAAACAGGTTGCGCGCCTTACATCTTTGACAGAAAAACTTGTTTTTTTATCGAGAATGGATGAGGAAGCCACAAAACTCATGATGAGTGAGTTTTCACTTTCGGACGCAGTGCTTGATACAGCAGAGCCATTTAAGGCTGTGGCACAGGCGAAGGACAAAAAGCTGGAGATCAATGTGGATGAAGGGATATCGTATGTCGGGGATGAAAAAGCCATAAGGCAGCTTATATCGATTCTTCTTGATAATGCCATGAAATATTCGGAATCTTCTATATCTATAACATTAAAAACATCCGGCAGGAATCGCATGATCACTGTCTGGAATACGGTTGATGAGAGTGCAAACATAAAAAAGGGCAGACAGGACATACTTTTTGAACGTTTTTACAGGGCAGATCCATCACACAATTCAAAGACAGGTGGCTTTGGAATAGGATTGTCAGCCGCATACGCTATTGTAAGAGCACACAAAGGCAAAATATCTGCCAGGAGTGAAGATGGCAGATCAATCGAATTTATGATCGTGCTATAACATCATGTGAAATTTTTATATTTTTTACGTTCTTTTTACAAATCGATGATTTTGAATTTTACATTTCCACATTACTATATCACTTGTAACAAACAAAGAAAAAGAAAGTAATGAATCGAGGAAATTAAAATGAAAAATCGTATGAGAAAACTTTTAGTACTGGCAACAGCAGCAACACTTATGACAACAGCTTTTACAGGCTGTGGATCAGACAATTCAAATTCTGATAATAAAGCAGATTCAAGCACAGGCTCAGATGCAAATACAGATAACGGATCATCAAATGCCGATTTAAGTGGTTCAATATCACTTGCCGGAAGCACATCAATGGAAAAACTCTGTGAAGCACTTAAAGAGTCTTTCATGGAGCAGAATCCAAACGTCACAGTTTCAGTCGAGTATACAGGTTCAGGTGCAGGAATCGAATCAGTAACATCAGGAAGTGTTGATATCGGTGATTCATCAAGAGCACTCACAGATGATGAGAAAGCGAACGGCATCGAAGAAAATATTGTAGCTATTGATGGAATCGCAGTTATCACTGACAAAGATAATTCTGTAGCAGAGCTTACATCTGATGACTTAAAGAAAATTTATACAGGACAGATCACAAACTGGAGTGAGCTTGGCGGATCTGATGAGGCAATCGTAGTAATAGGTCGTGAGGCGGCATCCGGAACAAGAGGCGCATTCGAGGAACTTCTTGATGTAAAGGATCAGTGTAAATATGCCCAGGAACTTGATTCAACAGGAGCTGTTCTTGCAAAGGTTGGCTCTACACCGGGTGCAATAGGTTATGTTTCACTTGATGTACTTGATGACACTGTAACAGCTATGAAACTTGATGGAGTTGATGCAACAGAAGAAAATATCGTAGCAGGAAAATATCTCCTTTCACGTCCGTTCGTGATGGCCACAAAGGGAAAGATTGACGAGCAGAACGATTTAGTTAAAGCATGGTTTGACTTTGTAAACTCAGATGCAGGAAAAGAAGTGATCAAATCAGTAGGTCTTATCCTTCCACAGTAAAATCCATATTTATAAATATTGATGGCAGAAGTTTCCCCGGAAAGCAGGTTTCTTGGGAAACTTTTATTAAGAATGTACTTTCAGAATGCTTCATTTAGAAGACTCCGAGGGTACATAAGAATCAAAAGGAGTAATTCATGAGAAAGAAATCAATGGTAGAAAATACTGCGAAAATAATATTTCTTATATGTGCGATCGTAGCAATATTCGCGGTAATTTCAATTACTTTATATATGTTCCTGAAAGGAACGCCGGCATTTGCAAAGGTCGGGGTTATAGATCTTTTGTTTGGAACAGAGTGGACACCTACTGCGGCAGATCCAAAATATGGAATATTATACATAATACTTACTTCGATAATAGGAACGGCAGTATCTATTCTTATCGGTGTGCCTATCGCGCTTCTTACAGCAGTATTTTTAACAGAGGTTTCGAATAAAAAGCTTTCAGCAATAGTGCAGCCGGCAGTAGAGCTTCTGGCAGCTATACCATCTGTTATATATGGACTTTTAGGACTTATGATTTTAAACCCTATTATGTACAAACTGGAAAAATATTTTTTTGAGGGATCGACGACTCATCAGTTTACAGGTGGTTCGAATCTTCTGGCTGCAATTATTGTTCTTGCGATAATGATCCTGCCTACAGTAATAAATATGAGCGTTTCTGCAATAAAAGCAGTTCCGCAGCAGATGAGATCAGCTTCACTGGCACTTGGTGCTACAAAGATCCAGACAATATTTAAAGTGACAATTCCAGCTGCAAAATCTGGAATCATGACGGGAATCGTACTTGGAATCGGACGTGCGCTCGGAGAAGCCATGGCTATCAACATGGTGGCGGGTGGAACGATAAGTTTTCCACTTCCGTTCAACTCTGTACGTTTCCTCACAACACAGCTTGTAAGTGAGATGGGATATGCGAGTGGACTCCACAGGCAGGTACTTTTCTCAGTAGGACTTGTATTGTTTGTATTTATCATGATCATAAATTTCTCACTTATGAAGCTTAAGAAGAAAGGAGCTGTAGAAAATGACTAGTATAAAGGGAAAACGCCACAGAATATCAGATAATATAACATATTTTTTCATATACCTTTGTGCAGCGATTTCTGTTCTGCTTCTTCTTGGAATAATCGTATATGTATTTGTGAGGGGAATTGGCCAGATTAATTGGGAATTTCTCACATGTGAGACATCTGTTCTTAAAGGAACGCTTGGAATTGCAGGAAATCTTCTCAATACATTGTATATCATAGTTATAACTATGATAATAGCTACTCCGGTCGGGGTTGGAGCAGCAGTATACTTAAATGAATATGCAAAGCCGGGAAAATTAGTATCGGGAATTGAATTTGCAACAGAGACACTTTCAGGTATCCCATCTATTATATTCGGCCTTTTTGGAATGATGTTTTTTGGACAGACACTTGGAATGGGATATAGTATATTGACAGGATCGCTGACCCTTGTACTTATGGTTCTTCCTCTCATAACCAGAAATACGCAGGAAGCGTTAAAAACAGTGCCTGACAGTTACAGACATGGTGCGGTCGGACTTGGAGCCGGTAAATGGCACACGATCCGCACGATCCTTCTTCCATCGGCGATGCCGGGAATCATCACAGGTGTAATCCTTGCGATCGGACGTATTGTGGGAGAATCGGCAGCACTTCTTTTTACAGCCGGAAGTGCAGGAATGCTTCCAAAAACC
>OGQF01001363.1_pt1 | contig 17158 bp, 16 predicted proteins | sample 1553141 | NCBI WGS metagenome assembly OGQF01 (sample SAMEA2580005, study PRJEB22360) | human gut metagenome | biome: human gut; feature: human-associated habitat; material: faeces | place: Denmark | collected 2008/2010
GTGCGCGCTTAATCCTCAATAAATACCCTCGAGTGATATTAGCTCTTGCCCCATCATGGGCAGCAGAATTTGATGGTCTGAAAGCTGCAAATTTAATTGCAGCAGCCAGACAATTAGGCTTTATGTGTGTATCAGAAACAGCTATTGGAGCGGAGTTAGTATCATCTCGCGTCAGTGACTATCTAAAACAAGCAGCTCCTGGAGTATATATTTCGTCTGCCTGCCCGGTTGTTGTTGAATATATCCGTAAATACTCTGCAGAACACATTGATGCTATTACGCCTATACTATCCCCCATGCTAGCTCATGCCAAAATATTAAAACAACATTACGGAGAAGATGCAAAAGTAATATTTGCAGGTCCTTGTATTTGCAAAAAACTTGAAGCAGACAACTATCGGGACCTGGTTGAAGTTGTCATTACTTTCAAAGATCTAAAAGGTTGGCTGGAAAAAGAAAATATCTTGCCTGAAAAATGTCAGCCTACAGACACTGACCGATTTGTTCCATGGTCGGCAGGAAAAGGCTCCCTCTATCCTATAGAAGGAGGAATGCTTCCAGGGATAAAAAGCGAAGAAAAAAAAGTTGTAAAAATGGCATTTTCAGACCTCAGTAACATCAAGGATGTCATTAAAAATTTAGATACAAAACGTGAAAAGGATACTATTTTTCTAGAACTATTAGCCTGTAAAGGAGGCTGTATCAACGGACCTGCAAAACTGAGTCAACAATCATTAGCCCTAAAGCGCTACAACATTGAAAATCGTCAAGTTTTTGCAGACCAAACACCACAGGATAATCTAGAAAACATCGATATAACAACCCTATATCAAAAAGATAATTGTAAGCCTCCCCTCCATTCAGAGGAAGAAATAAAACAAGCTTTAGGAGCCGTTGGCAAGCTTTGTCCTGAAGACGAGCTTAATTGCAGCGGTTGCGGTTATGACTCATGTCGCGACTTTGCACTCGCTATGCTGGAAGGTCGTGCAGAAGAAAATATGTGTGTATCCTACATGCGCAAGGTGGCACATGACAAGGCCACAGTACTGCTACAAAAAATACCGACAGGTGTTATACTTGTAGATAACGAACTGAAGATAAGCGATATGAATTATTTCTGTGCAAATATTTTAGGAGAAGAAATAAAAACAATATACGAAGCCTCTTCTGGACTTTCAGGAATGGACTTAGAAAATATCTGCTCATTTACAGATTTATTCCGCTCAGTACTAAATACAGGTAAAGAAATTACAGAACGTCAAATTCGTGATAATGAACATGTATGGCTTCTTTCCATATACAATATCCAACCGCATCGGCTAGTATTTGGAATATTACAAGACTTACGCGAGCCATATGTACGTCAAGAATGGATGTTAGAACAAACACGCGAAGTTATACGTAAACACATGGCGACCGTGCAACAAGTAGCTTGCCTTTTAGGAGAAAACGCAGCCTACACAGATGCAACCTTACGCGCAGTCATGTCTGCTACAGAAAAAAATGACAAATAAAAAATCATAGCCATGCCCTCTTACAATGTATTCATCGAAATAGATTGTTTCCAAAAGAACAAAGCAAACAATATGGTCTGCGGCGACTGTTTTATGTCACAAAAACTACAAGAAGAGGGACGAATTATCAGTGTGCTATCTGATGGCCTTGGCAGCGGTATTAAAGCTTGTGTACTTTCAACAATGACAGCAACTATGGCAATGAATTACACGGCAATGAATGAGAGTATTCTACAAACAGCTCTCTCCATCATAAACACGTTACCACAAGACATGGTGCGCAAAATCAGTTATTCCACTTTCACCATTTTAGATATAGATTACCGGGGCAATACAAAAGTCATTGAATACGAAAATCCAGCAATATGTCTATATCGAAACGGACAACTCATAGATATACCAAAACAAAAAATCGCGGTTGAACGCACAGATTTAGCAAACACCTTTCTCTGGGTATCGGAATTCAAATTAGAAAAAGAAGACCGCTTGATATGCTATTCTGACGGAGTCAGCCAATCAGGAATGGGCAGCAACACAATGCCATTTGGTTGGGATGAAGGGGTAAAAAACTACATAATCGAATTGATACAACAATATCCAGATATCTCTGCTAAAGACATGGCACACAAAATTGTGCTACGAGCAGAGCGAAACGACAATTACAAACTACTGGACGATACCAGCTGTTGTGTAGTATATCGCCGCACACCTCGTAATCTACTAATTTGTACCGGTCCGCCATACGATGGTGAAAAAGATAAATATCTTGCAGAAAAAGTTCGTGATTTTCAAGGGAGAAAAGTCCTTTGCGGAGGAACAACAGCTTCGATTATTGCACGAGAACTGAAACGTCCTCTCACAGTCAATCTTGAAATCACAGACAAAGAACTCCCACCCATATCTTATATGGCAGGGATAGACCTAATCACCGAGGGAATACTTACACTTAGCAAAGTCGAACGACTTTTATCACAGGGTATTCCTGAAAAATCACACGGACCGGCTAATGACCTGACAACTCTACTGCACGACAGTGACAAAATCACGTTTATTGTCGGTACACGCATCAATATTGCTCATCAAGACCCGAATTTACCAGTGGAACTTGAAATTCGTCGTAACGTTGTAAAGAAAATTAAGTATTTATTAGAAACAAAATATCTTAAAGATGTAGAAATTAGCTATCTTTGAGGCCTCAATAATTATGGAAAAGATACAAGTGAAATTATGTGCGGGCACCATGTGCTACATCATGGGGGACGCACAGCTAACAAAAGTCTCAGAAAAGTTGACAGATAAAGCCAAAGAATCTGTTGAAATTTCTTTGGCTTCATGTCTTGGATATGGTGACAAACGAAAAAAACTCCATTTGTGGCAATAAATGGAGAGTTGATAGAAAATGTAAATAAAGAAATCCTATTACAAATTATAAAAGATAAAATTAGAAATGCTGTACGATAATTTTGCGATGCTCACCAAGCGCGAGCTATTAATCCGGATTGTCAAGTTATTAAAAGAGGACGAATTAATCACCAAAGTGAAATATATTCCGGTAGAAATGCGTCCCCGCAACAAACGTCCGGTACGGTGTTGCGTCCACAAAGACCGCTACATCCTAAAGCACAAAATCATCTCCATTTTAGGTTTTGAAATCATTGATGAGGAAATTGATTTAATTCACCTCTCAGAATTTGCACGCATGTCAATGGCTAACAAAAACATGAAAGAAAACATCTTATCTGTAGTTCATGAAGCATGTAGTGCATGTATCCAGTCTCAATATGCCGTAACCAACCTTTGTCGTGGGTGTGAAGGACGTCCTTGCGTGATGAACTGCCCCAAGAATGCAATATCTTTCATTGGGGGGAAAGCACACATCAGCAGTGAAGATTGCGTAAGTTGTGGGCTATGTCAAAAAGTTTGTCCATACCACGCTATTGTTTACACTCCTGTACCATGTGAAGAAGTATGTCCAGTAAAGGCTATTAGTAAAGATGCAGAAGGAGTTGAACATATTGATAAAGAAAAATGTATCTATTGTGGTAAATGTATGCAAGCATGTCCTTATGGTGCCATAATGGAGCGTTCAAAGATAATCGATATCTTCAAGACCCTCAGCAATCCAAAGAAAAAAATCGTTGCTATTCCGGCTCCGGCCATCTATGGACAATTCAATGCAACACCAGGACAGGTGTTAGCAGCCATCAAACAAATCGGTTTTGATGATGTAATTGAGGTAGCCTTAGGAGCAGAAGAGACAGCAGCAAATGAAGCCAATGAATTGGTAGAAAAAATGGAAGAAGGTCAAGCATTCATGACTACATCATGTTGTCCGGCTTATACAGGCTGGGTAGAAAAACATGCTCCAATGCTGAAGCCATTCGTATCAGAGACTCGCAGTCCAATGGTATATGCAGCACGCTATGCAAAATCTTTGTATCCGGATGCAGAGGTCGTATTCATCGGTCCGTGTCTAGCCAAACGTCACGAAGCAGATTCTGTTCCTGAAGTTGACTACGTCATGAGTTTCGAAGAATTAGGAGCCTTCATGGTAGCTTATGACATTGATGTAGCTAATTGCAGCGAAAAAGAATTGAACACACATGTTACCAAATTCGGTCGAGGTTTTGCACAAGCAGGTGGTGTACAAGCAGCCGTTGTCAATGCTGTCGGTAATAAATACACTACCGAACACATTGAAGGACTTGATAAAAAGAACCAAGCATTATTGAAGACTATGCCGAAGAAACCAGTAGCTCAATTTGTTGAAGTAATGGCTTGTGACGGTGGTTGTATGGACCTTGCTCCCTTGCTCCTTTGACATTAGCAAAACGCCAAATGAAAAAAGTATTAGACTAATACAAAAACGAAAAGAAGGTTTGAATCTGACAAACCTTCTTTTCTTTATAATGCAACACATCGTTAATGGCTAATTTTTTGAGAACATTCATCACACAGACCTTTCAACACATAATTCACGCTCTGTAAAACAAACCCCGAAGGGACTGCGACTACAGGTACATGAATTTGCTTTAAGCAAAATGTTTTATGACATCCTTCACAATAAAAATGGGTATGTAAATCCTCTACAGAACAATTACAAGAATTATCACATACAGCATATTTCAAAGCGCCAGAACCGTCATCTACTCCATGTACCAAGTGATGAGACAAAAAAAGCGTAACTGTACGAAAAATAGTTGATCTGTCAACGGTATCCAATCTTGCTTCTAAATCTGTCAATGACAAAGCCTCTTCTGACAAGAGCATCTCTTGCAAAATCAAAATACGCATTGCTGTTGGTTTTATTCCACGAAATGCCAATTTATTCAATAGTATTTGTTCATCCATCACCTAGGCTATTTTATCAATTTTTGTATTCTAACTAAATTTACTATGAAAATCAAGGCAACCGCTACATTTGCAATAACGACCTCTCACCTTGTTGCCAAGTCAACTACTCCCAAAATTAATACAATAATCTTTATACTGAATACCCAAAATACATTTTGCCATCATACTTATTTAATTCTACAGCAAAAATAAAAAACTATTCCCGCAACTTAATTGCAACGTTACTATCATAAACAAACATCCCGGATTTACCTTCACAAATCCGGGATGCAATTAAATGATAACTTAACTCTAAGTTACATATACAAATCTCTTTCGCCAGCTGCTATACGTTCATAATATGTTCTAAAAGTAGGCAATAATTTCTTTTCTGTAAAGAAAGGCATCCTTTCAATTTCTTGCAATTCCTTTTGAATCAACTGCTCGCCTACTCTGCGTGTTTCCGGAGAAGCATAGTCATTCAAATATTCTCGGAATGTCAAGACAGCATTCAATTTACAGAACTTACCTTCCACTCCTTTTTCTAATAAATTCATAATTTTATCTCCCGTACGTCCACAACGATAACCAGCTGTACAGAATGAAGTAATATATCCGTCATTTGCCAATTCACGGACTACTTCATCCAAGCTACGTTCATCACCCAAAGTAAATTGTACTTTATCAGCATTTTCATCCTGCTGTTTCTTTTCTGAATAAGCTCCAATACCTATTTTTGTTGATGCATCTGTTTGCGTGCAACCATAATTGATAATTTCACGACGCAATTCTGCCCGTTCACGAGCTGTAACGATCAATCCCGTATAAGGAACAGCCAAACGCAATATCATCACCAAACGTTTAAATGCGTCATCACGCACCAAATAAGGAGAATTCTCGCTAACAAAAGAACCCAATGCCGGCTGCATTCGAGGAAATGATATCGTATGTGGACCTATACCAAACTGACGTTCCAAATCGTGAGCATGATGAATCAACCCCATCACTTCAAAACGCCAATCATAGAGACCAAACAAAGCTCCGATTGCTACATCATCAATACCGGCATCCATTGCACGGTGCATCGCATATAATCGCCAACGATAATTACCCTTAATTGTATTGGCTGGATGCAATTCTGCATAACGCTGCGGATGATACGTTTCCTGAAACACCTGGTAAGTTCCAATACCTGCTCGCCACAATTTACGCAAATCAGCAATACTCATCGGAGCAGCATTGATATTAATCCGTCGAATATTGTTAAAACCATTACCCGTTGGAGTTACACGCTTAGTTGCATAAATCTGCCCCATAGATTCAGCAATATAGTCTGCATCACTTTGTGGATGCTCCCCGTATACAGCAATCAATCTTTTGTGTCCTTCATCTATAATAGCTTCTGTTTCCCTACGGACCTCATCCATTGTCAATACATGGCGTTTTTCTGCGCAATTGTCACTTCTAAAGCCACAATAAACACAACTATTCACACAAAGATTAGAACAATAAAGCGGAGCAAAGAAAACAATACGGTTGTCATACACCCGTTTTTTTACTTCCAAAGCTGTGGCCCGCATTTCTTCCAATAAATCAGGATCTTCTACATTTAACAAAACGGCTGTCTCTTCTGGAGACAACAATTTAATATCCAAAGACTTTTGTAAAATATCCCGCACTTGTCCTTTATCAGGATTTTTGTATTTTTCCAAATTCGACCATATTGATTCCACATCAATAAAGTCCTTTCCATTAACTAAATATTTTTCAATTTCAGCTGGTTTAATCACCTGCTGTACCCATTCTTTTACATTCATATCAATCGATTCTATTTATAAACTCAAATTTCGGAATTATTTTTCAGATATAAAAGAAAAGCAATAAAAGATTAGAGAAGGTATATTATAAAACAACCGAAGGTAAAAGTAAGCAATCCAGCTTTACCTCTACCTTCGGTTATATATTTTGAATAAAAAGTTTTATTTCATTGCAATGGGCACAACAGATGCTCCTCCTCCCTGATTCTCTTTAACTTTATTTCTTTTATCTTTATGTCCAAACAATAAGTTAATTCCAAAACGGGCATTCACTGCTTTTGTTTTAGTATAATTAACCGCCAAAATATTATCTGTCTGCAAATACAGCTGAAGCGGTCCCAATTTCGCAGTTAAACCAATACCCAAATTAGCGCCACTACGCCGAGTCATCGTATAAGCTACAGAAGCACTTACATTACGGATAAAACGGGCATTTGCAGATGCTGTTAAAGCTGGAAAGAACATTCCATCAATGAACGAAGCTCTAAGCACACCACCAACATTAAACATTTTATTCAACTCATAAGTCGTGCCTAAAAAGATTTTCGTATTAAGCATTGTTGTATATTTAGCTTCAACATTATGCACACGAAAATCATTTTTCAAAGAATCAACCATATCTTCAAATGCGTCGTTCATACTATTATCATTTCCACTAATAGCACCCGAAATATCTGCACCTTTCCACTCAAACTCAGAATCCTGTTGCAAATTATAGGTATATTCTTCATTTTTCCAACGAATAAATCCTAGGTCTGTTATACTGGCAAAGAAATTAATGCGGTCTGAAAATTGATACTCACCCCCTAAATCTATTGCAAATCCAGGATTCTTTGTATTCAAGATATCAGAAACACCTATACCGTCAGTATTAAAATCAATATCATCCCAATTCATCGGCTCGTCCATCGCAAATGGCTGTCCTGTCTCGTCATTCAAAATATGTACGGGTGCTGTCAATTTGATATTTTGGCGAGAATGCATCAAAATAGTTCCATCATCCCGAGTTTTAATACCCAATTCAGAATCCGTCATATGTAAATTGGCAACACCGACTAAATATTTCAATCGCAAGCCAACCGTTAATTTATCATTCACCTTTTTGGACAACCCCAAAGCTGCTTCCAAATATGCATTCGCATTCAAACCTAGTTTTCCAAAATCCATATTAGGATAATCCGAATTTCCATATTTCAAGAAAGTAAAAATATCCTTATTAAAGCGGAATAAAATATCAGCTTTTTGAGTAATATCCAACGTTGCATACCAACTTTTCACTCGAAATCCGACTGACAACACAGATAACTCCTCATTCAACATCATAAAATTATGCTTACGCAACTGCTTATAGAGCTTATCTACATTCATGTACACCGAATCATCCCGCTTAACTAAAAAATCCTCCGCCGCAAAAGAGCCATTTAAATAATTAATACCAATGCCGCTCAATGCCGGAAGTCCAACAAAAGCATTATACTCCGGCTGATAAGCTGGATTTAAACGATAACGCTGCGGAAGATTAGATAAAAAATAAGATGTATTTGTACCATTTTGTGCTTCTACCCAATCCAAAGAAATTACTAAAACTAAAATAATCAACAATATACGTTTCATAGCTACACAAAAAATGTCTACTGTTTTGACGATGTAAATGTATGTTAATTATTTAAGACTTTCAACAATTTGACATACTTTTTATTGATTTTTCTTCAAATTATTTTTTAGATGCTCTAAACCTGCACGTTTTAATGGAGTTTCATGAAATAATTCATCAAACTGTTCTTCGGTCATGCCCTTCCATTCTTCTGCATCCAACTCCATATTTCTTCCCGAAGGCATGAATGCAGAACAACGATGAGCAGTCAATTGCTGGTTCCACGGACACACTAATTGACATATATCACATCCAAAAATCCAATCTCCTGCCAGTTCTTTCAATTCAACAGGACATTCATCTTTATTTTCTATTGTCTGATACGATATACAGCGTCTTGCATCTACCTTACCCATTGTCAAGGCCCCGGTAGGACAAGCCTCTATACAACGGTTACATTTTCCACAGAAAGATTCCATAAAAGGGAAATCATAAGTCTCAAACTCTGCTGTAGTAACTATCACCCCAATAAAACAAAACGAACCCAATCCCTTGCGAATAAGTAGTGTATTTTTCCCCTGCCAACCCAATCCGGCCCGCCTAGCCCAAGCATGTTCCAAGACAGGAGCAGAATCAACAAAACAACGTCCTTTTTCTCCTGGCATCTGAATCCGAATCTCTTCCAACAAAGCAAACAACCGGTCCTTAACCACCCGATGATAATCTTTTCCTCGAGCATACATCGCTATTTTAGGGATACCGGCCGGTTGCTGCCAAGGATTATAATAATTCGTCAGCGTAACAATCACAGACTTAGCCCCATCCACCAAACGTTCCACATCTTCCCTCACCTCCATATTCCGCTCCATATAAGACATCCCGGCATTCATCCCTTCGGCAACCCATCTTTTCACTTGTTCTACCTCATCAGACAACAAAGCGGCAGGAGCAACCCCTACCGCATCGAACCCGATTTCTCGAGCAATATCTTTCAATACATCCAGTTTCATTACTGAACTATATCCTCTAAATATCAAAGCCCAACTCCAATCTTGCCGTTTCGCTCATACGCTCTGGCGTCCACATCGGTTCAAAAACGAGATTTACAGTCACCGCCTTAATACCATCCACTTCCATTACAACATCATGCACCTGCTGAACCAATTCGTCTGCAATCGGACATCCCGGAGCGGTCAATGTCATATGAATAATCACTTCTGCCGGACTCGTAAATTCAATGTCATACACCAATCCCAAGTCCCAAATATTCACCGGAATCTCCGGATCATACACCGTACCTAATTTCTCTATAATCAGACTCTTTGTTATATTCTCACTCATATTTCAGTACATTACTATTTCTTTGCACTAAATGCCAAAGCATACATTTTGATCTGCTTCACCATTGACAACAAACCATTGGAACGTGTCGGAGAAAGATGCTGTGTCAAACCGATTTCATCAATAAATTTCAAATCGGCATCCAATATATCTTGAGGTTTCTGCCCGGAAAATACCCGAATCAACAAACCTGCAATCCCTTTTGTGATAATCGCATCACTATCTGCCTCAAAACAAAGCAGGTCATCTTTCATTTCAGCGTGAAACCATACCCTTGACTGACATCCCTTGATTAAATTATCCTCTGTTTTATGTGTTTCATCCATCCCCTCAATGCCATTTCCAATCTCTATCAGATAAGCATATTTATCCATCCAGTCATCAAACACAGCAAATTCGTCTATGATTTCACTCTCTATTTCTTGAATTGTTTTCATCTCATTCTAAATTATTTACCAACCATCTATCACTTCAAGCCAAACATTTTGGCAACCTTCCGCAACCCGTCACAAAACATATCGATTTCTTCCCGAGTATTATACATTCCCAACGATGCTCTCACCATACCCGTCACTCCAAAATGCTGCATAGTTGGCTCAGCACACAACTGACCGGTTCTAACAGCGATTCCTAATTTATCAAGTAATATCCCTACATCAGAATGATGCAAATCTCCCAATGCAAAAGAAATCACCGATGATTTTGCTGCAGCTTCTCCGAAAAAGCGCATTCCCGGAATTTCTCTCATTCGAGTCATGGCATACTGCAACAAATCATGCTCATAATCTGCCATCTCCTGCAAACCGATTCCCTCAACATATTTGATTGCCTCACCCAATCCTATCACCCCAATAAAATCAGGAGTACCAGCCTCAAATTTAAACGGAAGTTCATTATAGGTTGTTTTTTCAAATCGCACTTCCTTAATCATCTCGCCTCCTCCTTGCCATGGAGGCATCTCGTTCAATAACGCTTCCTTCCCATATAAGACTCCCACTCCTGTCGGACCATATATCTTATGACCGGAAAAAACAAAAAAATCACAGTCCAAGGCCTGTACATCTACCGGGATATGCTGAATCGCCTGCGCTCCGTCCACCAAAACTTTAGCTCCAACAGCATGTGCCCGACGAATAATCTCATCCACAGGATTCACAGTTCCCAAAACATTGGAAACATACGCCGCACCGACCAACTTCACCCGTTCAGTAAGCAATTCATCCAACTTCGACAAATCCAACTCCCCATTATCCTTAAAAGGAATCACCTTCAATACAGCCCCCTTCCGCTGACATAACATCTGCCACGGAACAATGTTGGCATGGTGTTCCATCTCCGTAACCACAATTTCATCCCCTTCGCCAATAAAAGCCTCCCCAAAAGAAAAAGCCACCAAATTAATACTCTCAGTCGTACCGCGAGTAAAAATCACCTCTTTATCTGACGCAGCATTAATAAAACGCCGAACCGTCTCTCGCGCCTCTTCATTGGCATCCGTACATTTATTGCTCAAAAAATGTACTCCCCGATGGACATTCGAATTATATCGGAGATAATACTCATTCATTTTCTCCACAACCCGACGAGGACGTTGTGACGTAGCGCCATTATCGAGATATACCAACCGCTTCCCATACACTATTTCTTCCAATATCGGGAAATCAGCTCTGACTTTTTCTACATCAAACATGGTCTTATATATTTTTACTTTTTACACTGCAACATACAATTGTAACACTTTGACAACTCACCCCGCAATCTCTTTTCAATCAAATTGTCAATCTTGTCACGCAACGGTTCTAATTTCACATGCTGAATAATATCATGGGCAAAGCCAAACATCATCATCATTCGGGCTTCTTCTTTTCCGATACCACGCGAACGCAAATAAAACATAGCCTCCTCATCAATTTGTCCGACAGAAGCTCCGTGACTACATTTCACATCGTCTGCATCAATCACCAGCTGCGGTTTACTGTTCACTCTGGCAGTTTCAGACAACAGCAAATTGTTGTTTGCCTGATAAGCTTCCGTCTTCTGGGCATCCGGACGCACCCGGACACAGCCACTGAAATTAGCCAAAGCAGAATCATCCATTACACCCTTGAACAGCTCATTACTAACACAATGTGGAGCGATATGATCAATATATAAATAATTATCAACCACTTGATTTTTATCCATAATATACATACCGTACAAATTACTTTCTCCGCCTTCACCATTCAATGCCACATACATATTATTGCGAATAAATCCGCCATATAATGTCACAATATTACTGTCAAATACAGAATTCCGGTGTTCCGATACAAACAATGAATTAATCTGTGAAGCTCCCATGTGCTGATTCTGCACCTGATAATAATCAAGATGGGCATTATCTCCCATAAACACCTCCGTCACATTATTCATCAGGAAATTCTGATTAGACAGCGCATGATCACACACCAATACAGTTGCTTTCGCATAACGGCCCAATACAATCATATTGCGTTGGTATCCCATCAGATCACCTTTCGCTCTCAACAAATTGATTATCTGCAACGGACGTTCCAGCACCACCTCATCCGGCACATATACAAACACTCCATCTTGTGCAAAAGCCGTATTCAATGCCACCAGACCATCCTGTTTGGCTGCTGTCGCATACTGATTGTAATGCTTCAGAAAAACATCCGGATATTTCAGGCTGGCTTCCCGCATACTGCATACCACCACTTCTTCGGGCAACTCACTCACCAAATTGCCGTCAAACCACCAACCGTTCACTGTCAAGATTGGGTCTGTAGCCATATTCGTTACCGAACATCGGAACACCTCATTCATATCCACCTCTTGCGGAATATACTTCAGGACCACATTATAATCCCTTCCGAACACCGGCAACAGGTTGGCATACATATACTCTTCCTTTTTATGTGGAATGCCACCCAACTCAACAAACTTCTTAAAAGCCTCTTTCCGCACGCCATTCATCCCCATACCGCATCCCGCTTCTAACTGCGCATACCCTTCTCTAAAAAGCGTTGCAAAATCGGCATTTATTTTTTCAACCATATCATTGATACGTTTATTCATTTAAACATTTATCCCCTCAACTCCTCCTTAATCCAGTCATATCCTTTCTCCTCCAATTCAGCCACCAGCTCTTTACCGGCAGTCTTAACAATCCGTCCGTCGTACAACACATGGACAATATCCGGCACGATATAATCCAACAGACGCTGATAGTGGGTAATCACGATAGCAGAATTGTCAGGACGTTTCAACTTATTCACGCCATTGGCTACAATACGCAAAGCATCAATATCCAAACCGGAATCCGTTTCATCAAGAATAGCCAATTTCGGCTCCAGAACGGCCATTTGGAAGATTTCATTTTTCTTCTTTTCACCACCGGAAAAACCTTCATTCAGAGAACGGTTCAACAACTTATTGTCAATACCCACCAACTCCATTTTCTGACGGATCATCTTCAAAAAATCACCAGCAGGATAAGGACCTTCTCCGTGATATTTACGAATCTCATTCACAGCCGTTTTCAAAAAATTAACGGTACTTACACCCGGAATTTCTACCGGATACTGGAAACTCATAAAAATACCTTCACGCGCCCGGTCTTCTGCCGGCATCGCCAACAAATCCTTACCGTTAAATTCGATTTCACCTTCAGTGACAACAAAACGTTCCCGCCCCGTCAACACAGAAGACAGAGTACTTTTTCCGGCACCATTCGGTCCCATAATTGCATGGACTTCACCATCATTGATTTCCAGGTTAATCCCCTTCAATATCTCTTTGCCATCAACAGAGGCATGTAAATTCTTTATCTTCAACATAACTCATTCAATTTAATAACTAACCGACCGAACCTTCCAAACTGATCTGCAACAACTTTTGAGCCTCCACAGCAAACTCCATCGGCATCTTGTTCAAAACGTCTCCGGCATATCCTTTAATAATCAAACCAACGGCATCCTCTGTAGAAATACCTCTCTGGTTGCAATAAAATATCTGGTCCTCGCCAATTTTCGAGGTTGTAGCTTCATGCTCCACCTGGGCTGTCGGATTTTCAATCTCAAGATAAGGGAACGTATGTGCTCCACACTTATCACCCAACAACAACGAATCGCACTGAGAATAGTTACGGGCATTCTGACATCCTTTCACCACCTTCACCTTACCGCGATATGAATTGCTGCTGAATCCGGCAGAAATCCCCTTGGATACGATACGGCTTTTGGTATTATTTCCGATATGAATCATTTTCGTACCGGTATCGGCCTGCTGATAATTATTGGTCACGGCCACCGAATAGAATTCGCTCACTGCTCCATCCCCTTTCAACACCGTACTCGGATATTTCCACGTAATAGCCGAACCGGTTTCAACCTGAGCCCAAATCAATTTAGAGTTATCCCCCCGGCACAAACCACGCTTCGTCACAAAATTATAAATACCACCTTTGCCTTCCTTATCTCCGGGGTACCAGTTCTGCACAGTGCTATACTTCACCTCCGCATTCTTTTCCACAATAATCTCCACAATAGCAGCGTGCAACTGATTCTCATCCCGCTGTGGAGCCGTACATCCTTCCAGATAACTCACATAAGCATCATCCTCAGCCACAATCAGCGTACGTTCAAACTGTCCGGTATTCTGAGCATTGATACGGAAATACGTTGACAACTCCATCGGGCAGCGCACCCCTTTCGGTATATACACAAACGAGCCATCACTAAACACGGCAGAATTCAATGCAGCAAAATAATTGTCGGTATAGGGCACCACTGTACCCAAATACTTTTTAATCAAATCAGGATGGTTCTTGACAGCTTCTGAAAACGAACAGAAAATCACCCCCCGTTCAGCCAACGTATCTTTAAAGGTTGTCTTCACCGACACGCTATCCATAACGGCATCCACAGCCACACCCGACAGAGCCAGCTGTTCCGTCAACGGAATTCCCAACTTATCAAATGTCTTTTTCAATTCAGGGTCGACATCCTCCCATTTTTTATCTGCCTTCTGTTTAGGGGCAGCATAATAAACGATATCCTGATAATCGATCTCCGGTATATTCAGCTGAGCCCACCGCGGCATCTCCATGGTCAGCCATTTGCGGTATGCCTGCAAGCGGAATTCCAGCAACCATTCCGGCTCCTCCTTCTTGGCAGAAATCGTCCGGATAACATCCTCATTCAAACCCTTGGCAATGGTATCTGTCTCAACATTAGTCACAAAACCATATTTATACTCGCCTCCGGTTACTTCCTCTATAATATTGTCCATAATGGTCTAACTTCCAAAAATTACATTGATAAGGCAAAAGTACGAAAATTATTCAAATATCTATCTGCATACAAAAAATCTATATCTTTGCATTAAAATAAGATGCACCCGGCAGACATGCTCTGACAGCATCTTTACAGTATAACAAGAAAATATTCCAAACATGAAATACACAGAATTATCAACTCTTGGCGAGTTCGGTCTGATAGACCACCTCACTCGCAGCATCAAACACAAAAACACCTCCACCCTCAAAGGTGTCGGAGATGATGCTGCCGTACTTGACTATGGCACCAAGAGAGTACTTGTCAGCACCGATATGCTGATACAAGGCATCCACTTCGATTTGACATACACACCGCTGAAACACCTAGGCTACAAATCTGTTGCAGTCAATGCCAGCGACATCTATGCCATGAACGGCACCCCCCGACAAATCACGGTAGCCCTGGCTGTATCCAACCACTTCTCGGTAGAGAGTCTTGAAGAGCTCTACTCCGGCATGTACCTTGCCTGCGAACACTACGGCATAGACCTTGTCGGAGGTGACACCACCTCATCCAAAACAGGGCTCTGCATCAGCATCACCGTTTTAGGAGAAGCCAACGAAGAAGACATCGTCTACCGTAACACAGCAGGCGAAAACCAGCTCATCTGCGTCAGCGGCGATTTAGGGGCAGCCTACATGGGACTACAACTACTCGAACGCGAAAAGGTGGTATTTCAGGACAATGGAGAAGCACAACCGGATTTTGCCGGATACGAATACATCCTGGAACGCCAGCTCAAACCCGAAGCACGCAAAGATATTGTCGAACTGCTACGAGAAAAAAACATTCGTCCGACTGCCATGATAGACATATCCGACGGACTTGCCTCCGAAGTCATGCATATCTGCAAAGACTCTGGCGTAGGATGCAACATTTATGAAGAAAAAATCCCGATAGACTATCAAACCTTCAAAATGGCAGAAGAATTGAATATGAATGCCACCGTCTGTGCGCTTTCCGGAGGCGAAGATTATGAATTATTGTTCACGGCTCCATTAGACAAATACGACCTGCTGACAGCCCTTCCCGGCATCAGTGTCATCGGCCACACCTGCAAAGCCGGCGACGGTTATCAGATGACTACCCGGGACGGCAACACCTTCGAACTGAAAGCACAAGGCTGGACCAACTTCACCTCAACCGAAAAAAACGAAGAGAACAATCATGAACAATAATCTGAAAGAACTTCTTGAACAGATCCATACACACAGTCAGAACGGCAACCGCCGAGACCTCTGTGCCGTACTCCACTCCTTAATGGACAACCGCCAGGAATACTATCACCAACTGTCGGACGCCTCCATGACGGAAGGTTACGCTGACGGACTCTACAAAACCCTTCTGCTGGAGCTCGACCAGGAAGAAGAAGAAAGCATCGAGACAGCAGAGCTGGCCTATATTGCTCTCTGCTCCTTGATTGCAGGAGAAACGGCCACGCCCGAACACTACAAACGCCGCCTGCTGCTACTCCATTATTTTTGCGACTACTTCACGGATTCCATCATCCAGGTATTTCTTGCAGCCTATCGCAAAGAACACATACTCCAAGCCCGCAACCTGGCTTTGGAATGTATTGAAAAAATGCAATTGGCAGACATGTTCCACTTAGAAGAACATGCACCGGATTTCATCGAGCATGACGAACAAATTATCGATGCCTGCAATGCCATCGAAACAGATGCCGATCTTCCAGACACAGAACGCGCAGAAGCAGCTCTGTTACACAAAGTGCTCTACGCCTATCTGAAAACAAAATACAAAAAAAACTGATGCCGGTAAATTTACCGGCATCAGCCTTTTATCTTTCATCCGACCGTTCACGACGCGGGGTAAAACGTCTTTCACCCCCACGATGTTGAAAGGAACGATGTCTTTCATGGTGCTCACCATGCCCTTCATTCTCTTTCTCTCGCGCCTTTTTTACTACAATCTTACGCCCTTGAAATTCTGCTTCATTCAAAGCATTGATTGCATTCATAGCCTCCACATCATCCTCCATCTCCACAAAGCCGAAACATTTTGAATTTCCGGTTTCCCTATCCATAATCACTTTAGCAGAAGAAACCGTACCATGCTCCTTAAAGAGCGCTGCGAGATCATCACCGGTAGTGGCTGAACTCAGTTTTGCAACAAAAATATTCACAACAAAAATAATTAATAATTGATTTTTCTATTCCGACAAATATAGAGTAAATAATTAATAATCAGCAAAAC
>OGQF01001366.1_pt1 | contig 17136 bp, 12 predicted proteins | sample 1553141 | NCBI WGS metagenome assembly OGQF01 (sample SAMEA2580005, study PRJEB22360) | human gut metagenome | biome: human gut; feature: human-associated habitat; material: faeces | place: Denmark | collected 2008/2010
CGCCTGTGCCCTATCCGCCCCTTCGGGGCACCTTCCCCTCGAGGGGAAGGCTGCGATGCGAGGGAAGTCTGCCAGCAAGAGATTTCGGACATCGCCACTATTTGTACTCCACGGTGCTTAGATCCTTCGACTTAGTTCTCCTATTTCAGATAAGCCTTTTTTACATACGACGTTTTTCTCCGCTCAGGATGACGAAATGCGCCGCCTCACCCCTGAACCCTGAACCCTTACCTCCCCAATACAAAATCCCGCCGGAGTGACTCCGGCGGGATTTTCCCGCAATTTATCCTTCCACCTTTTTCCCGATGCGGCGTTCCTTATACGCAGCGAGCCTGGCATCGCGGATCTCAAGATGTCCGAAGTATTTCTTCGTCTCCGAGACGATGACGCCCGAGAGCCCTAAGAGCGCGATGAGGTTTGGAACGGCCATGAGGCCGTTTACGATATCAGCCAGCGCCCAGATGGCTTCGAGCTTCAGGAAGACTGCAGAAGCCAGCACGGCGATGTAGCACACGCGATACACAGGGATGGTCTTCGTGCCGAAGAGGTATTCCCAGCAGCGTTCACCATAGTAGTTCCAGCCGATGATGGTGGTGAAAGCAAAGAGCGTGAGAGACACCGTCAGCAGGAAGGGAGCGAAAGCGCCGTAGGTGGTCGCAAAAGCTGCCTGCGTGAGTTCCGCACCATTGAGTTCTCCCAGCCACTGGCCGGACACGATGATGGTGAGACCGGTCATGGTGCAGATGATGATTGTATCAATGAAGGTGCCCGTCATGGAAATCAGCCCCTGCTCGGCTGGCCACTTGGTCTTTGCGGCAGGCGCCGCTACGATCGGCGCAGAGCCGAGACCGGATTCATTCGAGTACAGGCCGCGGGCGATACCGCTTCGAAGGACGAGCATGACGCCGGCGCCAGCGAAGCCGCCGGCCGCTGCGGTGCCATTGAAGGCCCCGTCGATAACAAGAGCGATCGCATGCGGCAGTTCACCCGCATTGAGACCGAGGAAAATCACAGTGACGATGAAATAAACGACTGCCATCGCCGGGACGATCTTGGAGGCTGTCTTGGAGATCGATTTCAAACCGCCAAAGGTGATGATCGCGACAAGGACCGTGATGACGGCGCAGGTGATGTAGGTAGAAATCCCGAACCCTGCCTGCACGGAAGCCGTGATCGCATTCATCTGCGTGGTCGTACCACTGCCGAGCATGGCTGTCATGATGCCGAAGATAGAGAAAGCGACAGCGAGCGGTTTCCATTTCTTACCAAGGCCCATTTCGATGTAGTACATCGGGCCGCCGGAAATATTGCCCTGGTCATCCACGCCTCTATACTTGACCGCGAGGCACCCTTCCGCATACTTGGTCGCCATGCCGAAGAAAGCGGCAAGCCACATCCAGAAGAGCGCGCCCGGGCCGCCGAGCTTGATCGCCGTCGCGACGCCGACGATATTTCCCGTTCCGACCGTCGCAGCGAGCGCTGTGCAGAGCGCTTTGAAGCTATTGATGTCGCCATCGCCTTTGTTCCGCGCGAAGAAAATCAGCTTCAGCGCACGCGGCAGCTTCAATACCTGCAGGAGCGAAAGCCTGCACGTCAGGAGTACCCCGGTGCCGACAAGAAGCACCAGGAGCCACGGGCCCCACACGAGCCCGTCGATCTGGTTCAATAATTCAGTCATAATGTTTCCTCCCATTTTACTTTTCTACGAAATAATTGATGTGACTGATGACTGGTATACTGCATCATCTGAACCCACCGCTGCAAACGACGAGTGATCCGCCTAAAAGTCACCTGTGAACCCAAAAAGCCGGTTCTGTATCAAATAAAAAGACAGAACCGGCATCATGAGCTTTCCTCATGAAATCGGCTCTGTCCTTTGGCCTGAGAGATTACAGCGTTTCCGCCTATGCCCCTTCGGCTCTCATTGAAGAGATCTCCAGAGATCTGTCCCCATGGAGTTTCGTGTTCACTAAACACCTGATAGTGTTACTCCTTCGGCAGCCTCGGGCATCACCCTCGGTCTTTTTCCCCATGGATCATCCAAGTCAGTATAGAGTTGTTGTGTGTTTGGGTGACTAGTGACTGGTGGCTGGCGACTTAAATGCCATCTTCGAGCATCGCCTTATTTATACTCCGCGGCGCTTCTGTTTTTATGCGCCGCACCACCATTTCTCATTTCTAATTTCTCATTTCTCATTCAAGAAAGGCTTTCAAACGGAACCAAAGGTGGCACCCCCTACGGGATAGCCCTAAATTCTCTTATTCCATTTCCGTATCTTTTTCTGTCGCATTGACAGCTACCGCTACCGCAGCATCGCCTGTAATATTGAGGCAGGTACGGAACATGTCAAGCACGCGGTCGATGCCGGCTACCAGAGCCAGTCCTTCGAGCGGCAGACCGACAGACTGCAGGACCATCGCCAGCATGATGAGGCCAGCGCCCGGTACGCCTGCGGTACCGATGGAAGCCAGTGTCCCGGTCAGGACGATCATCAACATCTGATCAAAGGTCAGCGGGATGCCGAAGACATTCGCGATGAAAAGGGAGCAAACGCCCATGTAAAGAGCCGTACCATCCATATTGATGGTCGCGCCCAGCGGAAGGACGAAAGAAGCGATATCTCTCTTGACTCCTAGCTTCGTCTGGATATTTCTCATATTGACAGGAAGCGTACCGGCAGAAGAGCAGGTAGTGAAGCCGATCGCCATCGCTTCCGACATGCCGCGGAAGAATGTGAGCGGGCTCATGTGTGCAGAGACACCGGCAAGCGTCGAGTATACGCCGATGGCATGGATGCAGCAGCCGATCGCCATACAGAGGATGACCGATAAGAGCGGAAGCAGCACCTTCGGGCCATTCATGACGACGACCGGAAGCAGCAGGCAGAAAACGCCGATCGGTGCAAGACGCATGATCATGGCGATGATCTTGTAGCACACCTCAGCCATCGCATCGAAGAAGGAAATCAGGATTTCCGCACGCTTTCCGCCGACGGAAATGATACCCGCCCCGGTGAAGAGCGCAAAGATAATGATCGGAAGGATGTCCGCCTTCGCCATGGAAGCGATCGGATTCGACGGGATCATCGCGACAAAGACCTGCATAATTGACGGCGCTTCCTTCACCTTCGGCGCTTCTGCCGTCGGCAGAGCCATGCCGATGCCCGGCTCGATCGCCATAGCGACGGCAAAGCCGATCACGATCGCGATCGCTGTCGTCACCATGTAAATGACGAGTGTCTTCACCCCGATGCGCCCCAGCTTCTTCATATTCCCCATGGACGTCATGCCCACGATGAGAGAACAGAAAACCACCGGAACGATCATCATTTTGATCAGATTGATAAACATGGTGCCGATCGGAGCGATCCACATCTTGACAGGAGCCGCCGCACCCTCTCCCAGCATCAGTCCTATCACTACGGATAAAACCAATGACAGGAAAATTTGAATAGACAGATTCATTTCTTCCCTCCTGCACCAGAGCGGCAGCCCCACGGACGCCATTGCCCTGACCTTTAAAATTGAATGACTTCATTATAGGCGCACCCATGCTGAATAACCAATAGATTTATTGAATCATCTATACATTTTCATATGATTTAAAATCTTATAGTTAATAAATCATATGATTCTCCCCTCTTATATTATAAACTATATAATTTTTGCAATTTCCCTATATTTTTTACTTTTTATAAATATTTGTTTATTGATATGTACGCTTGCGATCGTTGACGTATACGCTTATCATGGCTGGGGGTGAGAGTGACCAGAACGCCCCCCCTATCTTCTCTCCTGCGTCAAAAAATCGCCTGATTTGCTCCTACGGAAGAGCTGAATCAAAAAAGGAGCAGCCGCCTGACGGCAGCTGCTCGCTCATTCCCGAGGAATTTCACTATATTTATTTTATACCTTATATATAAGCATCAGATCTTCTGTGCTTCTTCTGCTTCCGCAAGAGCTTCCTTGCGAGCCGCTGCCTTTTCCTTTTCGATCACAGCCTGGAAGGAGAAGACTTCTTCCTTGATGACCGGAGCCAGGACGAGGATGGAGATCAGGTTCGGGATCGCCATGAAGGCATTCGCGATATCAGAGAGGTTCCAAACCAGATCGAGGGTCTGGGTCGCGCCGACATAAACGACCAGAGAGAAGACAACGCGGTAAATGATGTTGTACTTATGGGTACCGAAGAGATATTCCCAAGCCTTTTCACCATTGTATTCCCAGCCAAGGATGGTGGAGTAAGCGAAGAGGATGATGCCGATGGAAACGATGTAAGAACCAATGACGCCGATATTGGAAGAAAATGCTGCCATGGTGAGCGCTACGCCGGTGAGCGGCTTGCCATCCGCGCCGACCATGCCGAGCACGCCGGAGGATGCGATGGTAAGACCGGTGATGGAGCAGACTACGATGGTATCGATGAAGGTACCGGTCATGGAGATGTAGCCCTGTCTAGCCGGATGATCCGTGGTGGAAGCTGCGGCGGAAATCGCTGCCGAGCCAAGGCCGGCTTCATTGGAGAAGCAGCCGCGCGCTACGCCATAGCGCATCGCATTCATGACGGAAACGGTGATGGTACCGACGACGCCGCCTTCGACAGCAGTCGGATCGAAAGCCATCATCAGGATGAGGTAGAGACCATGCGGAATGTTTTCGATGTTCAGAACGATGCAGGCGAGGCCAGCCAGGATGTAGAAGACAGCCATGCCGGGAACGACAACGGAAGAAACCCTGGAAATCGAAGTGATACCGCCGACGATGACAGCGAGTGTCATGACAGTCAGGACGGCGCCCACGATTTCATTCGATACGCCGAAAGTGGTGTGGATCGCAGTGGAAATCGAATTCGCCTGCGTCATGTTGCCGATACCGAAGGAAGCAAGGACAGCGAAGAGAGCGAAAGCAGTCCCAAGGAAGAGGCCGGCTTTTTTGTTTTTGAAGCCGTTCTTCATGGTGAACATCGGGCCGCCCTTCATTTCCCCCTTGGCATTCACTTCACGGAACTTGAAGCCGAGCATACATTCAGAGAACTTGGTCGTAAGGCCGAAGCATGCGGAGATCCACATCCAGACCAGAGCGCCAGGGCCGCCGGCGAACATCGCCGTCGCGACGCCGACGATATTACCTGTACCGATGGTCGCAGCAAGCGCCGTCATCAGCGCAGAGAAAGGAGAAACGTCGCCGCTCCCGACCTGAGTCGTGCGGGACTTCTTCGAAAAGATCGTCTTTAATGCGTATGGCAGATTTCTCCAAGTCAGAAAACGCAGCTTCAGTGTCATGTAAACACCCGTACCGACCAGAAGACACAGCATGACAGGCCCCCATACGAAGCTGTCTAGCTCACCGACAAGTTGATTGATTTGCACCATATCCATTGTAAAATCCCCCTTGTTCCCGTAACTGTTCTTATTGTTATAAGAAACAAAAAATCGCCGCACTCAGTCTTATATTCGAAAAAGACTGAAGCTGGCGAATTCATGGTTCATGAAAACAAGGGAGTTACCCAAGTGCCAGCCCTGTCCTTTTGCCTGAGAGATTCAGGATTTCTACGGGTGAAATCCTTTAACACCTTCGGCCCTCGCATCTTTTCAGCGAGCTTCTCCAGAGTCGTGTCCGTACACAGTTTCGTGTTCTTACTGAACGCCTGATAGTGTTACTCCTTCGGCAGAAGATCGTAAAGATCTCCATTTTTCAGTGTACATCATCCACCTATATGGTATGCGGCAACATACATTTTTCGCTTGGGCTTCCCAGATTCTGAATTCCGAAGCCTCAAGTGATTTACCTAGATTATACACGATGAAAATCAAAATGCAACATGCGAATTTTTCTCATTTTTTATATTGTAAACCTTTTGCCATGTTAAAGTTTCTTTCTTGTGCTTTTGGCGAATATTTTCTACTTGTTTGCGATATAGATATGATTTGTATCTTTTTTGTAGCTACTTGAAATTCATGAAATTTCAATAGGAAAAGTGCTTTGATTTTGGTATTGTGATAAGTTGTTGGAATCATAGTTAAGCATGATGGTGACTGGTGACTGGTGGCTAGGGATTAGCCGTCAGACGCCTGCCCTCTGGCCTTCGGGCATCGCCCATAAATATTCGCGGCGAAGCCGCCACTGATGAGCCTTCCCCACATGGGGAAGGCTGACGATACGAGAATGGCGATATCTCATAAGACCTTCGGGCATCGCCACTATTTCTACTCCGCGGCGCTTCCTCATTTTATGCGCCATACCACCACTTCTCACGCAAGTGGAAACATTAAAAACGCAATCAGGGGGCAACGGGGCTAGCCCTGTTATCCCGCCTGACCACTCACCATCAGCCTGCCAAAAGCCTACTCCCCTCTCCGCGCCAGTTTCTCTCGTAACATATCGAAAAGCGGAAGGAAACATGCCTTTGTATCCTCGATCAGCTGTTGCGCGACTTTCTCATTATATGTATGGGATTGCAGATTGCGAGCGAGCAGGGCTTGCAGCCAGCCTTCCTCATCCGTGATGACGCCCGCCTGGTAAGCCGTCTTGATGATCTGACGGGGCGATCCGCTCTCAGCCTCTGCCCAGCCCTCTTCAGCAAGGTACTCTTTCATCGCCCGCCAGGCCTGCTCGAAGCATATGGTATAAAGTGCTGTCATCCCGGCAACGATGATAGGATCCGTGTACGGCGGCTCGTAGCGATGGATTTCGTGCAGATTGGACAGCGCTTTGCAGAAATTTTCAAATTTTTTCATAAATGATGATCCCCTCTTTCTCTATGCTCCCACGAAGCGCCTCCTGCATAGGACGCGCAAGGTCTACGACGTCGAAGCGAAGCAATGTCCATACTTTTTCTTCCACGTCCAGCGAAAATTTCACCGTATCCCCGCCAAGCACTGCGAGGTCGATATCACTCGTCCGGTGGTAGTCTCCCCGAGCGCGGGAACCGAAGAGTATCACCTTGCTGACCCCATGCGTCTTTGCCAAATGGCAGATGTCACTCCGCACCCGCTCTGTTAATCCATCCTGTCTCGTCATAGTCCTCACCTCTTTCTTTTATTGTAGCATAGAGGGGAAATGGGGCGAAGAGCAGCTTAGGAGGATAGATTAGGAGTGACTAGTGACTAGTGACTGGCAACTGGTGACGGGTGACTGAAATACAACTTTCGGGCATCGCCCTTATCTATACTCCGCGGCGCTTCTGATTTTTACGCGCCGCAACAATTCCTTTGAACCTGCTAAACCCATAGAACCCGCTGAACCTAAGGAAACGCTGATTAAATCGCAGAATCAGATTTCATATGGATTTTTATACATAGCATCGTCGACATCCTCCTTAAATAGCTTGAACATAAAAAATCCCCTATCCTGTTGGAATTCAGAGGAACAGGATAGGGGGGATGTCCCACTTCCTAGGGAAGTGAGGGGGGACAACGATATGGATACGGGAGATGCTTTTCGCACTCCTTCGAGAAAGCGACTGGCGACCAGTCACTAGTCACTAGTCACTAGTCACTAACAACTAGATTTTCGCATGTTCACCAGCGGTGACGCCGGCTTTCTTTTCTGCCTTTTCCTTTTCAAGGACGATCTGGAAGCGTTCTACTTCTTCCTTGATGACAGGCGAGAGGATGAGCATGGAGATCAGGTTCGGGATCGCCATGAGAGCATTAGCGATATCGGAAAGGTTCCACACCAGATCGAGGGTCTGGGTAGCGCCTACATAAACGACCAGAGAGAAAACAATGCGGTAGATCATGTTGTATTTATGAGTACCGAAGAGGTATTCCCAAGCCTTTTCACCGTGGTATTCCCAGCCGAGGATGGTGGAGAAGGCGAAGAGGATGATGCCGATAGCGACGATCAGAGCGCCGATCTCACCGATATTGGTGGAGAAGGCAGCCATGGTAAGTTCTACGCCTTTCAGAGGCTTGCCGTCAGCACCGGTCATGCCGAGGACGCCGGAAGCTGCGATGGTGATGCCGGTGATGGAGCAGACAACGATGGTATCCCAGAAGGTACCGGTCATATTGATATAGCCCTGACGGACTGGATCATCCGTGGTAGCTGCTGCTGCGGTGATAGCGGCAGAACCCATGCCGGCTTCATTGGAGAAGCAGCCGCGAGCGACACCGAAACGGACTGCATTCATGACAGAAGCGGTGATGCCGCCGAGGACGCCGCCACCGACTGCCTGCGGATCGAAAGCCATCATGAAGATGAGGTAAAGACCATGTGGAACGTTCTGGATATTGAGGATGATGCAGAGGAGACCAGCGATGACATAGAAGAATGCCATGGCAGGAACGACAACAGAGGAAACTTTGGAAATGGTCTTGATACCGCCGACGATGATGATGAGAGAAAGAACGGTCAGGATGACGCCGCAGACTTCAGGAGACATGCCGAAAGTGGTATGTACGGCACCGGAGATGGAGTTTGCCTGGGTCATGTTGCCGATCCCGAAGGAAGCGATAACAGCGAAGAGTGCGAAGAGGAAGCCCATGACGGAGCCAAGCGTTTTGTTCTTGAAGCCGTTCTTCATGGTGAACATCGGGCCGCCTTTCATTTCGCCTTTTGCATTGACTTCGCGGTATTTGATCGCGAGCATGCATTCAGAGAATTTCGAGGTGAGACCGAAGCAGGCGGAGATCCACATCCAGACCAGAGCGCCAGGGCCGCCAGCGAACATAGCGGTCGCTACGCCGACGATATTGCCGGTGCCGATGGTCGCAGCCAGCGCGGTCATCAGTGCGGAGAATGGCGATACATCGCCCGTGCCGCGTTTCTTGGTGCGGGCTTCTTTGGAAAGGACGCTGCCGATCGCATACGGCAGGTTTCGCCATGTCCTAAATTTCAATAAGCAGGTGAGGTACACGCCGGTACCGACCAGCAGGGTAAGCATGATAGGGCCCCATACGAGGCTGTCAATTTCATTGACGACTGAATTGATTGCAGCCATGTCCATAATAAATATCCCCCTTTAATCGATTTGCCCGTTTCCTTTTAAAAACAAGACCGCCGAGCTCAGGTAAGAAATCTACGGGCTGGCGGTCTAAAATGTATGTATGCATCCACGCATAAGGGTGTTACCCCATTGCCAGCCCTGTCCTTTTGCCTGAGAGATTCAGGATCCACGGGTGAGATCCCTTTACACCTTCGGCGCCCGCATCCTTCGAGCGGGACTCTCCAGAGTTGTGTCCGTACACAGTTTCGTATTCTAATGAACGCCTGATAGTGTTACTCCTTCGGCAGGCTGGAAGTTTATCACTTCTTTCAGGTCCTGATCTCTTATAAGAAGAAATCTTCGCCCGGGGTCGCCTTTTTTCAGTGTACTTCATCCACGCACTATGAAATTTTCATGCACGTCTGGTTTTCTTTCGAGAAACAAGCTTCTGAATTCCCTCTACTGGAAAATCTGCCGGGCATGTCGGCCTATATTCAAAGGTCATGAGCCTTCGACTATACAATGTGAGTGACTAGGGACTAGGGATTAGGGATTAGGGATTAGGGATTAGGGTTCAGAGTTGTGGTGGCGGCTTCTCCGCTTTTTTAGAAAAGGCATCCCCCGTATCGTCATTTCGAGCGCAGCCGAGAAATCTTTCTTGCAGACCGTCAAACGTCGCTTGCTTGAAAGCCTTAAAGCGATGCATCGAGTCATCGTTTCCATAGAGGCTTATAAGAGCTGATTCCATTCTGCAATGGAGATCCCTCGACTTCGCTCTGGATGACAGCACGGGGAAACCGCCAGTCCCCTTTCTAATCCCTAATACCTTCTCTCTAAAACCTGCGGCGCTTCTATCTTTTTCGCGCCGCTACCACCATTTCTCATTTCTAATTTCTCATTTCTAACTAAAATACAAAAGCCCGCAGGAAATCAGATTTCCTTTGCGGGCTTCCTTGCTCAAGATATGTACTTCACCATTTATAAAGAGGTAGGGCCTCCGCGGCAGGGAAGACTTTCTGGGGATCTTCCCCGCCGCCCGGCAGACTCCTTGGATCAGTTTAGGAGGGCTTATCCGAAGGAGTGCCCTTTGCCGGATGGGGTGTCATATTATGCCGCCGGGAAGGAAAATGGGAAAACCTTCAGGGAGGAAATAATATGTTATATCAGGACCTGATGCTAGTCCTCGAGACTTTCTGCAGCCTTGGACATTTTGACCTTGCTGGGATCTAACTCTTCGTATTCTTCGTAGTCTTTACCAGTTTTGAGATGATCGAAATATTTAGCTGTCTCTCTTACGACGACGCCGGAGAGAGCCAAAAGGGCAATCAGGTTTGGAATAGCCATGAGACCATTGACGATATCCGCCAGGACCCAGATGGCTTCAAGTTTCAGGAATGCGCCGCTTGCGACGAGGATGATGAAGATGACGCGATAGGGAAGTACGCCCTTCGTGCCGCAGAGATAAATCATGCAGCGTTCCCCATAGTAGTTCCATCCGAGGATGGTGGTGAAAGCGAAGAGGACCAGCCCGATCATCAGCATGTAGCCGCCGAAAGCAGGGAATGCATCTTTGAAAGCTGCATTCGTGAGAGCTGCACCGTTCAGACCATTCATCCATTCGCCGGAAACGACGATGGAAAGACCGGTCAGTGTGCAGATGATGATGGTATCGATGAAGGTACCAGTCATAGAAATCAGACCCTGTTCTGCAGGCCATTTGGTTTTAGCAGCAGCAGCTACGATAGGAGCGGAGCCGAGGCCGGATTCATTGGAGAATACGCCTCTGGCGATACCATTTCTCATCGCGAGCATCACTGTCGCACCGAGGAAACCGCCGGCCGCTGCACTTCCGGAGAAGGCGCTGTACACGATGGTCTGAATGGCTGCAGGCACTTTGTCTGCGAAATACACAAGTACACCGATAGTAGAAATAAAGTAAATCACTGCCATAGCCGGAACGATTTTCGCAGCGGCCGATGCGATAGACTGCAGCCCGCCCAAGGTGATCGCTGCGACCAGGATGGTCAGGATGAGAGCGGTCCACATAGGATCGAGGCCGATCGTCATTTTGGTGATATCGACGATGGAATTCACCTGAGCGAAAGTACCGATACCGAAGTAAGCGACCAGTACGCCAAAGATGGCAAAGAGCGAGCCAAGCCATTTGAACTTAGGACCCATACCATTCTTGATGTAGAACATCGGGCCGCCGGCGATCTCGCCTTTGGAGTCCACCTCACGATATTTCACCGCCAGAAGACCTTCGGCATACTTGGTGGCCATTCCGAAGAAAGCGGCCATCCACATCCAGAAAATAGCGCCCGGGCCGCCGGCAGCGATCGCTGTCGCGACACCTACGATATTCCCTGTGCCTACCGTAGCAGAAAGTGCTGTGCAGAGAGCTTTGAAAGAGTCGATATCCCCGCTGCCCCTATTCTGTGCTTTGAAGATCAGTCCCAGCGCCTTCGGCAGCTGGAAGACCTGCAAGAGCTTCAGACGAAGCGTCAGGAGGATGCCCGTCCCCACCAGCAGTACCAAGAGCGGCGGTCCCCATACAAAACTATCAATCGCATTCAGCAATTCAAGATTCAAATCCATTTCTTTGTCTCCCTCCAGGAAAGTAAGATAAATAAAAAAGCCGGCTTTTCCAATAAAAAATAACTCTGGAAGCCGGCATTGTCTACCTTAACAATCACAAGAAGTGTGACGTTTTTCTCTGTCCTTTTGCCTGAGAGATTGGGATCATCGGATCCTTACACCTTCGGCGCTCTTATTATGAGACTCTCCAGAGTGTGTCCACATACGGTACTACCTCTTTCGAGATACCTGAGAGTGTTACTCCTTCGGTAAGCCTTACGGCTTTCTCCCACATGTTTCATCCACCAATATGAATTTGATGTTTGCATTATAAGTCCCTTGCTTTCATTTTGCAAGAGGAAATTTTCAATTTTATCTTTTTCTAATAATTGACTGGGGTTCAGGGTTCATCGGGTTCTATAGGTTCAAGAGGTTCAAAAGGGTTGGTGTGGCGCATAAAATACAGAAGCGCCGCGGAGGTTTGAAACTAGCGGTTTTCTCGTATCGCAAACCTAATCCCTAGCTACCAGTCACTAGTCACTCATCCCTGCTTTCAAACTTGAGGGCTCTCCCCACTACCTTCCCTTATGATTTTTCTCCTTCTCCTCATACATGCGCCAATCGGCCAGGATGCGGATATAGGCAGCATCGCCCGACTCCTTCGGATAGGCGGCAAGACCCATGCTGCAGCCTACTCGCAGGGTATGTCCATCGATTTCAAAGGGCTTCTCCAGCATCGTCTTCAGCCGCTCCCTGATCTCTGATGCTAGATTCTCATCGAAATCCATGCTGAAGAGGATGGTAAATTCATCGCCGCCGATGCGGAAGACATAGTCATTTTTACGAATGCACTGCAAGAGGCGCTTCGCTGTTTCCTGCAAGAGTTTATCTCCCGTCGCATGCCCATAGGTATCATTGATGGGCTTGAAATGATCCAGATCCAGATACACCAGAACGAAGGGCAGTTTCTTATTCTCTTTGCTCTGCAGCATTATCGTAAAATAGCGCTCATTGAAAAGTCCGGTCAGTCCATCGGTATTCGCCAATGTTTCCAGATCATGCTTTTCCCCGATATCCTGACTGATGCACATCACTTTTTCCAGCATGCCTTTTTTATCCCAGGAAATCGGCACTACTGTCATCAGTTTGAAGACCTGCTTCTGGCGGTCGCAGTACTCAAAGCGCATGAGATCATCCTTCGAATTCAAAACGCTGACGAGTTGCTCTTTGGACAGCAGCTGGCTGATCTTCATATACTCCGCATCCCCTGTCGCGACAAAGGCACGGGAGAGTTTCTCCACGAGCAAAGAGAAACAGCCTGTCTCCGGATACAGAGATTTCTTCAGCAGATTCTCCCCATAGTAATACTGGTCCGTCTTCAGATTGGCCACGACGTAGCGATCCGCCACCCGCCCCATCCCGCCAAAGAGCTCCCGCATCATCTCTCTCTGGCTGGCGAGTACCTTCTTCTCCCGCTCTTTCTCATGGAGTCTCTGCCGGGCCTCCTTAATGGTCACCCCGATCATGAAAAAGGCCAAGAGTGAGAAGATAGCCGCCAGGGCGAAAACCGTCGCATTCCGCACACGCACAAGACCTTCATCCACCACGCGGTCACGGACGAGCCCCACCAGTGACAGATGACTGATCCCAAGCGGGCGATAGACGGTATAGTACTTCCTTTCCCCCAGAGAAATGAGAAGACTCCTGCCCTGCTCTTCGCGAATGCCTCGCGCCATCCATTCAAGGCTTCCCTTCTCTTCGGCTGCATCATGCACCTTGAGATAGGAAAGAATATTATCCACATGCTCCGGGATCTCACTCTTCGGTGTCAGGGACAGCACCACATTGCCCGCCTCATCGACGACATAGCAGTCACTTTCCCCATCATAAATATTGCCTGTGATGAAACGCTCCACCACTTGATTGTCATAGGAAACAGCGATCCCCATATAATCGATCCCATCAATCGTCAAAGGTTTTTTGAAAGGCACGGCAAAGACGACACGCCGCGTGCCATCCGTCGACACATAACTCGAAAGGATCGGCTTCCCTTCCTTTTCTACCACTTCAACGACCGCTTTGAAGCTGTCCGCCTGCCCCTTGCGACCGCCATCTGTCACAAAATGGCCAGACTTCCCGAAGAGATAGAAATCCCTATACATCCACTAGTCTCGCGCCCCATCCCAGCAAAGTAGCGATCGCCAGAACAGCCGCCTTTTTGTACGCCTGATGCATGAAATCTTCCCCCTTGCACATCATAAGCCGCAAATAATGATAAAATTTCTATAAAATTATACAAAATATAATCATTTTCGTAAAGAAGCACACCTGTGCTTCCTATCATTTTATCACAAAAAAGACGGCTGCCCCTGTCATAAGTGACAGGGGCAGCCGTATATCTGATTCTGATTTTCTTATCTGCTAAATGCACTCTCATCCCAGTGCGACATCCAGAGCCATCATCAGCATGAAACCGACGGCAAAAGAGATGACCCCTACATCCGAGTGCTCGCCCGCCGACATTTCAGGGATCAGCTCCTCCACGACGACATACATCATCGCACCTGCCGCGAAAGAAAGGAGATACGGCATCATCGGCACCACCATCGAGGTCAGCAGAATGGTGGCTACAGCGCCGATCGGTTCCACTATGCCCGAGAGCACGCCGCCCGCGAAAGATTTCCAGCGCCCCATTCCCGCGGACTTGAGCGGCATGGAAATGATCGCACCTTCCGGGAAATTCTGGATCGCGATCCCCAATGAAAGCGCCATGGCCGACGCTGCCGTGATGCTCTCATGCCCGGATAAGAATCCCGCATACACCACGCCGACAGCCATCCCTTCCGGAATGTTGTGCAGCGTCACCGCGAGCACCAGCATCGTCGTCCGCACCAGATGGCTCTTCGGCCCTTCTGCTTCACTGGCATTCATGTGCAGATGCGGAATCACATGGTCAAGCAGCAGCAAAAACACCATCCCGATCCCAAAGCCGATGACAGGCGGCAGAAACGCCCAGCGCCCCATCGGTTCGCACTCATCCAGCGCAGGGATCAAAAGGCTCCAAATCGAAGCCGCCACCATGACGCCAGCGGCAAATCCAGTGAGTCCCCTCTGCACACCGCGGTTCATCTCGCCCCGCATGAAAAAGACACACGCTGCGCCAACCGATGTCCCAAGAAAAGGAATCAATAATCCCCAAAATGTATCTGTCATAGTTTCTCCTTATTGAAAATTGTTTTCAATATCTTTATAACGCGGAAGGAGAGCTTTGTCAAGGGATGTGGGATTAGGAGCCTCGAATGACTGGTGACTAGTGACTAGTAGCTAGTGGCTGGTGACTTGAATACCACCTTCGGGCGTCGCCCCGTTTCGTCATCCTGAGCGGCGAGAAACGTCGTAAGTGAGATAACGAATGCCAGAACAGCTGCGACCTGAGCCATCGATCTCGGCGCAGCCGCCACCACCATTTCTCATTTCTAATTTCTCATTCCCACCAGAAAGGAGCCCATCATGAAAACGCTGCTCGCCCTTCTCCTCACCCTTCTCTTCTCCCTTTTCTCCGCCCCGCTCTCCTTCGCTGCGAGTGCCATCAATCAGGACGGCTATTTCAAAAATATCCGCATGGCCGGCCGCGTGAAGGTCGTAGAGCACTTTGGCGACGTGAAAGTGAAAGTCGTCTCCTCCTTCCCCGACCTTCGCGTCAAGGTCGTCTCCTCCTTCCCGGATGGCATCGGAGAATGGCAATTCGTTGACTACGGCGAAGACTTCACCATCGAGTATGTAGACAGCTTCCCCGACATCCGTATCCAGTTCGTTGACAGTTTCCCTGGCGTGAGCTGAGTGACTGGTGACTTGTGACTAGAAGACTGGGAGACCAAGAGACGTCAGACTCCCGCATCGTCATTTTGAGCGAAGCGAGAAATCTTTGTCATCCGCGGGAAAGCGGACAATGTCAGAAAAACGAAAACGGGAAACCCGTCATCCCACAAAAAACGGTCGGGCATTACTTTCCTTTATACTGCGGCGAAGCCGCCACCACCATTTCTCATTTCTAATTTCTCATTTCCCTCTCCCCATTCATGCTATAATGAGACGAAGTACCCATTTCCATACCACCAAGGAGGATCTCATCCATGAAAGAATTCAAACTCGCATTCGGCCGCGGCGTGCAGTCCGTCATGCTGCCGGAAGATCATATTTCCGACGTCTTAGAAGGCGTCCCGACACCCGCCTGCGACGTCAAAGAAGCGACCCTTGCTGCTATGCGAAGCCCGATCGGCAGCGCCCCATTGCAGGAAGTCGTAAAGAGCGGCGACAAAGTCTGCCTCGTCGTCGCCGACATCACCCGCGCCTGGAACCGCGCCTCTGAATTTCTGATCTACGTCGTAGACGAGCTGAACCTCGCCGGCGTCCCCGACAAAGACATCTACATCGTCTTCGCGCAAGGCACCCACCGCCCCCACACCGCCGAAGAAAACATCACCTGCGTCGGCGAAGAAGTCGCCCGCCGCATCACCATGTACCAGCATATCTCCACCAACAAATCCCAGCAGACCTACCTCGGAAAGACCACCCTCGGCACCGAAGTCTGGATCGACAAGCGCGTCGTAGATGCGGACAAGGTCATCCTCATCAATGCCGTCTCCACCCACGACATGGCCGGCTTCGGCGGCGGCCGCAAACTCATCCTCCCGGGCGTTGCAGGCTTCGACACCGTTCAGCAGAACCACTGCCACGCCCTCGGAGCCACCCTCGGCAGCGGCCTCAACCCTGACGCCAAGCTCTTAAAGATCGAAGGAAATCCGGTTTCCAGCGACATGCAGGAAGCCTGCGACATGGTACACCCCTGCTTCCTCGTCCACTCCATCATCAATGAAGAAGGCCGCATCTCCTCCATGGTCGGCGGCGACCCCTACGAAGCATGGCTCGAAGGCACGAAGGAGACCTACCGCCTCCAGAAAGTCCCGATGAAGCAGCAGGCCGACGTCACCATCGTCTCCGCCGGCGGCTATCCGAAGGACACGAACCTGTATCAGGGAACCAAGTGCTACTCCACGGCTGAGATCGCCACCAAGAAAGGCGGCATCATCATCACCATGATCGAAGCCGAAGACATCATGGAACCCGCCGCCTACCTCGGCAGCTTCAAGTACAAGAACCTGGTCGATATGGAAAAAGGCCTGCGCGACTGCTTCACCATCCCCTTCTTCGTCGCCTTTGAAAATCTGAACACCGCCCTCACTCACACCGTCTACATCGTCACCCGTCCGGAAAACTTCGACATCCTCCGCGAAAAGACCCACCAGATCCCCGTCGCCACCGTCGAAGAAGCCTGGCAGCTCGCCAAAAAGCAGCTCGAAGGCGAAGGCAAGACAGACTACGCCATCAATATCATCCCCCACGGCAGCGCCGTCGTGCCGTACTTGAAGAAGTAGCTGGTGACTAGTGACTAGGGATTAGAAATTAAGACTGGGAAACTTACGCTGAGAAATCAGATGTCAGACTTCAGAAATCAGGCAGCAATCCCCGCAGCACAAGACGCCATATGTGTGAAAATCGTCCCCCCGAAAAGCCAAAAAGGGGCTGTGAAATAATAGCTCCATGAACACAAAAAAGGACTTTCGATTTTT
>OGQF01001374.1_pt1 | contig 17031 bp, 7 predicted proteins | sample 1553141 | NCBI WGS metagenome assembly OGQF01 (sample SAMEA2580005, study PRJEB22360) | human gut metagenome | biome: human gut; feature: human-associated habitat; material: faeces | place: Denmark | collected 2008/2010
ACGATTTATATCAATGACATGTATAAGAAGTATCAGGACTGTGGTGATCTTGAGGTGTCACATCATTGACAAATGTACATCGCCATGATACGATTTGAGAAATATATATATTTTTTGTCGGATACTTTTCTAAAATAAATAAGCTATTACATCTTTATGAAGGTGTTTCAGCATTTGGCACAAGGGGTTATCGCAGAAAGACCTATTTTTTGCAATAACTCAAGTAGAAATTAGGTGAATATCGATGATGCAGCAATTGTATAAATTGACATATGTCAAAAATGGGGGGTAGAAGCCTACTGACCGTGAATGACGCTCAGGAGAGAATGACAAAAGGAGGACTTTATGAATATTATCAAACATAAATATGGCAAACGAACGGTATCTCTGCTGCTTGCGGTAATTTTGGTGCTATGCCCTTTGCAGGTTAGGGCGGCAGATAACAAGCCAACCATCGAAATTGGTGACTACATTCAGATGGGTACTTATGGGGGAGTGCCAATTGTGTGGCGTTGTGTAGCGAAGGATAGCAATGGGCCATTGATGCTTTCGGATAGAGTATTGTGTGATTACATGCCCTATGATGCAAAAACCAACAAAAATGCCGAAACAGGCTCGCACCGGCGCAATAGCTGGAGAGATAATTTTGGTTCTAACCACTGGAGAGACAGCAACATACGTTCTTGGCTCAATTCCAACGCTGAAGCAGGAAAAGTGAAATGGCTTTGCGGAAATCCGCCAACAGAGGATTCTGTCTATCCTAAAACGGCAGCATATGACCAAAAGGAGGGCTTCCTTCGCAGCTTTCGTTCGGATGAGCTGGGAGCGATTCGAACGGTGAAGCAGCGTTCTATCGTTTCCCATCCGGAGTATACGGCAGGTTATATCGACGCAGCCGGTGTTGATCTTCCCTATAACACCACAATTGATACGGTAGCGGATGGGTATGACAGTGCCCATTATGAATATATTTGGGATAGAGTTTTTCTGCTGGATGTTCAGCAGCTCAAAACGGTTAATGATAACCTGAACGGCTACCATATCGCAAAAAACAGAAGCGGTGTAGCATGGAACTATTGGCTGCGTACACCGATTACAACCTGTAACCATGATATGCGATTTGTGACCTCTCAAGGGAATATTTTGCGTGACGCACCCTATAAGGGATATTACGGCGTTCGTCCTGCCTTCTATCTGAATACGGAAAATTACACCGTATCATCCGGCACAGGACAGAGCGCACAGGACCCCTATGTTGTTTCCGCACCGGATGCGCCGGATGACAGCATTGGCATATCCGGCGCTGTGCGAGAGGATGTGAATGGTGACTGGAATGTGAATACGGATGAGTATCTACAGCTGGAGATGAGTACCCTCTACACTGAGGATCCTGCATATGCAAATGTAACCGTACCGGTGTATACAATCCAGAAGCCTCGTAGCGATAAGGAGAACATGGTGATTGTGTACTGCGCCGAGGGCTACACCAAAAGCCAGCAAAAGCAGTTTGTCGAGGATGTAAAAAAGCTGTGGGGGGAGGTATTGCAGATAGAGCCATATCGCAGCATGGCGGATCGCTTTAATGTCTATGCACTCTGCACGGCATCGGTGGATGGCTATGGCGGTACCAGCACATTTTTTGCTGCGACCGCCAAAGGAGGAATTTCTACTATCAAAGGGAACTGGCGCAACCATGTTTTGGAGCGCATCATAGGCCCTGCGTTTATCGAGAAGATTCATGACGCACATATTCCTAATGAAACGCATCCAAACGAAAACACGATGGATCATAATTATAGACAGTATGATTATGTGTATGAAAATATCAACCAATTCGTTGTGTTGGCGAATAGCGGTGAGTATTTCGGTGGCTCTCATGATAATAAACAATATGGTATTCACTATATTGTTGCGTCAGCGAGAAACGCATATTCTGCGTTTACCCAGCGGCATGAACTGGGACACGGTCTGTTCCATCTGGGAGATGAATATAATTATAGCACTGTTCCTGTAGATGAGTGGAATTACACTACATCACTGAATATGACTGCAACAAAAGATCCCACGAAAGTGAAGTGGAAGCAGCTGCTTGGCTTCCGTAATACCTATACCTGCCCGCATCTTGACTACTATCCTTATACCTATAATTCCAGCAGGGATTGTCTGATGCGAGAGACCTTTCAGAATGATTTTTGCGATGTGTGCAAGCTACAGGGCATAAAGGTCATGAGTCAGCTCATTACAAATCCCCCTGCGCTTTATGTGGCTGTTCCTGAGGTGAAAAAGTATATCGGCGATTACAGAAATCCCACAAAAGATCCTTCTGCCTTTGAGGCAGCGAATTCCTCCGCATATGCGAGCTATCAAAATGACAGGAATAGCCGTCTATTAAGCGGCGGCAGTAAAAACAGCTTTGATTATAGCAGCATGAAGGGGCAGCAGGTTGAGCTGCGCACCATTATACAAAATCTTTCGAATACCCAAGCGAAGACTGTGACCCTGCGCCTGTGGGTGGAACATTCCAACGGCGAAAAAGCGGTCACGACAGATGGGGAGCAGGTTTTCACTACGCAGGAGTTTGACATCCCTGTTTGGAAAGAGAAAAGCAAATTCTGGACAAAGGGTGCGTTGGATTACGAGGGCAGCGACTTTAATTCCGGCCTTGTCAACTGCTCTCTGGTTTACACGATTCCGGAGAATGCCATTCTGCAATCCGGCGATACCATCGGCTTTGAGATTGTAGATCATGCGACAGGCGAGGTATTGGCTGATGATGATACGGAGCAGCAGCGCTATGTCAATGTCACCATCCAATATCAGCTGGAGGATGGCACAGATGTTCCAAACACCATGCCGACTACCTTTACTGTTCCGGTAGGCAAAAAGGTTGATTGGCAGCCGCCGCAGGAACTGCACGGCTACACTTTTGTTAAAGCGGAGGGGATGGAAAATGCTGTCCCGAACAGTGGTATGACGATTCGTTATATTTATAAAAGGTCTGAGGAACGCCCCGAGCCGCCGGTGACAAAAAATTATACGGTGCAATACAATTGGGGCTCTGTATTCCCGACAGGCGCAACGCTGCCGCTAAATAGCAGCTCCTATTCGAGTGTGCAACAGGCGAAGGCGGCTGTGGATAAGAAATATACCTCCACAACACGCATTCAGGCACAAAAGGATGGTAAAAACGGCACATGGGCTTTTTCGGGCTGGGATGCCGGCAACCTAAACGGCACAACCGTGGTATTCCGTGGAAGTTGGAGTTTTACGGCGGATACAGCGCCGATAACGCCTCCGAGCGGTACAGCAAGCTACAAGATTACCGCAACGGCAGGTATCGGTGGAACAATCTCTCCCGGTGGCACGACAACGGTATCTGCCGCAGGTCAGCTTACATATACAATCAAGGCGAACAAAGGATATTATATTGCGGACGTAAAGGTGGATGGTTCGGAAGTGACAGCAACCACAAGCTACACCTTTAGTGATGTGAATACTGATCACACCATAGAAGTTACCTTTAAACAGGAAAGCCAGACACCGGATGTGCCGGATGTGATTGCACCAAGCATAACCACACAGCCTGGCAATGCGACAGTGAAGGTAGGTGAGACTGCGTCCTTTACCATAGCAGCAAGCGGTACAGATCTTACCTATCAGTGGCAGATAGACAGAAATGATGGGAAAGGATGGGTAAACATTGACGGTGCAACGGCAACGAGCTATACCACATCCACAGTCAATATAAGCTGCAACGGATTTAAGTATAAGTGTGTTGTTTCAAACAGCGCAGGAAACGTAGAGAGTAATTCCGCAACATTGACCGTACAGGATGCGGGCGGTTCCGATAATCCTGACACACCGAATAACACCTATCAGATTATTGATGGAGCAAACAGTAGTTGGACGCATGACAGTGATGGTAATATCACCATCCGGGGTAACGGAGACTTCTCCAAGTTTACCGGAGTTAAGGTGGACGGAAATTTGATAGACAGGAGCAACTACACTGCAAAGGAAGGCTCTACCATTATCACACTGAAAGCTTCCTACCTGAATACACTTTCGGCAGGAACCAATACAGTTGAAATCCTTTGGACGGATGGTTCTGCAAGCACCACATTTACCATCAAAGCAAATACCTCTGATCCTACTGATGAGGCAAGAAGCGGACTTTACCATGATGGCAGTGAGTGGAACTATTATAAAGAAGGAATAAAAGATACCACTTACACCGGACTGTGCAAATATAATGGCTCATGGTGGTATGTAAAAAACGGCAAAGTAGATTTCAGTGCAACAACGCTGTGTAAATACAACGGCGCATGGTTCTATGTAAAGGGCGGCAAAGTAGATTTTAGTGCCACAACACTCTGTAAATACAACGGCGCATGGTTCTATGTAAAAGGCGGCAAAGTAGATTTCAGTGCCACAACACTCTGTAAATACAATGGCTCATGGTTCTATGTAAAAGGCGGTAAAGTAGATTTTAATGCGACAACGCTTTGTAAATACAACGGAACATGGTGGTATGTAAAGGGTGGAAAAATTGATTTTAAATCAACAACCTTGTGTAAATATAACGGAACATGGTTCTATGTAAATGGTGGTAAGGTAAACTTTGGTGCAAACGGACTTTGCAAATACAATGGTGTATGGTGGTATATTAAAAACGGAAGTGTAAGCTTTACAAATACCCTGTGTAAATTTAATGGAACGTGGTGGTACATAAATAATGGTGCCGTGAATTTCAACAAGACAACACTTGTAAAATATGGAAACAACTGGTATGCGGTAGCCGGCGGAAAAGTTGCCTGGGGATATACAGGAAACTTAAAATATAATGGCGGAACATATAGAGTTGTAAATGGAGTGGTAAAATTTTAGCATGAAAATGTTGGATCAATTTATAAAGTAAATATATTTTATAAGGACAAAAATAAACCATGTGGAACAGTATGAAAGACTGTTTTGCATGGTTTTTTGTATAGAAATAGAAGCAAATGTGTTGTACCATATGAACAGTTACTATATAATAAGCATACGTGATTAATATGCGATATAAAAATTTTACTATATGGGATTTTGGGGAGCAGAATTATGTTCAGCTATGAGATGATCAAGTCATTTAATGAAATGGAAATGCTTGTATATGACTATATTGTTAAAAATAAATCAAAGATCAAATATATGACTGTCCGCGAACTTGCGGATGAAGTTCATGTATCTACGGCTACTGTTATGCGGTTTTGCAAGAAGGCAGGATTCGAGGGATATTCTGAATTTAAGATCAATTTTAAGCAATATCTCGACCAGGAGAAGAAACAGGACCGCAAAGTAAATGAGGATGTAAAAGAACTTCAGGAATATTTCGACAAGATAAGTTCCGGCATACACCAGAGTGAACTTGACGAGATCGCAGATGTCGTGAGGGAGGCAAAACAGGTTATATTCATAGGACTTGGAACTTCCGGCATTTTAGGGAAATACGGTGCGCGTTTTTTCTCGAATCTAAAAAAATTCAGCCAGTATATAGAAGACCCGTATTATCCGATAATGGAGGGCATACAGGGAGCGATAATAATAGCACTTTCTGTGTCAGGTGAGACGGAACAGATAATAGCTATGACCAATGAGTTTAAAAAGTATGACTGCAAGATCATAAGTATCACGAACAAGGGAACATCGACGCTGGCACGTATATCTGACTATAATCTGTCATACTATGTTACGGATCATGAGTTAGAACATCATGTCAATACAACGACACAGATACCAGTTATATATCTGATAGAGGCGATCGGCAGACGGTTATAAATAGTAAGAAATATGTTACAAAGTGTGTCAGCTTTGTAACATATTTTTTTTGTGCGTACACGTTACATAAAACGCAGCTTTGTAGAAATTTTATAAACAAGTGGTTAAAATAAAATTAAGCAAAAACAAAACGCAGATAACAAAAAAGGAGGAGAAGAAATGGCGATCGATTATCAGAAAACAGCCAAAGAACTGGTAAAAGAGCTAGGCGGCAATGACAACATTTCAAATGTTACGCATTGTGCAACACGACTTAGATTTATCTTAAAAGACGAATCTATCGTAAACAAAGAAAGGGTGGCAAAGATACAGGGCGTGATTACTACCGTACAGGCAGGTGGACAGTTTCAGGTAGTTATCGGAAATCACGTAAAGGATGCATATCAGTTTGTTACGGAACTTGTAACGATTGATGAAAATGCCGGCAGCACAGGTAACAAAAAGGTAGGAATAGTAAGCAGGATCATAGATGTGATCTCAGCGATATTTGCTCCGTTTTTGTATACACTTGCTGCGTGTGGTATCCTTCAGGGAATACTCGGGGTGCTCGTAGCGCTTAATGCGATCGACACAACAGGTGGAACGTATCAGATACTTAACTTTATTTCATGGACAGCATTTACATTTTTACCTGTACTGATCTCAGTCACAGCATCGAAAAAGTTTAAGGTAAACACGTACATCGCAGTAGTTATAGCGTGTGCGCTTGTATGCCCGGACTACATAGCAATGGTAAATGCAGGTGATCCTGTTTATTTCCTTGGCATCAAGGTACAGCTTTTAAGCTACACATCATCGGTTATACCGATTATTTTATCAATCTGGGTAGCATCATATGTGCAGAGATTTTTTGAAAAATATCTGCCAATCGTCATAAGAAATTTATTTACACCAATGTTTACGATAGCGATAATGGTACCGCTTACACTGCTTGCATTCGGACCTGTCGGAAATGCTATTGGCGGAGCAATCGGAGGCATCTACAATACACTTTACAACTTAAATCCGATCATAGCAGGTATCGTGGTCGGCGGACTCTGGGAAGTTTTGGTAATATTCGGTGTTCACTGGGGAATCACTCCGGTAACAGTAGGAAACTATGCAAACCTTGGATATGATACTTTTACAGGCTTACAGGCATCTGCGGTATTCTCACAGGCGGGGGCAGCATTTGGAGTATTTTTAAAGACAAAAGATAAGGAATTAAAAGGAATTTCAGCATCAGCAGCGATAACAGGATTTTTCGGTATCACAGAACCTGCTATCTACGGTGTAAACTTAAGACTTAAAAAACCTATGATCTGCGGATGTATCGCAGGAGCAGTCGGAGGTGCGATCGGAGGAGCATTCAGGGCAGTATCATGGGGCTACAATATGCCGGGTATTGCAACACTTCCTGCATATTTTAAAGCCGGACATATGACACAGTTTATCGGACTTTTGATCTCAATCGCTGTCGCATTCGTACTTGGAACAGTGCTTACAATGATAGTTGGATTCGAGGATAGTGCTTCTGATAACAAATCAGACAATGTATCAGCAGATAATGAAAATCGCACAAATTCAGTTGCAACAAATACATCAGACAACGCAGCATCAGCCGGCACAGCGCTTTTGGCTCCTGTCTCGGGAAATGTAATTCCTGTAAATGAGGTAAAAGATGAGGCTTTTGCATCTGAGGCAATGGGAAAAGGTGTCGGAATACAGCCGGAGGACGGAAAAGTATATGCACCATTTGATGGAAACATTGATGCAGTATTCCCGACCGGACATCTTGTTGGAATGTCAGACGCAACCGGCACGGAAATACTCATACACATAGGTGTTGATACAGTAAAACTTGAGGGTAGAGGCTTTGATCTTAAAGTTAAACAGGGAGATAAAGTAAGAAAAGGTGATCTGCTTGTAGAGTTTGACAAGGAACTTTTAGAAAAAGAAGGCTACGATACGACAGTAATGTTTATCGTGTCAGATCCTTCGAAAAATGTAAAAGTGCATGAGGGCAGAAAAACTGCTGTAAAAGACTGTGCTTTTGAGATAATCTGATACGCGGCACAAATATAGAATAAAGTCTGATAAAAGTGTTAAAAGCAGACTGCACAAAGATAAAATAAAGCCTGATAAAAGTGTTAAAAGAAGACGATGACAACAATACAAAGCAGATTTATGCAGAAAGGGGCGGCATATGTATAAATTTCCTGATAATTTCCTGTGGGGCGGTGCGGTAGCTGCCCATCAGGTAGAGGGAGGCTGGGACAAAGGCGGAAAAGGCATAAGCATAGCCGATGTCCTCACAGCCGGAGCACATGGTGTTGATAGAAAGATCACAGATGGAGTAAAAGACGGATACTATTACCCAAACCATGAAGCTGTTGATTTTTATGGACATTATAAAGACGATATAAAAATGTTCGCAGAGATGGGATTTAAATGTTTCAGGACTTCGATAGCGTGGACGAGGATATTTCCGAACGGAGACGATGAAAAGGCAAACGAGGAAGGTCTGGCATTTTACGACGATATGTTTGACGAGCTGTTAAAGTACGGAATAGAGCCGGTCATAACACTTTCACATTTTGAGATGCCTTATAATCTCGTGAAAAAATACGGTGGCTGGAAAAACAGAAAAGTCATAGATTTTTTTGTGAAGTATGCACTTACCGTAATGGAAAGATACAAGGATAAAGTAAAATACTGGATGACTTTTAACGAGATAAACAACCAGAAAAACTATAAATATCCACTTTTTGGCTATACTTGTTCAGGTGTCATATTTGGAAATGAGCCAAACCCTGAAGAATGTATGTATCAGGTTGTACATCATGAACTTGTTGCAAGTGCGCTGGTCGTAAAGGAAGGGCATAAGATAAATCCTGATTTTAAGATCGGATGCATGATGGCGTGTGTGCCTCTTTATCCGTATTCGTGCAAGCCGGAAGATATGATGTATTCTGTTGAGGCGATGCATGACAGATATTTGTTCGGTGATGTCCATGTGAGAGGAAAATATCCTTCATACATTTGGCCGGAATGGGAGAAAAAAGACATCCATGTGCAGATGGAAGCAGGCGATGAGCAGATATTAAAGGAAGGCACTGTCGATTATGTGGGATTCAGTTATTACATGACAAATGCTGTAAAAGCAGATCATGTGGCAGACGGAAACGGTGTAGATGGTTTTCCGGGAAGTGTCCCAAATCCATATGTAAAATCAAGTGACTGGGGCTGGCAGATCGATCCGGTAGGATTGCGCTATGCACTAAACCTTTTATATGAAAGATATCAGATACCGCTTTTTATAGTCGAAAACGGATTCGGAGCGATCGATGAGGTAAAACCTGACGGAAGCATAGATGATGATTACAGGATCGCATATTTAAAAGCGCATATAGAAGAAATGAAAAAAGCTGTTACATATGACGGCGTAGATCTCATGGGATATACACCATGGGGCTGTATCGACTGCGTATCCTTTACGACAGGAGAGATGAAAAAAAGATATGGGTTTATATATGTAGACAAAGATAATGAGGGAAACGGAACATTGAAACGCTCCCGTAAAAAATCATTTTACTGGTATAAAAACGTGATAGAAACAAACGGAGAGGAATTATAATCTGTTTGTCATAAGTGAAAGCCGCATGCCGCACAAAAAATATGTGCCATGCGGCTTTCACTTTTTGCCGGAAAATGTAAAAAAATAAAATTTATAGTTGAAATTTCTAAAATAGTTTGGTATTATATACGAGTTGCGTGAGGAAATACTTCATGTAGCAATTAAATAAATGCGGAAGTGTCGGAACTGGCAGACGAGCAAGACTAAGGATCTTGTGGCTATTGCAGTCGTGTGGGTTCAAGTCCCATCTTCCGCATTGCATTAAAAGAAGGAACCAAGTTTTAGAACTTGGTTCCTTCTTTTAATGCAAGACCGAAGCGGTCCGTGCCCCCAGATCAAGTTCTCCGCTCCGCTTCGGTCGTCGCAGGGCAAACGTCCACCGGACGTTTTGCAACATCTTCCGCATTGCATTAAAAGGAATGTGTCAAGTCATAGGAAAAATATAATCGAAAGTAATGGAAAAGAGGATAAATTATGATAAGGAAAATTGTAAGTGGAAAAGATATTTTCGCTAAAAAGGCACAGCCTGCAACTGAAGCTGATAAACAGGTGGTTACAGACCTTTTGGATACGCTGCGTGCAAACAGTGAAGTGTGTGTAGGAATGGCTGCAAATATGATAGGTGTAAATAAATCTATAATTGTTGTATCAGCGGGACCATTCCAGTTTGCGATGATAAATCCTGTTATAACAAAAAAATCCGGTGAGTATAAAACGCAGGAGAGCTGCCTGTCACTTATAGGGGTAAGACCATGTATCAGATATGATGAAATTGAAGTTGATTATCTGGATCAAAACTTTAAACCACAGCATGGAAAATATACAGGCTGGACGGCACAGATAATCCAGCATGAAATAGACCACTGTAACGGAGTGGTAATATAGCATAAAAAAACACTTTCCATATGCAAAACCTTGTGCTATAATGGAGGAACGAATTGGAAATTTTAATGATACGATATTAATAGTATCAGTCTAAAAGGAAAAGGAGAAAAATATGAAACACGTAAAGACATTAAATACAAGAAAGTTACAGAATACAATTAAAAAAGGCGGCTGTGGAGAGTGCCAGACTTCTTGCCAGTCAGCATGTAAGACATCATGTACAGTAGGAAACCAGACTTGCGAGCAGTACAAATAACAGAGATTTAAAAAGTGTGCGTTAGGCGCACACTTTTTTGCTGTATAGGTTTGGTGTATAGAAATTAATTTACGATCATCAGAGAGTTATAGAAAGAGAGGAATATTGTAGTGGTTCATCAGTATAAGAACAACGGCTATAATATTGTCTTAGATGTCAATAGTGGTGCCATTCATGTTGTAGATGACGTCACATACGATGTTATTGAAATGTTCGAAGAACATTCAGCTAAGGAGATTATTGAAAAGTTAGAGGAAAAATATCCTAAAACGGAGATAGAAGAGGCAATAGAAGAGGTAAATGAGTTAAAGAACAACGAAGAACTCTTTACCGAAGATGTATATAAAGAGCGCATTATAGATTTTAAGAAGAGACAGACAGTTGTAAAAGCACTCTGTCTTCATATAGCGCACGACTGTAACCTTGCATGTAAATATTGTTTTGCAGAAGAAGGCGAGTATCATGGAAGAAGGGCTTTAATGTCATATGAGACAGGAAAGCAGGCATTAGACTTCCTTATTGCAAATTCAGGCAGCAGGAGAAATCTCGAGGTGGATTTCTTTGGTGGAGAGCCGCTTATGAACTTCGATGTTGTAAAGCAGCTTGTTGCATACGGCAGGGAGCAGGAGAAACTTCACGATAAACATTTTAGATTTACACTTACGACAAATGGTGTACTTTTAAATGACGATATAATGGAATTTGCCAACAAAGAGATGGACAATGTAGTGTTAAGTATTGATGGTCGAAAAGAAGTCCATGATAATATGCGTCCATTCAGGAAAGGTGCGGGAAGCTATGACCTTATAGTTCCTAAATTCCAGAAATTTGCTGAGAGCAGAAATCAGGATAAATATTATGTAAGAGGTACATATACACATTTCAATACCGATTTTTCAAAAGATGTGCTTCATCTGGCTGATCTTGGGTTCAAGCAGATATCTGTTGAGCCTGTAGTGGCACAGCCTACAGATGCATATGCGTTAAAGGAAGAGGATCTTCCGGTATTATTTGATGAATATGATAAGCTTGCAGCCGAGATGGTTAAGAGAAACAGACAGGGAAATGGATTTAATTTCTTCCATTTTATGATAGATCTTGAAGGTGGTCCTTGTGTATACAAGAGACTTTCAGGATGTGGCTCAGGAACAGAATATCTTGCAGTTACACCTTGGGGAGATCTCTATCCATGTCATCAGTTTGTAGGAAACGAAGATTTCCTTATGGGAAATGTCTGGGATGGCATAAAAGCCACAGACATCCAGGATGAATTCAAATGCTGTAACGTATACGCAAAAGAAAAATGCCGCAACTGTTTCGCAAGATTTTATTGCAGCGGCGGATGTGCAGCAAATTCATATAATTTCCATGGAACTATCACAGATGCGTATGACCTTGGATGTGAGCTGCAGAAGAAGCGTATTGAATGTGCTATAATGATAAAGGCAGCTGAGGCTGACAGCGCACATTAATCATTGTTCGAGGGGCAGCGGATCTAACCGCGGCTTAATATATAAAACAGGAAGGTAAGGCGAAAATGAAAAAAGGAAAGGCAGTCGTAATTCTTGTATTCATACTTGCATGCGTTGGATTTTTTGGCTGGTATGGAACAACAATAATTACTGACACACAAAAAAAGCAGGAAGCAACTGCTGACGGCGAAGATGTTTCTGAGAAGAAATTCCAGAACATTAAGCTTGGTCTTGATCTGTCAGGTGGTGTATCGATCACTTATCAGATAAAGGATGAAAATCCTTCAAAGACAGACATTAAAGACACAATTGCAAAACTTGAGGAACGTGCCGGAAGCTACACTACAGAGTATTCTGTATACCAGAATGGTGATGACCGTATCACTGTAGAGATACCTGGTGTAGATGATCCTAACGAGATCCTTGAGGATTTAGGAAGCCCTGGATCACTGTATTTCATATCACAGTATGATTCTGACGGAAATGCTAACTACACAGCAGACAGCTCTGTTGATGGTGGTTACAAGTTAAATTATGATATCCAGAAACTTATCGATAATGGTTCGGTAGTTATGGATGGGAACGATGTAAAGAGTGCAGAAGCCACTTATCAGCAGGAGTCACAGACTTCTTCACAGGAGCCGGTTGTAGAACTCAAACTCAAAGATGATGCAATCGATAAATGGGGTGAGGTTACAACAGCAGCCAAAGAAAAAGGCCAGTCTATAGGTATCTACTATGATGACCATTTCATCAGTGTTCCTACAGTAAGTGCTGCGATAACAGATGGAAACTGCGTGATCAACGGAATGAAAAACTATGATGAGGCAACGCAGCTTGCCACATTTATCCGTGTCGGTGCAATCAATCTCGAACTTGAGGAGATGGAGTCAAACGTAGTAGGTGCACAGCTTGGAAGCGCAGCTCTTACAAATGCAGTAAAGGCCGCAGTTATCGGTCTTATACTTATCATGGTATTTATGATCGTATTCTACGGAATACTTGGTGTTGCTGCATCTGTGGCACTTTGTATTTATTCAACACTTACAGTTGCATTTATTTACTGGTTTGAAATTACTCTTACGCTGCCGGGTATCGCAGGTATTATACTTGGTATCGGTATGGCGGTCGATGCGAATGTCATTATCTTTGCGCGTGTAAAAGAGGAGCTGACAGCCGGAAAATCTGTAAAATCTGCATTAAATGCTGGATTCCACAAAGCAATGTCTGCGATTTTGGATGGAAATATTACAACACTGATCGCGGCAGCAGTGCTCTGGCTGAAAGGAAGCGGTACAGTCAAAGGATTTGCACAGACACTGGCACTTGGTATTGTCGTATCCATGTTTACTGCACTTGTGATCACCCGGATGATCGTGTATGCGTTCTATGCAGTTGGAATTCGTAATACAAAGCTTTACGGACGGATTAAAGAAGAGCGTGCGCCGATTGATTTCCTTGGAAAACGTAAGATTTTCTTTGCAGTATCGGTCGCAGTGATTCTGGTTGGATTTGTGTTTATGGGAGTGAATGCAGGAACAGGAAAAGGTGCCCTCAATTACAGTCTGGAATTTAAGGGTGGTACATCTACAAATGTAACATTTGACAAAGCATATACGTTGAAAGAGATTGATGAAACAATGATTCCGGATCTGGAGAAGGTGACAGATGATCCAAACATCCAGGTACAGACCGTTGCAAACAGTAATCAGGTCATTTTCAAGACACAGACGCTGGATCTGGAAAAACGAGAAGCATTTGCGAAATATATGGCAGATGAATTCGGAGTAGAAGAAAAAGATATTACGACTGAAAACATCAGTTCTACCGTAAGCTCCGAGATGCGTGTGGATGCAATCATTGCGGTTGCCATTGCCACAGTCTTTATGCTGCTTTATATCTGGCTGCGGTTTAAAGATATCCGGTTTGCGACAAGTGCAGTAGTTGCACTGATCCATGATGTACTGGTCGTACTTGCTTTCTATGTGATCGCAAGAATTTCAGTAGGAAATACATTTATTGCATGTATGCTGACAATTGTCGGATATTCTATCAATGCAACAATCGTTATCTTTGACCGAATCCGCGAGGAGATGAAGACAAAGAAACGTGGAGAAGAGTTGGATGTCCTGGTCAACAGATGTATCACAAGAACTCTGACAAGAAGTATTTATACCTCTCTGACAACATTTGTTATGGTGGCAGTGCTGTTTATTATGGGGGTAAGCTCTATTAAAGAATTTGCACTTCCTCTGATGGTAGGTATTATCTGCGGAGCATATTCTTCTGTATGTATCACAGGTGCTCTGTGGTATGTGATGAAGACGAAGATCGGGAAAAAAGCAGAACCTGCAAAAGTTGGAACATCAAAAAAGAAAAAATAACGAAAAGTAAGTGAGAGAACCCTTGGTTTATGTGGAAAACAGACACATAATCTAAGGGTTTTTTGTGTGCCATGGTGAAAATGGTTAAAAATTTACCCTGAACTGGAAAAATTTAACCAAAAATTGGAAAATAATAAATTGATAAAAATTTAAGTGAGGGAGTATAATCCCATATATAAATATGGTATGTCAGAAAGGAGAAAAAAGGTGAAAAAGAAAGCTTTGTACAAAAAGTGGATGTCAATGCTGCTTGCCGGTGTAGTGACAACAACAGGTTTCATGGGGGGAACGGTAACACTTCGAGCAGCAGAAACAACAAATTGGATTGGGGATGAAAATTTAACAGGAAATGCGGAAGCTCCAGCAAAAGATGATGTAGTGCCGGATAAGAACCAGTTCCGTTATCAGAAAGAGGAGCTGGCAGCATTTTGTCATTTTGGACCGAATACATTCAATGAGATTGAATGGGGAGAACATTATGGAAACAAGAAGCCAAGTGAGATTTTTACATTAAAACAGGATTTTGATGCGGAGACGTTGGTAAAGACATTAAAGGATGCCGGATTTAAAAAGCTGATCGTGACTGCAAAACATCATGATGGCTTCTGTATTTGGGACAGTAAACATACAGAATATGATGTAGCTGCATCTGGTTATAAAGATAAAAATGGACAGTCAGATATTTTAGCTGAAATCTCTGCAGCCTGCACGGCAGAAAACATGGATATGGGCTTATATCTGTCTCCATGGGATATTCATGATGAAAGTTATGGATATTATGATGAAAACCATAGACCGACGGATAAAGAGCATGATCATTTAGATTATAATGAATATTATGATAATCAGTTAAAAGAAATTCTTGGAAATGAGAAATATGGAAACAAAGGCCATTTTGTAGAAGTCTGGATGGATGGTGCGAAAGGAAATGGAGCAAATGCTCAGGAATATGATTTTCAAAGATGGTTTAACACTATTCAGGAAAATGAAGGAATAAAAGCAGGATATGATGCAGATTGCATGTTGTTTGGTGCAGAAGCATATACTACAGTGCGTTGGATCGGAAATGAGTTGGGAATTGCCGGAAAAGATACATGGTCAAAGTCTAAAGTAGATAAAAATGCAAACACAATCGACAGCAACAAGCAGGGAAATGCGACAGTTGGTTTTGAAGATGGAAATCAGTGGACAGTTCCGGAGGCAGATGCACGTATTACTTCCGGTTGGTTCTGGGGAACAACAAAGAATACACCAAAGACAATGGATGAATTGAGTGATATGTACTTTAATTCAGTTGGGCATAATGCGACATTGCTTTTGAATGTGCCGCCGAACAATCAGGGAACTGTCGATAAAGCAATTCTGGATCGTGTGACAGAGTTTGGAAATAATATCAAAGAGACATTTAAAACAAATCTGGCAAAAGCAGAGGGGGCTTCTGTAAAAGTTTCTGAAGTTAGAGGAAACGACGAGACATTCAAACCAGGCAATATGGTGGATGAGAACGATGAGACATATTGGTCAACCAGTGATGGAAAAAAATCTGGTGAAATTCTGATTGATCTGGGTGAGAAAAAGGACTTTGATGTGGTATCCATCGAAGAAGCAATCCAGAACGGTCAGAGGATCAACAAGTATAAAGTAGAGTACCGTGAAGGTGACAGTGGCGATTGGAGTCTGTTAGAAGAAGGATCGACAATCGGTGCAAAACGTCTTTGTAGAACAAGTGAAATTTCCGCAAAACAGATTAAGATTACAGTGGAAACAAAAGACGGAAAAGTTCCGATGATCAGCGAAGTTGGTGTATACAAGTCCACGGAAGATATGGAAAAACCAAATCCGATTCCAAAAGGAATGGAAGTTATCGATGTTACAGACAAAGATGTAGCAGATGGAAAAGGATTTACCTTTAAAGGAAAATGGACAGATGAAAATCAGCCGCAGTACATCAACGGAACTAACACTTGGGCAAATGCGGGATCAGAATTAGAATTTAAATTCCATGGTACAAAGGCGTATTTCTTTGGAACTATTGATCCGGGACATGGAACTGCAGAAATTACGGTTGATGGTGGCGATCCTATTACAGTAGATACGAAAGCATCCCAGCGTGCAGTTGGACAGAGATGGTTTGAAACTCCAGACTTAGAAGATGGAGATCATACAATTAAATTGAAAGTAAGCAGTCAGGCAATTGGAATCGAGGCTGCAGCTGTTATCAACAATGGCGGAAAAGGTATGATTGAGCTGGAATCTGATTCATACACGATGAACGAAGAAGAAACAAAGGAGCTGAAAATAAAACGTGTAGGCGGAACCGAAGGGAAGATTACTGCAAAATTGCAGCCAAATCCGGGAACAGCAATTCAGGATGACTATAATACAGAGTTAAACCCGATGATTACGTTAGAGTCAGGACAAAAAGAAACGACTGCACAGGTTCAGACAAAGAGAAATAAAAATAAAACAGGTGACCAGTATTTCACAGCTGAAATTACAGATGTAACAGGTGATGCCATCCTTGGCTTCAATAAAAAAGCAAAGATTACCATCAAAGATATAGAGAGCAATGAAAACGTATTGGCTAATCTTGTCAAGGAA
>OGQF01001387.1_pt1 | contig 16888 bp, 13 predicted proteins | sample 1553141 | NCBI WGS metagenome assembly OGQF01 (sample SAMEA2580005, study PRJEB22360) | human gut metagenome | biome: human gut; feature: human-associated habitat; material: faeces | place: Denmark | collected 2008/2010
CCAGAATCCGATATATACGCTGGCAACTAAAAGTGCGCAAACGCAGATAATCGATATGATTGCCAGAAGAAAATACTTTAATATTCTCCAAGTTATATACTTGTTTGTATGTTTGTTTCTTTTTGAGGATTTTCTTTTTCTCGTTGCCATGATATTTATTTGATTCTTGGGGCAAAGATACATTGTTGGTTGTTTGCTTTCAAATTTTCAGAAAGCTTCTTTGAACGATAATTATGAGATGGACTATGGGGTGAATATCTTTTGTTATATTTTTATTTTAAACTTTATATAATCGTCTTTTTTATGCTAAGTATGAATTTAATATCATAGTATTGAATAAAGGTTTTCTAAAAACAAAGCAGGAAAATGAAATCAATAGTATTTTTCTACCTTTAATTTTAGGCAGAATCTTATTTTTGTTATCTTTGAGGGGTTTAAAAATGAAAGCTATGTTAAATATTGCATTATTTGGTCCTCCGGGAGCTGGAAAAGGCACCCAGGCAAAACGGATTGTTGAGAAATATAATTTAGTACATATTTCAACTGGCGATATGATTCGCAAAGAAATTGCTGATGGTACAGAACTTGGTAAGATGGCTGCTGATATCATCAATCGAGGAGAGTTATTGTCAGATGAGTTTGTCGTGCGGTTAATTGAAAATAGTATAGCAACACATAAGGGTGCTAATGGTTTTCTGTTTGATGGTTTCCCTCGTACAGTGGCTCAAGCTGAAATATTAGATAATATGTTAGGAAAAGAAGGGACACCTTTGAAAGGATTAATTTGCATTGATGTACCTTTTACAGAATTGAAGCGTAGAATGCTTGAGAGAGCTAAAATCGAAGGTCGTGCTGATGATAACGAGGAAGTGATTGAAAATCGTTTCAAGGAATACAATAGCAAGACTGTGCATGTAGCAAATTATTATAAAAATAAGGGTTTGCATATAGATATTGAAGGAGATAGAACTATGGATGAGGTGTTCGCTTCAATAGTAGAGGTCTTGGAGAAAATAAAAGATTAAATAATATTTATCTGTTTAAGATATAAAAAAATAGAGATTGGATAGCCAATCTCTATTTTTTATGGGAGTTATTTTATCAGTCCTTTTCGGCGAAGTAAAGGTTCTGTGCTGGGTTCTTGACCACGGAATTGTTTGTACAGCTTCATAGGATCGTCTGAGCCACCTTTGGAAAGAACGTTTTCTCGGAAAAGACGTGCTTTTTCAGGATTGAATATATCTCCGGTTTCTTTGAATGCTGCAAATGCATCTGCATCGAGGACTTCTGCCCACGTGTAAGTATAGTATCCAGCAGAATATCCACCATTGAAGATATGACCGAAATAAGGACTGCGGTAGCGAACGGTGATTTCTGGAATCAAGCCTAGGTGTTCTAAGGTCTCTTTTTCAAATTTCTCAGCATCAATTGGTGTTGTTTCTTTTACAGAATGATAAGCCATATCTAATAAGGCTGCAGACATGAATTCTACTACAGTAAATCCTTGGTTGAACAGACTGCTTGCTTGTAATTTGTCAATTAATTCTTGTGGCATTGGCTCTCCGGTTTTCCAATGGCGTGCATAAACTTTCAATACTTCAGGTGCTGCTGCCCAGTTTTCCATTATCTGTGAAGGTAGTTCAACAAAGTCATTGGCAACTGAAGTTCCGGCTACACTTGGATAGGTACATTTAGAAAGTAGGCCGTGGAGGGCATGCCCAAATTCATGGAATAAAGTGCAGGCTTCATCAAAAGTCAGAAGAGATGGAGTGTCTCCCGTCGGTTTGGTAAAATTACATACATTGGTGATGACCGGTGTAGAGTTTAATAATCCTGCCTGTGGGCGGAATGCTTCCATCCATGCTCCACTACCTTTACTTGCGCGTGGAAAATAGTCTGCATATAAAATACCAATATGGCTACCATCGGCATCTTTTACTTCAAAAGCGATTGCATCCGGATGAGGTAATGGAAGATTATCTAATTGTGTAAATGTTATACCATACAATTTATTTGCAACATAGAATGCACCTTCGCGCACTTTTTCCAATGGGAAATACTGACTGATTTCTGTTTGGTCTAATCCGTATTTTTCTTTCTTCAGTTTTTCACTATAATAGCGCCAGTCCCAAGGAGCAAGTTTGAATTTACCTCCTTCTCTGTTAATCATTTTTTGTAATTCTGCAGCTTCTGCTTTTGCATTTGGCAATGCAGCTTCCCAGATTTGATTGCATAATTTATAGACATTATCAGTTGTTTTTGCCATATTGTTGTCAATAACATAGCTGGCATAGTCTGGGAAACCCAATAAGTGTGCTTTTTCTGCTCTGAGGGAAACCATTTTGCTGATATTATCCCAGTTGTTATTAGCATTCTTATTGCTTCCGCGATTAATATATGCTTTATAAATCTGTTCGCGAAGATCACGGTTGTCTGCATATTGTAAGAATGGCATAATGCTAGGGTTATGGAGTGTAAACACCCATTTACCTTCCATTCCGGCTTCTTTAGCAGCATCTGCTGCTGCTGCAACAACGCCTTCTGGTAGACCAGATAAATCTTTTTTATTATCAATAACCAATTTATATGCATTGGTCTCTTTTAATTGGTTATCTCCGAATTTTAAACTAAGTACTGCTAGTTCACTGTTGATGGCTTTTAGCCGTTCTTTCTTTTCTGGTGAAAGATTAGCACCTCCGCGTACAAATGAATTATAGTAGTGTTTCAATACCATTTGTTGTTCAGTGGTTAGCTGATCTTTCTCAGGCGAGTTGAATACTGTTTTTACACGCTCAAATAACTTATCGTTCAAATACATTGCATCAGTATTTGCAGATAGTTGTGGTGCTATTTCTTCAGCTATTGCATTTAACGAATCAGTAGTGTTTGCTTGTTGCAAATTGCTGAAGATTAAACTAACTTGTCTGAGTGTTTGCCCTAATTTTCCTACAGCTTCAATTGTATTGGCAAATGTAGGGGCTTCCGGATTATTGATAATAGCCTCTATTTCTGCCTGCTGTTGTTTAATACCTTCATGGAAGGCTGGCAAATAGTGTGCGTCCTTTATCTTGTCAAAAGGTGGCACTTCGAAAGGTGTGTTAAATTTTGTAAGTAACGGATTGTCTGATACAGACTTTTCATTGCAGGATTGCATAAGAATACCTGCAAAACAAATTAAATAAGCGATTCTTTTCATATATATGTTTTTTGTTTGTTGACAAATGTATGAAAATATATTAAGAATGATATGTTAAATTTTAAATTTTCATTATTAATTTCTTGTTAATATAAGGGGTTTTTCGTAAATTTGATGGTGAAAATAATAATAGTCATCAGCAGAATAAATATAAAGGTCATGAAATCAAGAATGAATCAATTAGTAATTCAGGTTCTGTTAATGGTTATCATAACAGTAATCGTAGCCTATACTTGTGTTAGTTTAGCAGAATTGGTAGGTGAGTTTTCAGAAGCTGCATTCAATGTATTATCAAGAATGAATAGCCATTATTAGTATTGTAATTGAAAATGCATTCTGTTAAAGCAAAGTATAGCATGTCTATTTCAGGATAATGAGATAGACGGAATATCAGTGTTTGAAAATCATGAATTTCATTTGTCTCTGCTCTTACCTTTCACTATCTTTGCTTGCACTTCTTGTTGAATACGGGAAGTAATTAATCTGTAGAAATTTAATATTTTTATGAACACAAAATTTTATTTATCGGTAGTAGCTCTCGCTTTGGCAGTTATGGCTTGTAATGGCAAAAAAAACAATCAATTATCGGGAGGTATTGACGTATCCAATTTGGATAAAACAGTTGCTCCAAGTGCAGATTTTTATCAATATGCTTGCGGCGGGTGGATGAAAACACAACCTTTAACGGATGAGTATGGGCGTTTTGGCTCAATGGATTTATTGCGTGAAAACAATAATACTCAAATGCGGGGTTTGATTGAAGGAGTAGCAAGTCAGCAGTTTGAAACTGGAAGTGTCGGTCAAAAAATAGGCGACTTGTATAAAATGGCAATGGATAGCACCAAATTAAATAGGGAAGGTGTTGCTCCTATACAGCCTTTGCTTGATCGCATAAAAGCTGTTAAAAATAATGCAGAATTGCCTGCATTGGTTGCTCAAATGACTAGAGAAGGTTTATCGCCTTATTTTTCAGTATTTGTGAGTGCAGATGATATGAATAGTAGCATGAATATAGTTCAGACCTATCAGGGTGGTTTAGGCTTGGGAAATCGTGACTATTATTTAGCTCAAGATGAAAACAATGCAAATATTCGTGCAAAATACGAAGAACATGTGGTGAAAATGTTCCAACTGGCAGGATGGGAAGAAAAAGAGGCTAAAAAAGCAGCTGCTGATGTTATGAAAGTAGAAACAAAGTTGGCCGAAGCTTCTTATGATATGATCAAGATGCGTGATCCGCATGCTAATTATCATAAGATGCCTATAGATGAGCTGAAAAAGCAAATTTCAGGAATTGATTGGGATATCTATTTTAATACTTTAGGCTTAAGAGGCTTGACAGAATTAAATGTTGGACAGCCAGAACAGTTACAGGAAGTGGCACAGCAGATTTCCAAAGGTAAGCTTGATGAGCAGAAATCTTATTTGCAATGGAAGGTGATTGATGCTGCAGCAGCTTATTTGAGTGATGATTTTGTTGTAGAGGATTTTGAGTTCAATGGTAAAGTAATCTCTGGAACCAAAGAGATGAAACCTCGTTGGAAACGAGCTGTAGCAACAGTGGATGGAGCAATGGGAGAAGCAGTAGGGCAGATGTATGTTGAAAAATATTTCCCGGCAGCAGCAAAAGAGCGTATGGTGAAATTAGTCGGAAATTTGCAGAAAGCGTTAGGTGAAAGAATTCAGAAATTAACATGGATGAGTGATGAGACAAAACAAAAGGCCCAAGAGAAATTGGATGCCATTTATGTGAAAGTGGGTTATCCTGATACATGGCGTGATTATTCTGGATTAGAGATTAAAAATGATACCTATTGGGATAATATTTTGCGTTCCAATATATTTGATTATGATTATATGTTGGCAAAAGCTGGTAAACCGGTAGATAAAAAAGAGTGGTTGATGACACCTCAAACCGTCAATGCTTATTATAATCCGACAACAAATGAAATTTGCTTCCCTGCAGGTATTCTGCAATATCCGTTTTTCGACATGAGCGCTGATGATGCTTTCAATTATGGAGCAATCGGCGTTGTTATTGGTCATGAAATGACTCATGGCTTTGATGACCAAGGTCGTTTGTATGACAAAGATGGAAATTTAAAAGAATGGTGGACTGCAGAAGATGCTAAGAATTTTGAAGAACGGGCACAAGTATTGGTTGATTGGTTTGATAAAATAGAGGTATTGCCAGGATTGAATGCAAATGGTAAATTGACTTTAGGCGAAAATATCGCTGATTATGGTGGTTTGCAGATTGCATTCCAAGCATTTCATAATGCTACAAAAGATGCTCCATTAGGAGAAGTTGACGGCTTTACCCCAGAGCAACGTTTTTATTTGTCATATGCAAATGTCTGGGCTGGTAATATCCGTGATGAACAAATTCGTTATTTGACACAAATGGATGTCCATTCATTGGGACGTTGGAGAGTAAATGGTACATTGCCACACATTGATGGTTGGAACGAAGCATTTAGTGTAAAAGAAGGAGATCCTATGTACTTGACACCGGAAAAAAGAGCTGAAATATGGTAGAGTATATGGCGTATTGATTGGATAAAGAAGAGGGCGACTCAAAAGTCAGAGTCGCTCTCTTTGTATTCGTATCCCTGGTGGAGACTTTTTCCAAATATTCAATTCTCAAGAAGGAAAATTTACTTTTGAGTCAGCCCCTTCTTTTTTAATCAAAATATAAATTGAGGTCATGACTTGTTGTTGTATGACCATCTTCAAAGTTTAGTTTGCGGCGATCAATTTCTTTGTCGTCTTTATAAATAATAACTTCCCATGTCATGGATGCATTAGGGGCGTCGTTTAAATCAAGGACTGATGCGACAACTTGAAATTGCAGTGCTTTTTTTTCTGTGCTGATAGAAAACATGTCTTCCGTCATGTCCTCCTCATTAAAAGCTGTTTTAGCTACTCTTTCTTGTTTTATATCATCGTATAACGGAGAACCGTTTGCTGCAATGACTAAAATTTTGGAATAGGATTTATGATCTCCACTTTGGTTAAATACAACTTTATATTTTGCACCTTTCCCTTGTATTTCATCTTCTTTTCCATCATCATTATCAGAACAGGCTGATAGTGTCAATACAGAAATCAATGAGATGAATAGTGCCGAATAAAATTTTTTCATAGTATAATTAATTAAAAAATAATGGCTGCAAATTTAATTTATTTACTAATATACTATGATATGCAATTGTTAAAATAACCATACAATTAGCGAGCGTAGCGCTTGAGGTATACAGAGGCGCTAGTTACTCCTAATTCTACAGCTTTTCGCCAATCTTTGATTGCTTCAGCCCGTTTGCCTATTTTAAAGAGAGCAATGCCTCGATTTGCATATATAGCTCCATTCTCCTGATTAAGTTTAAGGGCGTAATTATAGTCGGCGATAGCTTGGGTATATAAGTTCTGTTTTAAATAGCAACTGGCTCGATTTTGATAATAAGCGTATACTAATTCAAAGTCTTCGCCATTTTGTTTTGAATATTTGATGGCATTTGAATATTCTTGAATCGCTTTGGATAAATTGTTTTCATTTTGGTAGATGTTTCCAAGGTAATAACACAACTCATCATCCTCTTTAAAAATTTCTTTAGCTTTGATAAGGTATGATTTTAAAATAGAAACCTGATTAGTGTATGAACATGCTGTATTTAGAGACATATATGCTTCCCGTTGATTAGGATTCAAGCGGATTGAGGCAATTAATTTTTGCACAGCGGTTTCATAGTTGCCCTCTTCAATATCATGATTGGCATCATTGAGTAATTCGATGGGGCGATTGATTGCTGCTAAGTCTGTTTGGCCGAATGTTGTTGTGCATACGCTTGCTACAAGAGATAAAATGAGTCCGAATTTTTTCATTGCTAGTTGTTATTAGTAGTGTTATCTTTTTATTTGTTTTTCCCAAAAGCAAATATAGATATTTTTGATACAATGCAAAAATTTTGAATTAAAATGCAATTAATTCAAGCCGAAATTTAACATATGACATCTAAATTTGTTTGATTGGGATGTATAAAAAATCCCGATGAATCTTTCCATCGGGATTTTTATTTCAATAGTAATATTGTTTAGTTGTGTTGTGCCGTATGGCTATCAGGACATGCTGTTAGAGGATGACCACTTCCAATGTAAAATGTAGGTGACGCGGTAGGAATGGTTTCTCCTTTCGTATCCTTGATAACAACTTCTGGAGCAGTGGAGCAGCAATTATAAATTAGACTTAGTTGTGGGTCTGAGATGAATCCAATATAACTGCCGATTAAGATGTTTTGATTCTTCGAAGCTTCCGTTATGACTGATACATTGCCAGCATTGAGGCATTGGTGCACTTTACAAGAACATGGATCTATTTTTCCGATTAAACCTCCTGTGTGGGATTCTGTTTGGCTATTGGCATTTCCGATAACTTCGCCATGGTTGATACAACCATTGAGTGTCGTTTCATAATAATGCTTCATGATGTAACCAATGATTCCTCCGGTAAAATTGCAATGCTTACTTGCTTGTGCAAGTATAGTTCCGTAGTTATAGCAATGAGTGACTTGGGTACTGGTTGCATTCCCGATAATTCCTCCTAAGTTACAATTTGTCCTACTGTCTTCATATTTAATATACGAACTTCCGTATATTTCTCCGTAGTTATAGCATTCCTCTATTTTATTATTTGTGGGAGCGTAATTTGTTTTTCCAATTATACCACCAATGGCGATGCAATATTTCCCTTCCTGTTTGCCGCCTGTTATTTTTGCGTAGTTATAGCATTGCAAAATGGTAATATCACTTATAGCTTTTGCAGCTATGCCTCCCAAATTGATATCATTTTTTTGGGAAATCGAATTTTGTGTAATGCTACCATGGGTGCTACATTGGTTGATTTGACAGTTTGAACCGGCATTGGCGACGATTCCACCAATGCTAATGAGTTCGATAGTAGATGAATTGACATTGATATTTCCATTGTAGTGGCAATTGGTTATAGTGGTATTGTTAGCCTGGGCTATGATTCCTCCAATGTTTGTACAAGATTCGTTGGTTATATTAATTTGGGAATTCAGATTGGATATTTGGGCATTATTTGTTTTACCAAACAGACCCATGTCCAGGTTTGAGCTTGTTTTTAAATCTCCTTTAATAGTATGCCCGTAGCCATTGAAATTACCATTAAATGAAGTTTTGCCAATAGGAGTCCACGTTGTTCCTTCTTGTATTGTTATATCTGTTTTTAATGAAAAGTATTTGTTTGTATAAGTGTCTGTTTGTTCTATAAGATATTTAAGGTTTTCTGCATTTTCAATGATATAAGGATCTTCTACAGTACCAGTCCCGGCAAATTTTTCAGCAGTAGTTTCCGCACTGAATATACTGTTTTTGGTCTCTTCCCATTCTGAAATAGGAATAACATAGCTAATCCCTTCGTTGTTCTCATCAGCTTGTACGCTGGAAATCGCTTGTTGGGCTGTCAGTTGACAGGTATGTGTACTACCGTCCTGAAGGGTCAGTGTCACCATTATCTTTTGTTCTGCCGGAATATTGCAATTGCATATCAAGTAGGCTTTAAACGTTGGTGTCGTTGTCGTACATTCCTGAAAATTCAGAGTTAGCGATGATGTTTTGATCTGGTTGCAATTTTCAAACAATCCGCCTTCTGTAGTAGGAGTATTGTTATTATCTAAAGTTGTTAGTGTAAAGCTTTGGGGTGCAGATTGAGCAGATTTAGGCATGGTAATATCAAAACAGAATATCAAGCCCAGGTGCATAAATTGCAGTGGCTGCTCAAGGTTATCAATGGATGGTGTCATCAGATAGTCAAAAGCAGCCAGGTGTTCGGTGTTATCATATCCTTTTTGCACTTGTCCTTGATAGGTTGCGTTTTGTTTCCATGTTTCCGGAGTGGGGCCTTCAATGCTTGCAGGGTAGAAGGCTTGATATTTTAAATTTGATGCACCGGGTATATCTGGAAAATTATTTCCTTCAAATTCAGCAATTTGTGTTCCGGCTCCATTTTTCAACAATAAATCGACAGATGTATATTGGGCTGCATTTGACTGCATGACACGTATTTTGTCATTTTCAGCCCATGCTACATGTATGCCATTTTCGTTGGGTGTAAGTGTTGTTTTTGTTGTCGGCATCCCGGTTGTTGTATAGGTTGCCGTTACGGTTAGTCGGTCCGTTGTATTGCGTAATTCTACTTCTTCGGAGACACAAGCTGTCATGGAAATGAGTAGAACGGAAATTAATGTTATAAAATTATATTTCATATGTCTGCTATTTTGAAAATGGATTGTTTTGGTTATTGAAGTCGGATAGAGTACTCTCTTTATCTGAAGGTGTAAGTGGATGTTCCTGATCAGGTTGCCATTCTGAATCAATTGTAATTGTTATGTCAGTTTTTCCACTTGCAGCAGAGGTTTGTTTAATGATAGAACCTTTTGCGTTGGTGCGTTTATTGCGTAACATTGGAATTGTATTTTCCGGCAAAGTAAAAGTATTTAAATAAAACAATGGGTCATTGGATTCAAACTTCAGAGTGATAAGGCTGAGATAATTAGAATTACCTGTGGGAGCAAAAATATAATCATAAAGTATGTTGGCTTTGTGGTTGTCACCTGATGTTGGTAGAGTCTCTACAGATGCTTGGATATCTAAAGTCGTATGTCCTAGGGTGCTTGTTTCAACATTAAATGTTTCAGGGACTTTGTACGAATAATTCATTGTCTTTACCTTTTCAAGTAGAGCATTGTCTTTTTCAATGAGATTGAGTTGTCCGAAGGGGCGGTTTAATGTCAATGTCTGCTTGCATTCTAATGCCGATTTAGTAATAGTCTGGCATACACAGAAAGCGTCACGACTTGCATCATTGATAATATAGTTTTCTGGAATGATTGTTATTTCCTTTAATCCGTTTGACATATCCGTTTGGTAATACAAGTCTGCATAGTGTGTGTAGGTATTGGGTTCCGTTTTATCTGTTGTTTCGGGTGATTCTTTAATATAATCCGCCCATACCAGTACGTTATATTCTCCCGGATTTTCCAGTTCGAATGAAAAAACCATATCTTGCGATTCTTGCAGTTTTTCCTCTCGATAGATAATTTGCTCTTGTTGCCATACCTCCAAGACAAAGCGCATTATGTAGCCAGGTAATGTTGGGGGTGTCGCACGGGTGTATAGACCGTGATTGATATTTGTTCCGATTGTAACACGGTTGTTCTCTTTTAAGTCATTCGTGTTGTACTCATCATTGTTGCAAGCTGTTACTACACAGATGAAAGTCATCATCAAAATGTAAAAAAATTTTTTCTTCATAATTTAAATTTTAATAGGTTAATATATTATCAATGTCGATATTGATTTCGTCATCAAATTCTGTATTTATTTCAATTCCTCCCGGTTTCCTTTTAGTAAGGAAGTTGCCCATTATTCGAGTTGAATATCCCTGTTTATAAGGTATATTGATTGGCGATGTTGTGATTATTTCTTTATTGTTTTCGTCTTTGACAGTGAGGACGAGCATTGCTGTGTTTATTGTTGTATCAGCTAATATATAGTCAAATCCAAGCTTACACTCTTTTTGCTTGTTGTCGGTGATATTCAAGGGTAACTCAAAGGATACATTGCTCCAGGAATCTTTGACGATGCCTTCATAGGCATCAAACACCATGGGATAAAAGAATAGATATGTAAATGAGATACGATACTTTTTGTCGGAGAGCCAAGATGTTTGTTTTATAAATTCCTCTACGTCAGTAGTGATGATTTCGTATCTGGCTACAGGCGGACAAATTGTAATATTGGTTTCAGCATGTATATTTTCTTGATTTCGATATTCTCTTAAATCGATGGTTTTATGTCCATATAGACATTCTTTAGAAATGGTATTGCCACAATAGGGTTCAATACAAGTAATATTGTTTAGATTTTCAGTAATATAGTGCAGATCTGAGTCATCTTCTGTATAATCCATCCATACAGACAAGTCGTATTTCAAGGTATTCAACTCTAACTTTGTTGATAAAAATAAAGAGTCGTTGGTAGACGAAAGTGAGTCAAGGAAAATCGTTTGCCGAGTAATAATCGTGTTGTTTTGATAGACTTCTATGTGAAAACGTTTGCGATACCGCTTACTAATATTAGTGATTTGCGGTGAATTTTGTTCTAATATACGAAAAGTTGGCTTTAAAATAATATTAAGTGTTAGTGTAATAGGCGAGGAGTTGGTCTCCTCGTAGTCATCCGATTCTTTTGAATGCTTATGTGCACAGCTAAACATAATTATGCACAATACCAAAATGCGAACAATTTTAAGCACGTATGTTTTGTATTCAAATAATTTGTTTACGATTGCAGCAAATTTAGTAAAATAAATTTAATATATGCATCATTTGGTAGATAAAAAATAAACCGGACAATTATGTCCGGTTTATTAAATACAGAAAATATATCTTATTCTTTCAACCACTTGTCAAGCCATGACTTGAAAGTACGTTGCCATAGGATACCATCCTGACAACCTGTTACCCAATGGCATTCGGTCGGGAAGTATAAATATTGTGCCGGAATGCCTCGCATGCGTGCAGCATTGAAGGCAGCCATGCCCTGTGAAGCATCGATACGGAAGTCTTTCTGTCCGTGGATGACCAGGATAGGGGTATCCCAGTTTCCTACAAACAAGTCCGGTGAATTGGCAAAAGTGCGTTGTGCCACTTTGTTGTTTTTCTGCCAAGGTGCACCGCCCATATCCCAATTGGCAAACCACATTTCTTCTGTTGTGAAATACTGCATTTTCAGGTCAAAGATTCCGCAGTGTGCAATGAATGCCTTGAAGCGTTTGTTGTGATGGCCGGCTAAATAATAAACAGAGTAGCCTCCATACGATGCACCTACACAGCCCAAACGGTTTTCGTCGATATAAGGCTCTTTTTTGGCATCATCAATTGCAGAGAAGTAGTCTTTGATATTCTGTCCTGAATAATCTCCGCTGATTTGTTCCAGCCATTCCATGCCGAATCCCGGTAGACCACGACGGTTGGGGGCAACAATAACATAGCCGTTTGCAGCCATTTGCTGGAAATTCCAACGATAGCTCCATGATTGGCTGATTGTATTCTGAGGACCTCCCGTGCAATATAATATGGCAGGATATTTTTTGTTGGCATCGAAATGAGGAGGATAAATCATCCACACCAACATATCCTTGTTGTCTGTAGTCTTTACCCAACGCTTTTCAACTTTACCCATGGTCAGTTGGTCAAGAAGGTTTTTGTTGATGAATGACAACTGCTCGTCTTTTCCTGTTTTAGGGTCAACACGGAAGAGTTCGGTAGGCATACTCATCGACATTTTAGTTGCATACAACTGCTCTCCGACAGGGATAACAGAGGTGTAGTTGTGTATACCATCAGTATGTTTCGTGATTTTTCCGCTTGTTATGTCCAAAGAGTAAATTTCGTCAGTGGCGTGCCAGTCGGAAATAAACCAGATGGTATTGTCATTGCTCCATCTCAGACCCTCTGCATTTTGCTCGAAATTTTCAGAATAGTCTTTCTTTTCGCCGGTTGTCAGATCCATTACGAAAAGACGGATTTTGTCAGCTTCATAGCCTTCACGTTCCATGCTTTCCCATGCCATATATTTGCCGTTAGGAGAAATCACCGGATTCTTGTCGTATCCCATCATGCCTTCTGTCAGATTGGTCGTTTTGCCGTTTTCAAGATTGTAGGCATATAGATCCGTATTGGTTGATTCTGCATATTCTACTCCAACTTTTTTACGGCTGGTATAAATCAACTGCTTACTGTCTTTTGTCCAGGCAATCTGTTCAACGCCACCCCAGGGACGGACAGGTGATTCCCAACGTTCGCCTTCCATAATGTCTTTGCCGTTGGTGATTTGTTTTCCCGCAGCATAATCTGCAATGAACAGGTGGGTATAGCCTTCAACCCAGTCGTTCCAATGGCGATAGAATTGGTCGTTAATGATTCTGGCTTTCGCTTTGGGAAGGTCTGGATGCAAATCCTTTACGGTCGGCTCTAACTGTACATCTTTTAAATAGACAATTTTAGACATATCCGGGGCATATACAAATCCGTTGATGCCACCTTCGATGTTGGTAATCTGGTGGGCATGGCTGCCGTCCGGTTCCATTTCCCATAATTGTCCTTTGTATAAGTAAGCAATATGCTTGCCGTCCGGAGTCCAGATAGCTTCGGCTTCGTTTGATTTGGTATCTGTGATTTGAGTCACTTTGCCATCAGCCAAAGTCATCACATATAAATCTGTATATCCGCGATCCTCCTCTTTATTAAAATAGGTAATGCCATATACGGCTTTTGTGCCGTCGGGAGAAACACTCACTCCTCCCAGTCTGCCGAATGACCACAGCACTTCCGGAGTCATGACGTCTGACTCCAATTTTAAATCGGCAGGAGTCTTGTATCCTTTTCCTTCTCCGGCTTCTGTTGTTTTATTTTCGTTACATGCCATCATGGATAGCACACACAATATTGGTAATAACGTTTTTTTCATAGCACTTTAATCTTCACTTTCTGTTGGTTCTGCCGCCATATTGTTTTCTTCGGTTGTACCATTGAGCGCGTTCACAATTTTCTGTTTCAATTCTTCTGCCAATTCCGGATTATCCATAATCAACTGTTTGACAGTCTCACGTCCTTGGCCTAATTTGTTTTCTCCGTACGAGAACCAGCTTCCGCTTTTCTTGATGATATTGCATTCTACACCGAGGTCTACAATTTCTCCAGATATGGATATACCTTCGCCATACATGATGTCGAATTCTGCTTTCCGGAATGGAGGTGCCACTTTGTTTTTCACCACCTTAACTCGGGTATGGTTACCCAAAATTTCTTCACCGTCTTTGATAGGACCGATTTTGCGGATATCCAGACGTACAGATGCGTAGAATTTCAACGCATTACCTCCGGTGGTGGTTTCCGGATTACCGAACATGACTCCGATTTTGTCACGCAACTGGTTAATAAAGATACAGCATGTATTTGTTTTGCTGATTGTGCTGGTGAGTTTACGCAATGCCTGCGACATCAGTCGGGCCTGAAGACCCATGACACTGTCTCCCATATTGCCCTCGATTTCAGCTTTGGGGGTCAGTGCGGCAACAGAGTCGATGACAATGATGTCAATGGCTGCAGAACGAATCAATTGGTCTGCAATTTCCAATGCCTGCTCGCCATTGTCCGGCTGAGAGATGAACAAGTTTTCAATATCCACTCCTAATTTTGCTGCATAGGTACGGTCAAAGGCATGCTCGGCATCAATGATGGCTGCTATACCGCCTTGTTTCTGGGCCTCAGCTATTGCATGTATAGCCAGGGTGGTCTTACCGGACGACTCAGGTCCATAGATTTCTATCACGCGGCCTTTGGGATAACCGCCAACACCCAATGCCTTATCCAAGGCTATTGAGCCTGATGAGATTACCGGAATCTTCTCCACATGGTTGTCACCAAGTTTCATAATACTTCCTTTGCCAAAATTTTTTTCGATTTTGTCCAAAGTCAGTTGGAGAGCTTTCAGTTTCTCTAGATTTTTTTCTTTATCTGCCATATTATTTAATTGAATTAATTATTTCATTATTCGGCCATTGCAGTCAAAAGCTGTTCTGCTGCGGCTTTGGTATTCACTTTCGTGATTACCTTGATGATTGTACCTTCTTCATTGATGACAAATGTGGTGCGCAATACACCCATATATTTGCGTCCGTACATCGATTTTTCAGCCCACACTCCGTATGCTTCGAGTGTTGTTTTTTCAGTGTCGGCAATCAGATTGAAAGCCAGGTTATATTTCGCTATGAATTTTTGATGTGAAGCCACACTGTCGGGGCTGACTCCAATCACTTCGTAACCTTTTGCAGTCAATGTATCATAATTCTCGTTCAGACTGCATGCTTCAGCTGTACAGCCGGAAGTATTGTCTTTCGGATAAAAATAGAGGATAACTTTCTTCCCTTTGAAATCATCCAAGCTTATTTCTTGGCCATTCTGATTCAGACCTTTGAAAAAAGGTGCTTTATCGCCTTCTTTTAATGGTGTCATAGTGTTTATTATAAGTTTTTCTATATAGACAAATGTAGGGATATTTTATAAATAAAGTTCTATCTTTGGAGGAATAATTTTAGAGATAATCAAAGAGGAAGATTCATGGAAGAATACTTACAACAACTGACAGAGTTTTGTCGCAATACGTTGGTTGACAATTTAGGGATGGAGTTCATTGCTGCCGGCGAGGGATGGCTGGATGTGAAAATGCCGATTGACCGCAGGACTTGCCGTCCGGACGGCGCTTTGCATGGAGGCGCCAATATGGCATTGGCCGAAACGGTAGGTGGGGCTCTGAGCTCTATGTCTGTCCCCAAAGAACAGCGTTTTAATGTCTTTGGAATAGAAGTGAACGGAAACCACATGAAACAGGCCAAAGGTGCGTATGTCATTGCGCATGGAAGGTTTATTCACCAAGGTAAGCGTACCCATGTCGTTGAGGTGGAAATACATGACGAACAGGGGACTTTGGTTACAGTGAACCGGGTGACCAATGTGATTGTATAAAAAAAGGGGCTTAAGCCCCTTTTTTAATGTTTGTCAATGGAATAGCCCCATTGTTTGAGAGCAAAATCCCAATGCTTTTCTACGAGTTCCACTGTTCGCGGTTCGTATTTATAAGCGTTTTTCTTGTAGCCCTTTTTCTTGTCGAGGTAGGCAGAAATATCTGCTTTTGCCTCTTCAAATCCGGGAATATTCAGTGTCTTATAGATTTTCTCCGTCATTTCCATGGCATTGCTTTCGAAATCCTCAAACTTGATTTCAATCAGATTGCCTTCCGGAATCAACGACTTTTCTTCCTCATACCGGTGGTACAGGCGGCTGTACACTTCCAATATATTAGACTCCATTTGTTCAGGAGTAATCTTTTGCAGCTGCAACGGAATAATCGTATTGTTGAAGAAACTGCGTGTAGATTCAAACACTGTATACGGATTCCTCATCAAATAGATGAACTTCGCATTGGGGAACATTTCCAGTATTTCCCGAATTCTTCCGGTATGTGGAGGATTCTTGGAAAGGAATTGTGTCCCTTGGGTATTCCATAATGAGATTTTCATCATCTTTATGAATATCTCTTTAAAAATGCGTCTTTCTTCCTCAGTCGCTTTTTCCATCGTCAGATACCGGTCGCAATAATCCATCATGTTCTGGGGTAAATACCAGAAATTGTAATAGGAGTAGGGCATCATGTTGGAAAGAGCGAACTCTTCTTCCTGAGGCAGGTTGACATTCAGCTCCATATTGTCAGTCGGTCGTTTGTCCGGCATCAGCCAAGCCATTGTCTTCTTGAAAAAAGGCTGGCCCCACATCATGATATGCGGAAACACTGTCTGATACGTCGTAGTGTAGCCGAAGTGTTTGTCATGGGCAAGCACATTATGTACAAAGGTTGTTCCGCTTCGCCAGTGTCCCAAAATGAAAACCGGCTCCATATTCATGGCCATATCCTTCAGTCGTTTGTTATACCGGCGGTCTTGGATATTGTGCAGCGGACTGAGCAGCCAGCATACGCTTTTCGTCAGGCAATATTTGGTTTTGTAGCCTTTTTCTATTTTCTGTCCTTTGGTGATTTCCTTAAATGTTTTCC
>OGQF01001390.1_pt1 | contig 16861 bp, 9 predicted proteins | sample 1553141 | NCBI WGS metagenome assembly OGQF01 (sample SAMEA2580005, study PRJEB22360) | human gut metagenome | biome: human gut; feature: human-associated habitat; material: faeces | place: Denmark | collected 2008/2010
TTAATTAATATAAAATTTATTTTAAATTTACAAATTATTTACATTTATAATCAAAAATCGTGTGTGTTTTTTGTAAAGCAAACTCACTTTACACGTTTTCTTTCGGCTATAAAATCATAACAGATTTGGTAAAAATGAGATTTTATCAAAAATTTCTTCTTTTTTCAACGAAAATCGTCCAAAAAATACAGTCAAATGTCAATATCTACATATTGTGTTTAAAAACAAAATTTTAATATGAGCAAAACAAAATAGTGTTAATGAGGTTCAGCGAATAAATCACGCTCAAATTCAAATTAAATATAAAATTATTATTTATTAACAAATAGTTAAAAAATTTTGCAATTAATATTGACTTTTTTATATATTTTTGTTATAAATAAATTGTATTGTTCGTACGTATTGGTTGAAGTTTTTCTATCAAAAAACTTGCGTGTTAAACAATTTTACACTGATTTAACCGACGAAATGAGATTTTAAGACCATACCAACACGAAAAATCGCCCTCTTACACGGGGGAAATCATAAAGAAGGAGAGATGATTATGAAAAAAACGAGCAAGAAAATCCTCAGCTTTTTCTTAGCTGTGGTAATGGCCGTGTCGGCTTGCTCAGTCGGATTCACTGCTTGGGCGCAGGAAGTAAATCCGACAGACAAGTTGTTCAACGACACTGACCTTGACGCCAAGACAAGTATTGATGAAATCAATAAAGTTCTTGACACTTATTTACCCGATATTCTGACTGCCGTTAACGGTGAAAACAACACACTCGGAAATATCGGTATCAACATCGACGAAATTAAAGCGTTTGATTCAAACGGTAAGTATGACAGTGATGCTTTCTATGCATTTGCAGGTCAACTTTCTTTGTATCTGATAAAAATGCTTTATGCCGGAGCAGCCGGTAACGCAAAGGAACCATTCCTAAAATCAAGCTTCTCAGAGCTTTATCTTTCGTCTCTTTTAAAAGATGATAATGCTTTGTTAGATTTCTTCACATACAAAGCTGTTATCGATGAAGTTAAAAATAAAAAAGACCATGCTGCAAAAGATTTTATTGACAATATTTCTGAAGAATTTAACAAGATTGAAAAAGCAGCAAAAGATATCGAAACTTCTTCTCAAGAAAAAAGAAACGATGTTTTCAACAACATCAACTCTATGACTGAGACTTTATTATCACATCAGGAAGTTGCAAATGCAATTGGAGCATTGAGTTTTGATGGAACCTATGGTTCGATTGAATCATTGAAGAATGTAACTGTCAAATTGGATGACGGCAAATATTCACTTTCAAAAGCAAATGCAACAAATGGTATTAAATATATTTTAGATGCTCCTGCTTTTAGTTCTTTAAAAGAAGCCGACATTGTTGATTTTATATCTCGCTATAAGCAATTTGCAAAAGATTTGGGAATTCAAAACTTTAAGTTAGATGAAGATGTTGCAAGTGCAATTTATTTGTTCTTTGTAACAACAACACCATTCTATGCAGATGTAATCGGTGCATCTGCGATCAATAAATTTGCAAATGACGGTGGTTACAAATTTACTGTTGACAACAAGGAATTGACTCCTTCAAACTATTTAACAGTTCTTGGCAATATCTACACACCTGATATGTTCAAAAAAGACTGCGAAGAAAAGGGCTATACAGTTCTTAAAAACGAAGTTCAAAGCACATACGAATTTGTTCTCGGTAAGATTTATGTTTCTATCATAACAGGTTTCGGAGCAGGCAAAACTTATTCCGAAGTTGCTTTTTCTGTTTTTGATGGAAATATTGATCAAGGTGGATTGAAAGACAAGGCATATACAAACGAATTCACAAAAGGTCTTGCTGTTACAAGCGGTTTAAAGACAGTTGAAGAAATGGATTCCATTATTGCCGCAAATTCGGATAAACCCGAAAAAGTTTACGAAACAGTATTTGGCAAAACACAAACTATATTTGACTCTGTTTATGCATATTTCAATTACTTTTATTGGGATAAAGCAAATATTACTGCGATGTATGAATATGATAACTTCAAAATGCCATATGAAGTATCAATTGCAGTTGCAAACGATAAAATCAACGGATACCTTGATAAATATCTTATGGATAACAAAATCAAAAATACTATCAACTTAGTATTAGGTATTCTTGGTGTTAAAGATTTATCGGTTGATGTTTTGTACAACACCCTATATAATGTTATAAATAATATAGCAATGTATCCCGCTGCGACAATTCTTGCTGTTGCACCTGTTTTGGTAACAGTTGTTGATCAGATTCTTTTCCAATTATTGTTCTTGAACAAAAGTGCTAACAATTTAGTTTTCGGTCTTCTTGGCGGTATAGAAATTAACGGAAAACCGTTTAAAGAATATTATCAAAATGCCGGAGATATGGAAATAGGTATCGGTCAGACATTCTTTGACCTCAACTATGTTCTTCCCGCTCTTCTTAATTGGTTCTGCGGCGACGACAGTTATATAAGCGGATATTATGAAGCTCCGTATGACACCAATGTTCCGAGAATTGTCAATATATATGTAGCAGATAAGGCTCTTGCAGGATTAAAAGGCTTTGACAAACTCTTTGCCGGTATCACAGACCCTGCTGCAAAAGAAATTCTTCAAACACTTGTAACATACGCTACTCAAAATGTTACAAAACTTTATTCAAACAAAAACGGTAACAAACCTACAACAAAACTTAGAAAAGGTGCTAATAAAGTATTTAGTGCAATACCTGAAATCATCAATTCATTGGGTACAACATTCAACGATAAATATGAAGTACAAAATGAATGGAAGTATGGTAAGTATTTTGTTTCAGATACCTACGGCACACCTTCAACTAAGAAAACAAACACATTTGTAAACGAACTTATTAAAATTGCAACAAAAGCAGACAAGTTTGAAAACAAAGACTCAATCTACAAAACTGCTACAAAAACACTTGAAGAAGTTAACAACCTTCTTATAAACGGTGTTCTCAATGGTCTTCTTGACTTTGTTGACGGTGTTGTAGCAACAGAAAATAAAGTTACTGCTCAAATTCCTGTTATTTCAGGATTACTTGAAGCACTCGGCGGTTTCGGTGAAACAAGCGTTATAACAGATGTTATTAACAATGTTTTCCAAATCACAAGAAATAACGACTATTCATTCACTTTCGCAGAAAGAGAAAATGGCTTGACCGGTCTTTCTGTTGAAAACGGATACTTCCTTCTCAGCAATATCGACGCTATCGTTAAAATAGTTATGAAAGTTGTTGAGAACAGCCAAAATACTGCTGCTTCAGACGCAAAAGCAACAGTTCAAAACAGTGCTCCTTACGCAGCTAATGCAACAGGCAACGCAAAATCATCTAATTACAGCTCACTTCTTACAGATGAAAATGTTGCAAATGCAAAGAGCATTTTAGGCAAACTTGATGAAATGCTGGCAGAAACACTTGCAAACTCTTCTATCAATGATTACGACACAGATTCAACTGAAGATATTCTTTCAGGTGTAATCAATCTCTTGTCAAACTACTTCGGTGCAGAAAATGCCGACAAATATGTTCAAATGGCTGACAGCTATTTGGCTATGGTTGACAACAACTACAAACCTGACAGCGAAGGAAATATTGACTACAAAACTATTTACTCAAACAAAAATCTCACAAACTTTGTTGTTCAAACATACGCTTTCATTGAAAATATTTTAGATGTAGCAACATCAGAAATTAAAGTAACTCAAATCAATGAAAAATATAATGTTGCAACAGAGGCACTCAAAGGAATTATCTCTCCGGACGCAGTTGGTATCAGATTAAGTGACAAAGCCGATGTTCAGAAAGAAATCATGGCGCTTGACAACTGGGACGATGTTCTTGTAGAAGGCGACAACGGTAAAAACTCTCAAATCAAAGACGGTTTCTCACTTGATTGGGGAATTAAAGCAGGCGATAAAGAAAGCTTCTACTCTGCTTTCGCTTCAGCTTTCCGCCTTATCACATCTGTTATTTCAGTATTACTTATAGATGCAAACTACTATGAAAATGTATTGCAGCCGATTTCAACAGCTGTACTTTCAGATATGGATGTTGAAGTTGAATTGTTTGGAGAAAAAATCAAACCTGTTCAGGCTGTACTTGACAGTTCAAAAGTAAATACAAACGACGACTGCTTTATGGCAATCGTAAGACCTGTAAGCGCAGGACTTTCAGCGTTCTACAAACAACCTGCTACAACTCTTGTAGATGTTCTCAAAGGCGTTGCAAAAATTGTAAATGATGAAACTCAGCCACAACTTTCAACTGTTCTTGTAAATGCCATTACACCTATAAAGAATGAAATTTCAGGTCTTAAAAATGTTATCAGTGTTCTTTCACCTACCCTTGCAAACAAACTTTCAGACATTGAAGGAAAACTTAATTCTGCACTCAGCGTTGTAAAACTCGTAAAAGCAGATATGATAATTCCGATGCTCAATGGTATGCTTGAAAGTGCTTTAGGTAAATACGGAATTAAGCTGACGCTTCCTGCAATTAACTGGAACACATTGGCTACATCCAAAGATGAAGAAACAATCATTCTTGTTACAGCTTATGTAATTGACCTTTTGATTACAAACGCTGACGCACTTGGTAAACTCGCAGATTTACTTGCAGTTAGCAACCCTGAACTTTCTGCTACTCTTAAACAAGTAGTTGAAATTCTTAAAAAACTTGACATTGAAACTGTATTTGACATTCTCAATGTTGTTTTAAGCTTAACATCCGACCCTGTTGAAGCATATTGGACTTTCCTCCAATATATCCAGGAAAAATACACAAACTTCAAATACCCTGTCGGCGTTACAATCGCTTCTGCAAAGAGAGCAGTATCTCAACTCGACGGTATTGTTAAAAATGTATTCCCTCTTCTTCAAGGTTTCGGCGTAGTAGATGCAGCAAGTCTTTCAGGACTTCTTAATGACATGCTCTTTACAAACGCTAACCTTACATCTGTTGCCAAAGCTCTCTACACTGCAGTAGAAGGCGCTGCAAGCACACTTGCTGTTGCAGGTATAGATGTTACAACTAAAGGATTTGCAAATCTCCTTAAAGATTCATCTTACGGTAAAACATATTCAACAGCTGCAAGCCAAATCGCTAAAGCAGACTCTTGGAAAAATGTTAAATCTGTTGATTGGGGCTTCAAAGACGGCTCATCAAAAGCAAAAACAGGCTTTGTAAACGCTTTTGCTGCTATTCTTCGCCCATTCAATGATGTAGCTGCTATTCTTCTTGCAGACGGCAACTTCAATATCGGTAAACTCATCGGCGACATTTCATTTGACAACGGCAATGTTTCAATGAAAGACGGCGTACTTACAATCATTGTTGCAGGTCAACCTGAAGGCGGTAAAGATTCCGTTATCAAAATCGACCTCAGTGCTGCTCTTGAAGAAATCAAAGCAATTTCAATCTACGGCGGCAACGGCTACGAAAGTGCTGTAATTCCGCTTCTCGAAGCATTCAAATGCTCAGGTATTAAAGATTACAATACCTACCTTAATGAGTATAAACAAGCAAAAGATAATCTTATCATCAATATACTCAACCCATTGTTCAACTTTGTTGACAAACTTGCTAACGCACCGTTTGATGTATTGACTTCTGTTCTTCCGAACATTGCATACTTCATCGGCAACGGCGGTCTTTCACAATTTGTAAACAACCTTCTTGCACCGGTTACAAACATTATTGCTAACCTTAAAAATGCAGGTATTGATGTAAACGAAATCATCAAACAAATTGCAGGAAAAGACCTTTCAACACTCATCAGCGACGCACTTGGAATTAAAGTTCAAATCGACCTTGCAAATCTCAGTGCGTTCAGAGTACAAGACATCATCATTCCTCTTGTAAACCAACTCCTTGCAAGCAAGGGCATCAATATTCAACTTTCAGACATTGATTGGCTCAAATTTGCAGGACTCGGAACAGTTTACAACTTCAACAGCGTTGCTAAACATTACGGCACAGCTACTGCAGTTAAAGTAAACGACCAAGGTAAAGTTCTCATTGCTGTTCTTCGTTACATCCTTTCAAATGTAATGGAAAAGAACAATATGAAGACAATCAAAAACCTTGTAGCAGGAATTGAAATGGATAAGACAGTTAAGAACATTCTTGCAAGCGTTCTCAATACAATCGGTCAATCAACACCTGACCAAATCATTGCAGCGCTTATCAGACTTCTTAACGGTACTCCTACAAACTCATTCTGGAATTACACAGGATACAAATTTAAGAACTACTCATTCTCATATCCTGAAGGTATGGATTTAGAGTTCCTTCAAAATCTCGCTCCTTCACTTGACGGACTTGTAGTAGGCTTTATCAATCTTAACGAAACAATCGGTGGTTTGATTTACAAGAACGACATTATCAATACTCTTGTTCAGGCTATCTATACAAACATAGAAAAAGTTAAGATTTCAGGTTCAATGAACCTCACACAACTTCTTAAACAAACAGGTATCGACTTGACACCTGCAAACTTTGCAAAATTACTCACAGACAAAGACTACGGTAAATCATTCGGAAGCGTTGCTTCTCAAATCAAAGGTGCTAAGTCTTGGTCTAAAGTAAACTTTAAATCTCTTAACTGGGGCGTAAGCAACAGAGAGACATTTGTAAACGCACTTTGCGCTGCACTTCGTCCTATCTATGGAGTTCTTGATGTTCTTCTTAACGATGCTTCTCTCGGCTTGTTCGGTGTTCTCTCAATTCCGGGCAGCGACGGTTACACAAGCTCAATCGTTCCGTTCATGGAAGCACTCAGTCTTTACAACATCAAGACACAATATCAATACAGAGAAGATATCTTGAAGTCATACGACAATATCCTTCTTGATATACTCAATCCTCTCTTGGATAAAGTAGAAGATATTCTCTATGCTCCTATTGAAACACTTATGGATATGCTTCCGAACCTTGCATACTTCTTTGCAAACGGCGGACTTCTCCAATTGGTTGACAATCTTACTACACCGGTAACTGCTCTTCTTGACACACTCAAGCCTATTGTTAATGTAAACGACATTCTCAAGCAGCTTAATGTTAAGCTCGGCGGCAAGTACATTGATGTATATCACATCTCTGACATCCTCAAACCTTATGTAGAACCAAATAAAGTTGTTCCTATGATTAACAACCTTCTTGCTACAACAAAGATTGAGGGCAAACCTATCGGTATCAAACTCAACAACATTGATTGGTTCCAGCTTGCAAGCCACGGTGAATTGGTAAGCGAAGCATCACAGGCAGCTACAATCGGTATCAGAACTTATGTTAAAGCTGACCAGGCTGAAACACTTATCGCTGTTCTTCGTTATCTCATCAATACAATTCAAACAGGAGATAACCTTGACAAGATTAAAGAACTTGTAACAGGTCTTGTAGGCGATAACGATACTGTATCAGGCATACTTGCACAAGTATTTGATATGTTTGCACAGTATAAGGGCGACGAACTCATTGCTCAAATCAATGAACTTATCGCTATGATAGCCGGCTAATGCCTGACTAAACAACAATAAAAAACCGACTCGAAAGAGTCGGTTTTTTATTGTATTAGCAAAAGAAAATCAAATTACAAATTTATATATGCCGAAAATATTTTTCTTTAAATAAAAGTATCTTTTAATTATATCCATATATCTAAAAAAATCTAAATAAAACCTAATTTCATCAGTGAAACAATATAAATGACTGCGAATTTTATCAAAATATTCATTAAATTCATTTTCGATTTTTTCAAATAAATAAAATTTTGACAATATCTTTTGTTATTGTTGATTATCATATCATTTTTTTGTATAATAGTTTTATATTGACTATGTTAGCGGTGGTGATAATATGTTAGGAAAATATGCACGGGTTAAAATCACCAATCCTATCGGTTCGGTTGACAAACTCGGCAGAAAATACCCGCTGAATTTTGGCTCTGTTATAGGCAAAGAAAAATATACGGCGTTTGTAATGGGAATTGACCACCCTGTTAAAAACTTTGACGGTCGTGTCATCGCAACGCTTTCCAATTCACGCAAAAAGCCTATTTTAATCATATCACCAAAAAGTTCACGGTATATAATCAACGATATTTTAAAATATATCGACTTGAAAAAACAATTTTCGGGCTATAAGCTCGAGTGTCTTTATGAAAGCAGCTGCGGTGCCGTTGTTTTCAGAGACATTAAAGGAGAAGTCAGATACCTGCTCATTAAAAACAAGCGTTCAACCCACTGGGGTTTCCCGAAAGGTCATATTGAAAAAGGCGAAACAAAGGAAGAAACGGCGCTTCGTGAAGTACTTGAGGAAACCGGGCTTCATCTCAAACTCATAGACGGGTTTGAAACTGTTTCTAAGTATAAAATTCAAAACAAAATTGAAAAACAAGTGTCAATCTTTGTAGGTACTACAACTGACACTGTTACAAAAATTCAAAAAGAAGAAATTGAAGACTATATTTGGCTCACTTTGGACAGGGCTTTATCATTGCTTAAATTTGAGAATGATAAAGAAATTCTTTTAAACGCAAACAAATTTTTGAATGAAAACAACTATATTTAAAATATGAATGCTTCAAATTATCTTGTTTTTCTTTTAAAAAAACATCTGAACGGCGAAAGTGTCGTTTTAGACAATGAAACTGACTTTGTCAAACTTGCAAAACTTGCAGAGTTTCACAATTTGAGTGCAGTTTTGTACTGCATTTTAAACAATGCAGGGAATAAAGAAATTATTGGTAAAAGCGTTTTAAATGGATTGGAAAACGATTTTTTCAAATGTCTTTACAATTTTGAACTGCAAAAAGAAATCAAAAATGGTATTTCACAAGTTTTGTCACACGCAAAAGTACGCCATATTTTCTTTAAGGGTACGCAAACGGTAAAATACTATCCTGTACCCGAATCAAGAAAAATGGGCGATATAGATTTTTTAATTGACTTTGACAATGCCCAATCGGCAAAAGACGCACTGACTGAAAACGGCTATGCCTGTAAAGAGTATGGCGGAAATGTTTGGACTTTTGCAAAAAACGGCGTTTTGACTGAAATGCACTTGATTTTAATTGAAAAAAGCGAAATCAATGAGAGTTCATACTGCTTTTTTGAAAACGCAATCAATGTGGGGCTGTATAACGGCTTTTCAGGAACTTTTGATAACGAATATCATCTTGCATATTTAATCGCTCATATCGCCCACCATTTCAAATTTGGTGGTGCCGGAATTCGTCATATTTTAGATATTGCGTCTTATGTAACGAACTGTAATTTAAACTTTGAAAAAGTTTAAAAGTTTATCGGTATTTAGAAGAAACAGAACTAAAAACATTTTCAACGGTTATCTTTTCAATTTGTGATAAATGGTTCGGCACAAATTTAATTATCGGAGAAAAACCGAACACCGAAAAATGTGAAAATTATATTTTGAAAAGCGGAACATTCGGAACCGACTCACAAAAAGCCGTTTCACTGACAAGGCGTTCCGTTGCTGAATACAACAAAAAATTCGGTCTTGCAATACGATTGAAACTTTTATTTCCGTCGTATGAAAAAATGGTTTCACTGCCCTATATGGGCTTTTTGAAAAATAAAAAATATTTGCTGTTGTTCGCTTGGTTTTACCGTGCTTTTTATATCTTATTCAAAAGAAAAAACAACGCCTTTAAATCTATTGCGAACATAGGCTCAAAAGACACGCTGAAAAAAGCTGATGAAGAAAATAATTTTTTTGAGGAGATAGGATTACAATGACTTTTCTTACTGTTTTTCTTGCCATTTTAGCAATTGCTTTAATTTGGTTTATCTGTTGGTTTATGTCAATTAAAATCAACGGACAATGCCCTATTTGTGCGCTTAAACAAATATTAATTCCGTCAAAAATAACCATTGACACAACAAACGACGAAAAATACGACAACAATGCGGCTTTAACACCTCCTATGGGTTGGTCAAGCTGGAATACATTCAGACAGACAATAGATGAAAATCTCATCTACGAAACCGCAAAAGCAATGAAAGACAGCGGACTTGCCGACTGCGGATATACCTACATTAACCTTGATGACTGTTGGCAGAGTTCTCTCAGAGATGCAAACGGTCTTTTGCAAAACGACCTTACAACATTCCCACACGGTATTCCGCATCTTGTAAAGAAAATCAACGCTCTCGGTCTTAAAGTAGGCATCTATTCTTCAAACGGAACATACACCTGCGAAGATTTACCTGCAAGTCTCGGTACGGAACTTATAGACGCAAAAACTTTTGTAAGCTGGGGCTGCGAACTTTTAAAATACGACTTCTGCCACAATATCAGACTCAGCAGCAACGCACCTCTTATCACTTCCGTTGCATTTGCAAGAAAAGGCGAAACAGACTTTTTAAAACTTACTGCCGACGATGCTCAACTCAGCGGAATGGCAAAAAAAGTGAAATTTGATAAAGTACCCGAAGGTTCGTACATTTCAAATTTAAACCACGCAGCCGGTAAAGCAAGTTTTGAATTTACACTTACCGAAAGCGGAAAATATGTCTTGACAATCAACTATCACAAAACTCTTAAAGGTCAGACTTGCTATCTTCAGGCAGACATTAACGGAAAAATTATTGAAATAGAGTTTCCGAAAGATGCAAACGCATTTTCTGCAACTTCCCGTCTTCAACTTATTGTTGAATTAAAACAAGGTCAAAATACAATCACTTTCTTTAATCCTGTTGCTACAAACGCAGACTCGTCATACATTCAGTACAGACGAATGGGAAATGCGTTAAAACAAGCGTCAAAAGAATGGGCAGAATTTTCAAAGCAACCCGAAAAACCCGTTGTGTTCAGCATCTGTGAATGGGGTGTTTCTTCGCCATATATGTGGGGCGAAAAAGCAGGAAATCTCTGGCGTACAACTCAAGACATTCTCCCGAATTGGTTTAGTATTTTGTACATCTACAATAAAACTGTAAAATTGTATAAACACGCTTCTCCGGGTGCTTGGAACGACCCCGATATGCTTGAAGTAGGAAACGGCAAACTTACTTTGGAAGAAAACAAGTCGCACTTCTCACTTTGGTGTATGATGGCTGCCCCTCTTATTTTAGGCAATGATATAAGAAAATTTGTAGAAAATGGAAAACCTGTTGAAAGTGAAGTTCTTGATATAGTTAAAAACAAAGAACTCATTGCAATAGACCAAGACGCACTCGGAAAACAGGCTAAAAGGATTAAACACTCACCTTTTGCCGACATTCTCGCAAAACCGCTTGAAAACGGAGATATTGCACTTTGTTTCTTCAACAAAAAATTAAGCAACGCTAAGTTCACTTTTGAAATTGACACACTCGCAAATGACGAATATCTCAATTTCAACAATCAAAACGGTAACTACACAATCAAGGATTTGTGGAGCGGTGAAGTTCAATCAGGAAAAACTATCAACTGTGTTGCTAAAAAACACGGCGTTTGCGTTTTCAGAATAAGTCCTTCTGCCGAACAAAATGAAACAGAAGAAATAAAGGCTGAAGAAGAAAAAATCGAAACCGAGATTGAAAAAGAAATTGAAAAAGATGAACTTTTTGAAAACGGCTCTGCCGCAGCAGAAAATTTAATTTCAGAAATCAAATCGGAAGATGATGCAATAAACCTTGCTGCAAAAGAAGACGAAAACGAAACAGACGAAAAAATTGCAGAAGAAAGCAAAGAAAACGAAGAAAGTAAAGAAAACGAAGAAAGCGAAGAAAATAAAGAAAACTAAAATAAAAGATAATAAGCAATAAAAAAACAACGCTTCGACTAAAACCGAAGCGTTGTTTTTTGTGACTAAAGTTAAATTACTATAAATAACGATACATTTTATTGAACTTGTTTATTGTTTAAAATATATTGTCTGATTATAATTTACTATACTATGCAATTCATCTTTACCTATATTTGTATAAATTGGAATTCCTGTATCTTTTAGATAATGTTTAACATCTTCCTCATTGTATTCCTTTGATACGAAATAATATAGTGTATTATCTCCGCATATATCCGATGATACATTACAAGGTACATTCATATATATATCCGCTTGGCAAAATTCTTTTAATGCTGAAAAAACATACTTGTTTTTTGCTATATTTTTCTTATCACAGGAAATTGTTATTTTATATAAATTGAAGTTACTTAAATCAAATTTCATGCTTTTTTCAGTTTCGGAAAATTCTTTATCCATATAACGAGTATCATAATATACACAAATATCGCCGACTGTTAGATTAATGAATTGTTCTATTAAGTCATATATATTTTCATTTTTTGGGTCATCAGGCTTTTCAATAAGAGATACAGATGAAATATATATATCAACATTTTTCTTCAGGCTTTCCTTATATATATTTCTGCCGATTATTACTGAATTTACCATTATCGCTAAAACAACAATAACAGTAACGCCTACCATACTTTTTTTTACTTTCATAAATTACACCTTTCTATCCGCCCCAAGAAAATGAGATAACTAATACATAAATATCTGTGTAGGAGTCAACTTTGCTTTTTAGCGAAGATGTTTTACCATCTTGTTTAGAGGTATGTGCATAATACGCTATATCCTTTTTATTATCGGTATATGAAATGACACCATTGATTTCCGAATGCCACACGCCTTAAATACAATGATACTTTAATAAAAAAAGCCCGTGCCTTGAGACACGGGTTAGTATCAATGACTTTTAGCCTTTGTTAAAACACCCGTTTAACAGGTGACTATGATTTAAATAAATTTAAATCAATTAAAAGTATCTTTGAGATTGTAGCCATTGGCGTCTGTTCTTACTTTTGTTAAAATATTTACCAAATCGACCAAAGCCCAAACTGAAGAAATGATAGGTCCTACAAGAACTATAACTCCCACCGTTGACAAAAGAAGCTGTGAAATTGCCTTTTCACGATTTCCCAAATAGAAATTATGAATACCGAGATTTCCGACAAGCAAAGCAAGAATAGCCGCTACATATCTGTTTTTCGGTATATATCCTTCAGGATACTTTGACGGGTCAAAACTTGAAGACGGAGTATAGTGATACTGCTGTTCTGTGTAAAACTGTTGTTGAGGAGGTTCATAGTATGAAGCGTTGCTTCCGTTATTTACATAGTTTGCATTGTTTTCGTTATTCATACAAGAACAGACTTCACCGTCTTTAAGCGGTCTTCCGCAATTTGAACAAAACATTATTTTCACCTTTTCAAATAGTTTTAAATATAACTGAATATAACAATATAAATATTATAACAACTGTCGTTGCTTGTCAATAATTGAAATATTTATTTACATTTCGTTTAAAATAAATACAAAATTTATACTGATTTTATCTTTTTACAAATGCCTATAACTTTACAAACACAAAATATTTAACAGATTGAATTATTTTTAAATACGGTATATAATAAAAATATACAACAAAAATATAATGCGAAAGTTGAATTTGCTATGACTGATTTTATCGGAAAAGATTTTTTACTTGAAACAAACACGGCAAAAGTACTTTTTCACGATATAGCCGAAAATATGCCTATTTGCGACTATCATTGTCATTTAAGTGCAAAAGACATATACTGCAACATTGCTCCCGAAAATATTTCTGAACTTTGGTTTTCTCATGACCACTACAAATGGCGTGCCATGAGAAGCTGCGGTGCCGATGAATATTATTGTACAGGCAATGCCAACGATGAAGAAAAGTTTTTAATGTTTGCAAAAACAATTCAATACGCAATCGGAAATCCTCTGTATCATTGGGCGCATCTCGAATTGCAAAAATATTTTTATATATACACACCAATAAATTCTTCTACTGCAAAAGAGATATATGATGAAGCAAACTCAAAAATCAAAAACGGCGACTTCAGACCTCAAACTTTGATAAAAAAATCAAATGTTAAAGTCATCTGTACAACGGACGACCCTACCGACAGTTTGATGTTTCACACGCTTATTAAAAATGATTTGGACGACTTTGACTGCAAAGTTTTGCCGACTTTTCGTCCTGACAACATTTTGGAACCCACCCTGCCCGATTTTCCGAAATATATTAAAAGACTTGCAAAAACTGCAAAAACGAAAATAAATTCAATATCCGACCTTATTAACGCAACAAAAGTACGAATGAAATTTTTTAATTCAATCGGTTGCAAAATTTCAGACCACTCTTTCGGATATATTCCCCTTGTTGAGCCTTTTGACAGCGAAAAAGATGAATACACTCACACAAATATCATTTTTGAAAAGGCATTAAACGGAAATAAAATCACAGAAAAAGAAGCAGGAAGATATAAATTATATATTTTCAAAGAACTTGCAAAAATGTACAAAGAACTTGACTGGACTATGGAAATTCACATAGGTGCGTTGAGAAACAACAACTCAAGAATTCTTGCTCAAATAGGCAAAGATACGGGATTTGACTCGATAGATGACAAGGAGGTGGCAAAACCGCTTTCTGTTTTGCTTGACAGCCTTGAAAAAACAAAATCGCTTCCGAAAACCGTTTTGTTCAATCTGAACGACAAGGACAACTGTGTCATAGCGTCAATGCTCGGCAATTTTCAATCCCCCGAAGTTGAAAGTAAAATTCAATACGGCCCTGCATGGTGGTTTTTGGACACGATAGACGGTATGACAAATCAAATCAAAACACTTGCCAACTACGGTATTCTCGGTAAATTTATCGGAATGGAAACCGACTCACGCTCATTTACTTCTTACGCCCGTCACGACTATTTTCGTCGTGTTTTATGCAACATTATCGGAAATTGGGTTGAAAACGGACTTTTTGAAAACAACAAGGATTTACTGAAAGAAATTGTTGAAGGAATTTGTTATAAAAATGCCATAAAATATTTTAATTTTTAAATATTTTACTGAATAAATAAGGAGATTGCCATGTTACTTGAACTGAAACCAAAGGAAAAATGTATGTTCGACGAAATCTCACTCGGAGAAATTATGCTCAGACTTGACCCGGGTGACAGCCGTATTAAAACAGCCCGTCAATTTCGTGCTTGGGAAGGCGGCGGCGAATACAATGTTGCTCGTGGACTTCGTCGTTGTTTTAATATGAAAACTTCCGTTGTCACGGCGTTTGCAGAAAATGAAATAGGATACCTGCTTGAAGACTTCGTATTGCAGGGTGGCGTTGACACATCGCTCATCAAATGGGTAAAATACGACGGAATAGGCAGGACAGTAAGAAACGGTATCAATTTCACCGAAAGAGGTTACGGTATCAGAGGTGCGGTCGGCACTTCTGACAGAGGGAACACCGCCGCTTCAAAACTCAAACCCGGAGATATTGACTGGGACTATATTTTCGGCACTCTCGGCGTTCGCTGGTTCCACACAGGCGGTATCTATGCTGCCCTTTCCGAAAGTTCGGCAGAAGTTGTTATTGAAGCAGTAAAAACTGCTAAAAAATACGGCACTGTTGTGTCCTACGATCTCAACTATCGACCGTCTTTATGGAAAGATATCGGCGGTCAGAAAAAAGCCATAGAAGTCAATACGGAAATCGCAAAATATATTGATGTAATGATAGGAAACGAAGAAGATTTTACTGCTGCACTCGGTTTTGAAGTTGAGGGAAATGATGCTGAACTTAAGGAACTCAATATGGACGGCTATTTCAAAATGATTGAAAAAGTAACCGAAAAATATCCGAACTTCAAAGTGATTGCCACAACATTGAGAACCGTAAAAACGGCTACCGTCAACGATTGGAAAGCAATTTGCTGGGCAGATGGAAAAATCTATTCATCAATAGAATTTCCAAATCTTGAAATATTCGACCGTGTCGGAGGCGGAGACAGTTTTGCTTCAGGCTTGATTTACGGCCTGATGACATATGACGACCCGCAAAAAGCAGTAAACTACGGTGTTGCTCACGGTGCGCTTGCAATGACTACACCCGGTGACACATCTATGGCATCATTAAAAGAAGTTGAAGCAAAAATCAACGGCGGTTCTGCCCGTGTTCAAAGATAAGGAGAAAAAAATGGCAAATAAAACAGAAACTCTCTCAAAAATTCAAAACTGCGGTATTGTAGCCGTTGTAAGAGCAGAAAGCGTAGATATGGCTGAAAGAATAACAGATGCCTGCATTGAGGGCGGAGTAGCGGCTATTGAATTGACATTTACCGTACCCCACGCCGAAAAACTTATAGAGGCTATGTGCAACAAATATACAAACGAAGAAATCATCATCGGTGCAGGCACTGTTATGGATGAAACAACGGCAAGAATTGCCATACTTTCAGGCGCTCAATACATTGTTTCCCCATATTTTGACTCTGCAACCGTAAAATGCTGTAACAGATACGGCATTGCATCAATGCCGGGAATATTCACGCCTACTGAAGCCGTAGCTGCTATGGAGTGCGGTGCAGATGTCTTAAAGGTATTTCCCGGAGACATTGCTACTCCTGCATTTATCAAAGACCTTCACGGTCCTGTTCCAAATGCAATGCTTATGCCGTCAGGCGGCGTAGATGTCAACAATGTCAAAGAATGGATTAAAGCCGGTGCAGTTGCAGTCGGTGCAGGTTCATCACTCATAGCAGGTGCAAAAACAGGCGACTATAAAAAAATTACGGAAACGGGAAAAATCTTTGTTCAAAAAATAAAAGAAGCCCGTGAAGAAATGAAATTAAAATAATTTTAATTTTCAAAATCAATCACATTTTTAAATATTTATCGCACTGATAAAGAAAAAAACCACTGACATCTCAAAATAGAGATTTCAGTGGTTTTATTGTTTAGCAATTGATGAAAACCCCCGGTTCTACCGGGGGAAAATGAA
>OGQF01001407.1_pt1 | contig 16676 bp, 8 predicted proteins | sample 1553141 | NCBI WGS metagenome assembly OGQF01 (sample SAMEA2580005, study PRJEB22360) | human gut metagenome | biome: human gut; feature: human-associated habitat; material: faeces | place: Denmark | collected 2008/2010
ACGATAGCCGGTTTTGCAGCCTATACGATGACGCCGCTCGATAAAGACGTATTGACAGCCGAATTGAAAGTCTCCTTTTTAAGGGCTGCCTGGGGAAAGGAACTGATTGCGAGAGGGACGGTTATCAAACCGGGACGGCACGTCCATTTCAGTGAATGTGAGATTTATTGCGACGATAAACTGGTCAGCAAAGCATCCGGTACATTCAGTGTCGTGCAGCCCCAGGTGTAAAGTAAATATCTTTTAGAGCGAAAAACGCAGGCAAGCTGTGTTTTTCATGATTGGCAGCTTCAGGATTTCCTCTTGCTGCCTTTTTTCTATACGGACGATAATGGCACGGTTGAAACCTCCGTGCCCAATAGCCAGGATACGTTTTCCCGGAAAGTTCGTTTGCAGGAATTGCAGAAACTCTCCGGCTCTTTTATATAAAGCCTCCACGCTTTCCACGCTTTCCGGCAGATTCTTGAAATCCATTTCATTGGCCACTTTTCCGGTATAGATACCCCAATCCATTTCTCTGAGCAGCGGTGTCCGGACAGGCTCCAATCCTTTGCGGCGGGCAACAGCCATAGCGGTGTCGTAGCTCCGGGCCAGGTCGCTGCTGACAATAACGTCGATTTCTTCCTCTTCCAGCAGGTCGGCCAACTGTTCCGCCTGCTGTTTGCCCAACTCAGACAGATGCCCGGGCATCTGTCCCTGCATAATACGCAATTTATTCTCTTCCGTCTCTCCATGACGGCTTAATATAAGTGAGATTGTTGAGTCCATCTTATTTATATTTAATCCATTTCACCATTTCCTTGATGCTCGGTTTTTTACCGTACATCAGGATACCTACCCGGTATATTTTGGCGGATAGCCAGACTATGCCGATGGCGGAAGCATACAATAAAGAGACCGATAATAACTTTTCCCATAAAGGAATTTCAAAAGGAATACGTACCATCATGACGATCGGTGAAGTGAACGGAACCATCGAACACCAGAATGCCAGCGGTCCGTCCGGATTCTCCATGCTGTAAATTCCGGCATATAATGCAAAGATCATAAAGATCGTGACCGGAGCCATAAACTGCTGGGTATCTTCCTGGCTGTCTACCGCCGAGCCGATAGCCGCAAATATGGATGCATACAACATATAACCTCCAATGAAATAGATAATAAAAGAGATACCGATTTCTGCAATATTGATTGAATTGATGATTCCCATGATTTCATTCCCGGAAGAAGAGGCTAAAGCATTTGCATCCATCATCCCCATTTGAGGCCCAGCTTGCAGGGATGCCACATCGACTCCACCGGAGAACATAAAACCTCCTACACTGACCAGTATGGTCGTGATAATACCCCATAGGAATACTTGTGTAAGACCAACAAAACCGATACCGATAATTTTCCCCATCATCAGGTCGAACGGACGAACGGACGAGATCATCACCTCAATGATACGGTTGGTCTTTTCTTCCATAACCCCCTGCATCACCATTGCACCATACATCATAATAAACATATAGATAATGAACGTGAACACCATCCCGATGATCGAAGCGACGGTTGCCGATGAAGCACTTTCTTTTCCGTCTTCACTCCATTTTATGGTCTGTACGTTGAAATTGATTTTGCTTTCCCGGATGATCTCTTTCAGGTTAGGGATATTGAAAGAGGCGAGTTTTTCGCTTTCCAACTGCTTGCTGAGTGTCTGGTTGACCAAACGGCTCAGTTCGGCCGGAACCTGTTTTTCTGAGTAAAGGGTTGCTGCTTTAGGATTGTTCAGCAAATCGTCTGTGATACTCAGGAAGGCGAATACCTCCTTATCTTCACCCTGGCGATATTCGTCTAACGTTTTATCGCTGTGGATGAAATGAAAACTCTCGTTATTCTCGAACAGCGAGGCATATTTCCCGGTCGTATCGATGATGGCAACGTTACGTACTTCATCCCCTTTGATTGTCGATAGCCATAACGGTACGAATACCAGTGCGGCAAACAAAAACGGAGTCAGAAGTGTAAGCAGGATAAACGACTTTTTGCTTACCCGGCGCAGATATTCTCTTTTGATAATAAGTCCTATTTTATTCATGCCTGTGTGGTGTTTGTGCCCGATACGGTGTTAATAAATATATCATTCATGGAAGGAAGTTCCTCTGCAAACGACAGGATTTCGACCTGTTCGGACAGAGTAGACAGTAAAGTAGAATTACTGATCCCGTCGGCTTTATGGATTTGCAGTTCGCGTATTCCGCTTTGTTCTTTTTCGCAAAGCAGCGTGAAGGTATCCGACGGAACGTTTGAAAGGACACTATCGGATGAGATACGTAATGTAAATGTATTGTTCCGGAAACGGTTTCTGACTTCTGCCACATTTCCTGATAATACCACTTGCGATTTGTTGATCAGGGCTATGTTATCGCATATCTCTTCCACCGAAGCCATATTGTGGGTAGAGAAAATAATCGTATGTCCTTTCTCTTTCAGTTCCAGGATTTCCTGTTTCAACCTTTCCGCATTCACCGGATCGAAACCGCTGAACGGTTCGTCGAAGATAAGCAGTGACGGTTCGTGGATAACGGTAATGATAAACTGCACTTTCTGTTGCATCCCTTTCGATAACTCTTCCAGCTTTTTATTCCACCAGGGCATGATGTCGAACTTTTCAAACCAACGGGTCAGACGGGTCCGGGCTTCGGAATAAGACAGTCCTTTAAGTTGGGCGAGATAGATGGCCTGTTCGCCTACTTTCATCTTTTTATACAATCCCCGTTCTTCCGGGAGATAACCGATCTGGTAAATATCCTCCGGTCTCGATTCGCGTCCGTTGAAACGGACGGTGCCGCTGTCGGGGGCGGTGATGCGGTTGATGATACGAATCAGCGTGGTTTTTCCGGCACCGTTCGGTCCGAGTAACCCGAATATTTTCCCTTCGGGCACCTGTATGCTGACTTTGTTCAGGGCTAGATGATTGGCATATTGTTTAACCACATCTTCCGTTTCCAAAAAGTTCATAGGCTATAAGTTGTTACATTTTTAATACGATACGTTCTCCCAATTCCTTACTCAATACGTTTTTTATTTCATTCAGGCGTGTGAGTTGTTTCATCAGCTCGAACACCTTTTCTTCATTTCCTTGTGCGTGCGCCTCCTTGATGCCCAGTTGTGTCTCCTTTATCTGCCGGAGGATATAGGCATCTTTCATCGCATATATTTCGCGGGTGACTAACTGGTCCAGTTTATCCTGTTCCTGTTCCAACTCGCGGTATTTGCTGTGATACTTGCTCAGTTGATACTTTTCGCTGATCAGGTTGGCGGCCAGTCGGCTTACGTTCGGGTCCGGATGGGCCAGGAAATAACGGCTGGCAATAAATCCCTCGGTCTTGCATTTGTCTGCCGCTTCGTCGAGCATGCTTTTAATGATCGGGGTATAGAAAGTCAGGTCGTCACGCTCCAGGTCGTAACGGATATATTCGGCCACACGCATCACAATATGTTCGTTTGTCTCCTCATCCACATAATCGAAAAGGATTTGTTCGCCATACCGCACGATATATTTCAGTAACGTCAGTTCGTACACCTCGTAAGGCGAACGTTTCGGCTGGCCTGTTTGTACCGGTTGTACTGGTTGAACCGTCTGTGGCGGTTGTGCCGGCGGATAATCGGGAGGCGGAACATCCATAGGCCCGGTTTCTTCCATCGGATATTCTTCCGGTGGGGGTGGTGGAGGCATATAATCGTCCGGCAATGGCACGGTATCATCCGGTGGCAGAAAACTGTCCCCGGCAACCGGCTGGTAACCGGGCAGGTCCGGATATTCCGGTATCATACTCATCGTATTGGATACCGGGGGAGTTACCTGTCCCTGCATGTTCTGCCTTTCTTCCTTGCTTAACCGGATCTTATTGACTTCGTTCAGCAAGACCTGTTCGTCTATCTCCATCATGGCGCTGCATTCGCGGATATAGATGGAACGGGCTATATTATCGGGGATGATGGCAACCGTACGGATAATATCTGTAATCAGCGCCGAGCGCTTGATCGGGTCGGTTCCCGCATCATCCAGTAATAAACGGGTTTTGAAACGGATAAAGTCCGTTTCGCTTTGTTTGATAAATTCGGAAAACTGGCTGGCATTATGTTTGCGGGCAAACGAGTCGGGGTCTTCGCCGTCCGGCAAGAGAACCACTTTCACATTCATCCCGTCTTCCAGCAGCAGGTCGATACCGCGCAGGGCTGCTTTGATACCGGCGGCATCACCGTCATATAATACGGTTATATTACTGGTGAAACGATGTATAAGCCGTATCTGTCCCTGTGTAAGAGCCGTACCGGAGGAGGCAACCACGTTCTCTATTCCTGCCTGATGCATGGAGATTACATCGGTATAACCTTCCACCAGGAAACAACGGTCTTCCTTGACAATCGCCTGTTTGGCGAAATAGATACCGTAAAGCTCATTACTCTTATGGTAAATCTCACTTTCCGGAGAGTTGACATATTTGGCTGTTTTCTCGTCTTTCTTGAGCACACGGCCACCAAAGGCTACGACTTTTCCGCTTAACGTATGTACCGGAAATATCACACGGCCGCGAAAACGGTCATTGACTCCTCCGTTGTCGTAGGCAATAACCAAACCGGTCTTTTCCAGAAACTCTTTCTTATAACCGTTTTTGGTTGCTTCCTTGTATAATGCATCGCGCTTGTCGAGACTGTAACCCAACTGGAATTTACGGATGGTGTCTTCACGGAACCCACGTTCGGCAAAGTAACGGAGTCCGACCGTTTTTCCTTCTACATGTTCGTATAGTTGGGTGGTAAAGTATTGCTGTGCCCAGCTATTGACGATCAGCATACTTTCGCGGTCGCTTTTCCTTTGCTTCTCCTTGTCGGTCAGTTCCCGTTCCTGTATCTCGATGTTATATTTCTTGGCCAGATAACGCAAGGCATCGAAATAGTTCAGCTGTTCATGCTTCATAATGAAGTGAACGGCCGTACCACCTTCGCCACAGGCAAAGCACTTACATATATTTTTAGCCGGAGAGACGTAGAACGAGGGCGTTTTATCAGTATGAAAAGGACATAATCCTACATAGTTTATCCCTCGTTTGCGCAGGGTAACGAATTCGGAAACAACATCCACAATGTTTGCAGCGTCAAGTATCCGGTCTATGGTAGGTTGATCGATCATTTATTTCCTTCCTTATATAATAGGTGGCAAATGTAGCGAATTTATTTGGAAACAACCAATGTCTCTGTTTCTATGTTTTGTTTTAGTGACAGGTTGTAATCTACTTTCGATGGCTCGATTATTCTGGTTTTGAGTCATATTTTATAGCGCACTCATGGCACACTCCCGACGCTATACAATATAACTCACTTTAAAGCGTCGTTATAGCGGGAGCTACATCGGCTGTGGAGCGGTAATTGAAGATTTACCGCGACTGGCGTGCTTCCATTTTTGCAACACGAACTTTTCGGACATGGCTTGGCGGTATATTAATATGGTAAGTTCCTCTTACTAGTGTTGGTAATAGTGTCTTACCAGTACTAGTAATGGTGTCTTACCAGTATTAGTAACGATGTCTTACCGTTTCTTTAGCAGCCACCTCCGCCCGTGAGGCGGAACTAAGCCGGGAGACTGTCCCGGGGTGGCTGGGGGTTCGACTTGATTTGTAATTATTTATGGTAATGAAAAGCAGCGCACGGGGTGATTTTCGCTTTTTGTCGCATAGCCTGCTGCAATTCTGTCTAGTCTTAGATGGTCGAGAGTTTGGCCTTGAGAACTACTGGCTGCATCTGATCCCCAGTAGACTGTATTAGGGCTGAAAATACCCAGATTAAATAACTCAGTCCTTATGCTTTCAGGTGCATTATCCCAACCAGATGAATTTAACATGGAGCGGAAATTGGAACCAGTTGGCACATACCATGTTGCTCCGGATTTATTGCTGCAATAATCTTTTGTCAGAGTAGCAGTCCATGTCGGACTTCCGGCATCCTCCGGAGCAATTATAAAACCTCTGTAATACCACACCTGCTTACCTTCGTATAAATTAGCATTACCACCAACGGTTAGGTTATAAGTCGATTTTTTATTTGTGTCGGTTCCGTTAGGGATAGTAATTGTCGAACTGCCATTTCCTTTGGCAGTGACGGTTACTGTTGTCCCGCTGACAGATACTGTTGCAACATTTGTGTTACTGGAAGATATTGTACCTATGTTACCTGCAGGTTTAGTGAAAGTAAATGTTGTTTTTAATGGAATAATCACATTGTTTTTAGCAAGAGCAGCAATGCTTCCGCTTTTAGCCGACAGGCTCGGTACCACAAACCCCGTCGGTGTCACCGTTATATCCTTCGTAACACCAACGTCATTTGTAAGGCGGACGGTTACCGCTTTCATTATCGTATTCGTATTGTCTTTCTGTTCGATAACGATCTTACCGCTTGCAGCCGTGTGCTGTGTCGTAATATTGAACCACGGGGTATTGCTGCCCCATTGGGGAGTAGCTGTTACCGGAAAAACACAATCAACGCTGATCTCGGTATTACCGCTATTGGCAGCCGTTACACTCAGATTGTTGGCGGTAATGGCCGGACTGATCACCTCCACAGCATAATCCGTATACCGGTTGTTATCCAGATTGTTCATTACCCGCAAAGTGCCTGTGCCGAGGGCATTGGCGGTGAGGGGATACAGCTTTTCCGTACCCGTATCCGAGACTGTTCCCGGAAGCACGATGCCTTTTCCCGTATAACTGATCTTGCTGCCGCCCAGCGATGAGTTTACTTTTATCGTGAAGCTGGTTGTTCCGCTGGCGAGTTTGTATATCTTGATGATTTTTTTGTTGTTGTCCAGCGTGCAGCTTTCCGGGTTCGAACTCTGTTTGGCTACGCTGGGTACCGGATAATATTTGGGGGTGACTTTCACTTCCGCCGTCTTGCCGGGGTCGGTCATGTTGCGCAGCGTCACGTTGCAGGCAGTGCCATCCGCGGGGGGCGTGGCGTTGGCGGCAATGCTGAATGTCAGGCGAGAGGTCTGATAGTCGGTGCTGTCTTTGCGAACTTGCAGCCAGGCGCTGTTGGAGGACATCACCACCTCGCAGCCACCGGGTGTTTTCACATCGAGCACCGTTTCGGATGCCTTGGCACTGAGCTTGTATAGTTCGAGCGTACGGGCACCGTAGTTGTATTTATTGTCGGTGCAGGTAGACGAGGCAGCCGTCAGCGGAAGGGCCGGAGCCTGTGGTTCCGGCTTCACGCGGAAGGTGAAGTTTTCTCCCTGGTAGTTGTTGGTGATGGTGATATCCACCGGGGCAGCTCCTACCAGATGGTTGTTATCGAGTTGGAACACCAGCGGTTTGTGTACATCGCTGACGCGGGTAAATACCTCTCCGTCGTGCCGCAGCCAATGGGGCTTACCCTCGCCGAAGTTCATATCTACCTTCACGCCGCTTATCGAGGTGGTGTTGAGCTGGAACTTGTTGTCGGCAACGAGCGGCATGGCCAGTTCGGTGCTGTCGGCATTCAGCGTGTTGCCGGAGTTGATGGTCAGGAACTGATGGTCGATACCCGCCTTACGCAGTTCGATGCGGATCGCGGTGGAGAGGTCTTCCTGCTTTTCGTTGGCAAACTTAAGCTCATAGGTCTCCGCCACGCTGGTGCCGGTAGTATCCTGGATGGTGATGTCGTAGTAATCTTCGGCGGCGTTGGAAAGCGCCGTATTTTTCTCTACCGCGAGCCAGGCGGGCACATCGGCGGGCTTGCTGCCGTCGGGGCAGACTACGCGCAGGGAAAGGGTGCTGCCCAGGGCGCGATGGAGCGTCAGCACGCGGGTCGCGTCGGTATATTCGTTGGGGTTATTGTCCGCCGGGCCTTTCTTGACGGCATGGATTTCGGGTTTGCCGAAAGGACGCACGTGGATGAAATGCTCCCGCCCGGTTGCCTGATCCTGAAAGAAGACATGCCCGCGGGGAAAGACCGCTCCTTTATACAGAGGGTTGGGGCTGATTTTGTATTTGAACACCGTCGTGCCTTTCAGGTTGGGTGTCCGGCTGACGGCGGCTTTGAGGTTGGGATAGCTTTCTTCCAGTTCCACCAGCAGCCAGTCGTGCTGCGTGTCGCCGGCATCGTAGGTGTGTCTCACGTCGATCCCGGCGTTGGAAGCGGTGGTGACGGTGAAGAAGTTCGAGGGGTCGAGATAGAGCGAGACGCTGTTCTGCTCGCTGTGGTATTCCCCGTTTTGGGAATCGATCTCGATGTAAAGGCTGTCGGGGGCGGTGTCGGGTTGGTAGTTGTCGATGCTGCCGGCCTCGTCCCAGTCGGCCACACGGATGTCTACGTCGAGGTGATACTCGTCGGCATCGGTAATATATAATGTATAGCGGTGGTTGTAAACTATCTCGATATAGTTGCCCGTGCCGTCGGTGACCTGTTTGAAGGGAACTTGGTAGGTCACTTCCTTGCGCTCGGTCTGGTTGACGACATAAAGGCCGTTCACCACGAGGTAGGCCTTGTCTTCGATGGGGCTGGGGTAGCTGTAGAAGGCACCCTTCACCAGTTTGTCGGTTGCCGTCTGTGCCCCCTCGAAGGCGCGTGCGGTATAGGTGATCAGGTTGTCTTTCAAAGGAGCTTCGGCCCGGTAAGGGGCGATCGGGAAGTAGCTTGCCCCGCTGCGTCCGTTGGCCATCGAAAGGGATTGGATGGTCAGTTTGGAGGCGGTGGCATCGTTCACCACGTCGAAACGCGCGCTCAGGCGGGTCAGCTTGAAGCCCACCTGCAGGCGGGTGTTGACGGCAAAGTCGGTAAGGTCTATCGGGGTGACGTGCGAGCCTGCCATCGCAAGCGGGATAAGCAACACGTCGTCGGCATCACCGGAGCGCAGAAGCGGGGTGCGGAAGTGCTTGAAGTTGTCTTCGGTAGGAATACCTAAGGTGACAACGTCACGTCCTTTGTCGCCGCTTCCGGTCATGACAAGGGTGGGAAACTGTTTGTATTCCAGCTTCGTCGCCTCCGCCACACCGTCTATCGATCCGGCCAGGCCGGGTGGGTTGGCCAGGATGTAGAGTTTCACGTACAGTCCTTTTCTTAGCGGCAGCAGGGCGTTGGTTTCGTTGTCGCTCTTTTCCATGAGTTCAAACGAGGTCGCCCAGGTTTCATTGATGCGGGAGCCGTCTGCCCGGTAGTAGAACATTTCCTGGAAGGAGTAGGTTCCGTTTTCCTCATCGGAACCGAATACGAATATGTCCATTGTCGCGATTTCGTTTTCCGCATCGGTGGCGATCAGGTCGTTGGAAGCTTTGGTGCGGAGGGAGTCGGTTGCTTTGGTGAGTGGCTTGAGCTTGTTTTTAAGCGTAAGGAGCACCTCCTGCCTGTCTCCGGGTGTGTTGCCCGGTGTAGGACCGACCGGATCTTCTTTCGATTCGTGCTCTTCCAGGCAGGAGAAGAGGCTAAACAGACAGACTGCTGCGAACAAGCTGTGTAGCAAGGTACGTAGGGAAATTCTTTTTTTCGTTGCTTTCATTGCGGATGTTCTATTATTTTGTTCTTATTTCTAGTGTGTTTATGTGTATTCACAGACTGATCTTTTGAGTAATAACATGTTAGTTCTGTTAGAACTATGGGGCGGAAACGGCGCTTGAGCCCGCTCTGATTGGAGTTGAATTTGATTTGTTTTCAGGATTTCATATATTCACATATATGCTTCTTACGACTCTTCTTTTATCTGAAGCCTTTGTTTTATAAAGTTTTTCGAATAATATAATTGCCTAACTTTACACGCGGAAATAACCATAGTTCTAACAGAACTATTGTTGAAATTAGATTATGTTAAGCTAATTTATATTTTGAAAAGATTAAATTATCAGTACTATATATTGTTACTTTATTTTCCCTGCCTGTTTCATCCTGAAGCGAAGGAGTCGATATGTGCTTATTCGCATCAAACGGTTTTATGGTTTGCACGAACGAAATGTTTCATGAATGAGGAAATGTAATAAGGAATAATTAGTAATGAATAATTGGGGATCAGAAGGTAGTCGGAAGCTATGCGGAACTACAGCGAAGCTACCTGTTCTTCAAACTTCTCTTTGTCGAGCGCTTTGCTTCTCACTTTGCTGCGATACGAATAAACGGTAGCCAGCGAATAACCCAGAAAATGGGCGATATTGCTGCTGTCGTTGATTCCCAGGCGGATCAGGGCGAAGATACGGAGTTCCGTAGATAATATCTCTCCTGATTTTGGGCTTAGTTTTCCTTCCTCCGTCATCAGGTCGTTAAACGATTTGATGAAATGGGGGAATAGCTTCAGGAACGATTTATCGAACTCATTGTAGAAATTCTTCCGTTCATCGCGTATGAATTGTTCGGACTTGATTGTTTTGAATAAGTCATCCAGTTTGGAAGCCATAGCCAGTTTCGCTAAAGAACGGCGGTACGTATCCAGTTTATCCAGATAGATGACACATTGGTTCAGGTAAAGGGCAATGTACTCTTCCTTTATTTTGCTGGCCTGGCTCAACTCTTTATTGATCTCCTGTAATTGCTCATTGGAGGCACTGACTGCTTTTCGCATGAGGGAAAGTTTCTTCATCTGCCGGTACAGGTAGATGATTGTTACCAATAATAAGAAGGATAAAAAGCTCACACTGATCAGTAACGTGCGCGATATCTGTTTCTCTTTCTCTATTTTCAGTTTATACACTTTATCCACGATCGGGAAAAACTCTGTTACTTCTACCGAACGGAGGCGGGCATTACAGGCAACGGCATCTTCCATCGAACAACTCAGGTATTTGTAGGCCCGTTCGATATCTCCCTTTTCAAACATCAGCAATGCCAGTTTTTGCAGGGAGATATATTCACGTTTAGCTGTTTTCAGGTCGGCTATGGCGGTTTGTGCCAGGTAATAGATTTGTTTTTCGGTGTCGCCTTTCTGGGCATAGGCCTGCGACAGGTTGTATAACAGATAGACTAGTGACTCCTGATTGTCCAACCCTTCCAATTCTTTATCGATCAGTTCGATTGCTTTATCCGCTTGTCCCTCTACGATCATTTTGTCGGCCAGTACCACACTGTGGTCAAGCTGGTTGGTTGTGAGGGATAAGATGGAGTCGCGGTAGGCATTCGTTTTTTCGATATACTTATGTCGCTCGTCGGTACGGGTGTAGTCTGCTATCCAACCGTAGTAAGTACGACAGGTATAATAATAGTAAAGCAGGGTCTGGTTGTCCAGTTGATCCCGGCGTACCTGTTCCAGTTGGGCGGCCACCTCATTGTAAAGTCCCATGATTCCCAGAACTTCGGCTCTTGCGATCCATAAATCGTTCTCGTACTGTGGATTTTGGAGAGACGGAAGGAGCGCTTTCCTTTTTTCCAGATAATGCAGTGCCGAGTCGGCCTGGTAATGTAGGTAGATTCCGTACAGGGAGCTGTACAGGTGGTATTTTTCCTCCGGCGAAGGAGTGGCATGTGCCAGTTTCCGGATACTGTCTATCTCGTGTTCCCGCTGTTTGTGAAAGTCGGCTTTCATTGCGATAGTACGATCCAGCTCTTTGAGCAGGGATTTGATCGTCGGCTTATCGCCGGATGCATGTGCCGGCAATATCGACAAAAGGAGTAGAAAAAGAGAATATATCGTGTTTTTCATGTTGTTGATTTGATTCATCTAGCGCAAAGGTAGTGAAATACATTTGAAATACCTTCTAATGCGTTTTGATTTTTTGCCTGATTGAAATGTGTTATTGTGTTGTATTACAGGTAAAAAGGAGTTTTTAAGGTTTTGATTTTTTTTCTAATACGTTTTCCCGGTAATCCATCCCGCTACATTTGCATCGTTCACCAACAAATCATTCCATGAAAAAGATAATTGTAACCTTTGTATTATGTCTGGGCTTTTGCCTGCCTGTTTTGTCAGGCGTAAAAATACAGAAAGTGGAACCTGCTTTCTGGTGGTCGGGTATGAAGAATCCCGAACTGCAAATCCTATTATACGGTACGGATATCGCGACCGATAGCGTATCGATAACTGCTTCCGATATTCGCGTGAAAGAGATCGTGAAGCTACAAAATCCGAATTACTTACTGCTTTATCTGGATCTGTCGGAAACTGCTCCCCAAGAATTTAACATTCAACTGACAAAGAACGGGGAACAAACGATCATCCCTTATCAGATAAAAGAACGCGAGAAGGATTCGTCTGTCCGGAAAGGTTTCCATGCTTCAGACGTTTTATACCTGATCATGCCCGACCGTTTCGCCAACGGTGATCCGAAGAATGATGTCGTTCCCGGAATGCGCGAGTCGAAAGTGGATCGTACGGATATGTATGCCCGCCATGGAGGTGACCTGAAAGGGATAGCCGATCATCTGGATTATTTCTCCGACCTGGGCGTTACCGCCATCTGGCTGAATCCTATCCTGAAGAACGATATGACCGAAGGTTCCTATCACGGGTATGCCATTACTGATTATTATGAAGTCGATCCTCGCTTCGGTGATAATGAAGAGTTTCGCCAACTGGTTAGTGCTGCCCACGATAAAGGATTGAAGATCGTAATGGATATGATCTTTAACCATTGCGGAAGCGAACATTTCTTCTTTACCGATAAGCCGTCCGACAACTGGTTCAACTTCCAGGATAATTTCGTACAGACCGGTTACCAGACGATGCCGCAGGCCGACACTTACCGTTCTGATTATGACAAAGTGAAAAATATAGACGGCTGGTTCACCCAGTCGATGCCCGACCTGAACCAACGTAACCGGCACGTGGCTTCTTACCTGATCCAGAACAGTATCTGGTGGATTGAATATGCTGGGATCAACGGTATCCGACAAGATACGCATCCGTATGCCGATTTCGATATGATGGCACGCTGGTGTAGGGCTGTTAATGCTGAATACCCCGATTTCAATATCGTAGGAGAGACGTGGATCGGAAATAATGTAGGTGTCTCTTTCTGGCAGAAGGACAGCAAAGTGGCTTATCCCCGGAACTCTTACCTGCCTTCGGTCATGGATTTCCCATTGATGAATATCATGTCGTCGGCATTCGATGAAGAGACGAACAGCTGGGATAGGGGACTGGCACGTATCTATGATTACCTGACACAGGATATCGTGTATGCCGACCCGATGAATCTGTTGGTATTTCTCGATAACCACGATACCTCCCGTTTTTATAAAGTACCGCCTACAGGCGACCTGAACCGCTACAAACAGGCTTTGGCTTTCCTGCTGACCGTTCGTGGTATCCCGCAGATTTATTATGGCACCGAAATACTGATGGCTGCCGATAAAGCCGAAGGTGATGGTGTTCTGCGTCGTGACTTCCCTGGCGGATGGGCTGGTGACAAGCAAAACGCATTTACTCCGGCCGGTCGTACCCCTCAGCAGAACGAAGCCTATACATATATAAGTAAGTTGCTCAACTGGCGAAAAGGCAATGATGCGATAGCCAAAGGCTCGTTCAAACATTTTATTACGCAGAACGAAGTATACGTTTACGAACGTAAGTATGGAAATCATTCCGTTGTCGTTTTCCTGAACGGTTCTGATGCCGACCGCACGGTCGACCTGACTCCTTATCAGGAAGTACTTCCTACCCACCGAGCTTACGACCTGTTGAATGATCGGCAGATCAATTTGCAGACCTCTTTACCGCTGAAAGGTAAAGGCGTACTGATCCTTGAATTCGGAAAAGTTAATTAAATCATATAATAACACCATGAGAAGTAAAGTATTAATATGGATCGCCCTGCTCGGATGCAGCACGATCAGTTATGCACAGCAATTGTTGTCGCCTGACGGAAACCTGGAAATGAACTTCCGGTTGGATGAAAAGGGTGCACCGGTTTATGACCTGAGTTATAAACGGAAAGAAGTGATCAAACCCAGCCATCTGGGATTGGAATTGAAGAAAGAAGATGCGGATGCCGCCGTCGACTTTGAGTTCAAGCAACGCAAGGACGTGGATGCACTGGATAAGAAAACGAATCTGTATGACGGTTTCCGGATAAAGGATACTCGTACTTCCAGCTTCAATGAAACCTGGCAACCGGTTTGGGGCGAGGAAAAAGAAATCCGTAATAATTACAACGAACTGGCTGTTACGCTGGAACAACCTTCCAACGACCGATCTATCGTGGTTCGCTTCCGCCTGTTCAACGACGGACTGGGTTTCCGTTATGAATTCCCGCAACAGAAAGAGTTGAACTACTTCGTGATCAAGGAAGAAAAGTCGCAGTTCGCTATGGCAGGCGACCATAAGACATTCTGGTTGCCGGGCGATTACGATACACAGGAATATAGTACCATGACCTCTCGCCTGAGCGAGATCCGCGGTTTGATGAAAGAAGCTGTTACTCCCAACTCATCACAAACACCTTTCTCGCAGACCGGTGTACAGACTCCGTTAATGATGAAATCGGATAACGGATTATATATCAACCTGCATGAGGCCGCTTTAGTTGATTATTCCTGTATGCATCTGAATCTGGATGACAAAACGATGACGTTCGAATCATGGTTGACGCCCGATGCAAAAGGCGATAAAGGATATATGCAGACACCTTGCCAGTCACCGTGGAGAACGGTTATCGTAAGCGATGATGCCCGTAATATCCTGGCATCCCGCATCACATTGAACCTGAACGAACCGTGTAAGCTGGACGATGTATCCTGGATCAAGCCGACTAAATATATCGGTGTATGGTGGGATATGATTACCAACAAAGGAACATGGGCTTATACCGACGAATTGAGCAGTGTCAAATTAGGTGAAACCGATTATTCAAAAACAAAACCTAATGGCCGTCACTCCGCCAATACAACGAACGTAAAACGGTATATCGACTTTGCAGCCGCCAACGGTTTCGATGCCGTCCTTGTGGAAGGTTGGAACGAAGGTTGGGAAGACTGGTTCGGCAAGAGCAAAGATTATGTATTCGACTTTGTTACTCCCTATCCGGACTTCGATGTACAAGAAATCCATCGTTATGCAGCCAGCAAAGGAATAAAGATGATGATGCACCACGAAACATCCGCTTCTGTCCGTAATTACGAACGTCATATGGATCAAGCCTATCAGTTCATGGTAGACAATGGTTATACCAGTGTAAAGAGCGGTTACGTAGGCGATATCATTCCCCGCGGAGAACATCATTACGGACAGTGGATGTGTAACCATTATCTGTATGCCGTGAAGAAAGCAGCCGACTACAAGATCATGGTAAACGCTCACGAAGCAACACGCCCGACCGGCCTGTGCCGTACCTATCCGAACCTGATCGGTAATGAATCGGCTCGCGGAACAGAATATGAATCGTTCGGCGGTAATAACGTGGATCATACAACGATTCTTCCTTTTACCCGTCTGATCGGTGGCCCGATGGATTATACGCCGGGTATCTTTGAAACACATTGCAGCGCGATGAATCCGTCGAACACATCACAGGTTCGTTCGACACTGGCACGCCAGCTGGCACTTTATGTAACGATGTACAGTCCGCTCCAGATGGCAGCCGATGTTCCCGAACATTACGAACAGTATGCCGATGCCTTCCAGTTTATTAAAGACGTTGCCCTTGATTGGGACAAATCTCTCTATCTGGAAGCAGAGCCGGGCGACTATATCACGATTACCCGCAAAGCAAAAGGAACAGGTAACTGGTTCGTTGGCTGTACGGCCGATGAGAACGGACATGAATCCCGCCTGTCTTTTGACTTCCTCGATCCGGGAAAGAAATATGTGGCCGTAGTTTATGCCGATGCTAAAGATGCCGACTGGAAAAATAATCCGCAGGCATATACTATAAAGAAAGGTGTGTTGACAAGCAAAAGCAAATTGAATTTGAACGCAGCCAGTGGCGGCGGCTTTGCCATCAGCATTCAGGAAGTGAGCGACCCGAAAGAATTAAAAGGGTTAAAAAATCTATAAGGTAAAAGGATTGTTAAGGTTATTAAGTAAACTTGTAAAGAACTTAAATTTAAGCACATGAAACGTTTAAGGTTTAAAGCACTGTTGATGCTGATCGCAGGCTTGTGTATGTCCGTTTCTGTTTTTGCCCAGCAAATGACAGTGACCGGAGTTGTGAAAGATCCTACAGGAGAACCGGTTATCGGGGCGAATGTTATTATAAAGGGAACGACGAACGGGACCGTTACCGATATAGACGGTAAGTTTCTGTTGTCTGCCTCTAAAGGCGATATTATCTCTGTTTCATTTATCGGATATAAGATGCAGGAGTTGCCTGCTGCTTCTGATATGAATATTATTCTGGCAGAAGATTCCCAGATGTTGGAGAATGTTGTCGTGATCGGATACGGTACGGTTAAGAAGAATGATGCTACCGGTTCCGTTATTGCCATTAAACCGGATGAAAAGAACCGTGGCTTGCAGGTCAGTCCCCAGGATATGTTGATGGGTAAAGTGGCCGGTGTATCCGTTGCCTCTTCTACCGGACAGCCGGGTTCCTCTTCTTCGATCCGTATCCGTGGCGGTTCTTCCCTGTCTGCTAAAAACGATCCGTTGGTGGTTATCGACGGTGTGATTATGGGTAACAGTGCCCCGGACGGGTTGAGCAATCCCCTGAGTACGATAAACCCTTCTGATATCGAGTCTTTTACAGTCCTGAAAGATGCATCGGCTACTGCAATCTACGGGTCCCCCGCCTCGATATTATGGT
>OGQF01001413.1_pt1 | contig 16637 bp, 9 predicted proteins | sample 1553141 | NCBI WGS metagenome assembly OGQF01 (sample SAMEA2580005, study PRJEB22360) | human gut metagenome | biome: human gut; feature: human-associated habitat; material: faeces | place: Denmark | collected 2008/2010
TTGTATAAAATGCACATATATTATACTATATTTCGACTCTTTATACAAGATTATTATTCTCCAATATCTTGCATTTAAAAAAGAATAGCACAAGCTATTCTTTTTTATAATTTATCTATATAATTTAAACTTGGATTTTAAGGACCATCACCCAATCCCGTTAAAAGTAATCTTAATCGTCATCTGCTCCAAATAATTCGTCGAATTTTGCCTCTAATGCTTTTTCTAGATCTATATTGTTTACTTCCTCATTATTGTCTTCTAATGGTATTTCCATTGGTTTTGCTTCTTTTTTTGGAATACTTTCTATATTACTAAAAGCATTGTTATTCGTATTTGATGTTGTTACTTTTTCTTGTGTATTTTTAGAGGCTGGCTCTTCATCTGCAAATAAATCATCTAATGATTCTACTTTTAAATCTTGCGCTTGAATATTTGTACTTTCTGAATAAGGATTTGCTGGGTTAAATATTCTCCATTCTCCTCTTTCTCCTACTTCTGCATCATTATGGCTTATTTCTAGTCTAGCCATCTCTCTTCCCATTGGCTTTCTAAAATAATAGAATTTATTTGCTTTAATTGGTCTTACACCTTTAACAAATATAATACACATATCATTGTCGAATCGTCTTAATTCGTCCGGTGTAAGTAATGCTCTTCCCATAATTTGGTCAGAATCACTAGAACCAGATTTCCAACCACCTTTATCACGGTTTGTTGAATGACTATCTCTTGTAATTGTCTTTTCACCCAATGCTTTAGAAAAATACTCTAATGTTTTAGTAGAGTTACTTCCTAAGAATACATGGGTATCACAGTTACCAATTATAGTTTCGTAAGATTTTTCATAAACTGCTTCTAATTGGTCTAAGTTTTGTAATATAACACTAAATGATATTCCCCTACTTCTTGATGTAGATATTTTCTTATCGAAGTCTGGTATTTGACCTATGTTTGCAAACTCGTCTAGTATAAAGAATGTTTTTTCTGGTAGCTTTCCACCAGCTTTGTCTGCATAGTCATATAATTGTTGTATCATTTGTGAGAAGAAAATTGTAAGTAAGAAATTATATGTTGTATGTGTGTCTGAAGAAACAACATATACAGCTGTTTTTTCTTGGCCAATTTCTTCAAAGTTTATAGTATCTGAAGATGTTAGGTCTGCTATGTCTTTACTATCAAATTTACCTAATCTTGATTGCAATGTACTTAAAATAGAACCTCTTGTTTTTTCTGGTGCTATTTCGATTGATTTATAGTTTTTCCTTGCAGGATGTGTATAATCTAATTCGTTAATTAAATCTCCTAACAAGCTTGTTCCGCCACTATCGTTTGCAGCTCTAACTAGTTCTGCACAACTAGCTAAGTTTTGCTCTTCTGGTGGTCTTGTAGATATTAAATACCAAATTAAAGATTTTAGTAAGATTTCTGCCATATCGTCCCAGAATGGGTCTGAAGCTTTTTCTCCACTTTGGCCTTTAACTATAGTGTTTGCAATAATGTCTACATCTATTTCATTTCTTATATGTGCTAATGGGTTGTAACCATCACTACATTCTGGATTAACTAAGTTCAAAACTCTAACTTTATACCCTTTAGATCTTAAAAATCCTGCTGTTCTGTCATATAATTCTCCTTTTGGATCTGTAAATATGTAAGAACCTAAACATTGGTGTGCATTTGGTATAGAATATGAAGCAGATTTACCAGAACCTGAACCGTCCAACAACTAAAACATTTATATTTCCCATTTTATTTAATGGTAAATAGTTGTCTTCTGCTAATATAATTCCATTTTTTTTGCTTAGTACCTTATATTGTTCACCATTTTCTGCCCAACCACTTGAACCATGCTCTATATCGGTATATTCATTTTTAGGTCTAGCTTTTAATAAACCTACAAGCATTGCTGCTAAATAGAATAGTGAAAAATATAAAGTGCTAGATGCAAATGTTCCTATATAATTTTCTGTAAATATTAATCCGAAACTAGAAAAAGGGCTAGTTATATACATTCCTAGGTGTTCCAAAAAAATTTCGAAACTAAAAGCTCCAGTTTGCATAGCATCTGTAAGAGATGCTGAAAATGGAGCAATTCCTAAGATTATAATTACTAACCATAATATTGCGAATACTATTAATTTTTTTCTAGCATTTTGTAACATACTTTGTAATTTATAATTCATTTACTTCATCCCTATCTTTAGTACATTATCTTGCAGTGTCTTCATTTTTTGTCTTAGTAGCTGTTGTTTTTGTTTCTACTACTTTTCTTCCTTTTGCTTTTCTTTTTTCTGCAACAGCTGTAGTTGTTACACGTACACCTTGCTCACGTAATTTTTCTGCATTTTTTGCAATTTCTTTGGCTTCTTCCCTATTTCCTGATGTTATAACTTTATGAGTTTCTACTTCTCCTAATAATAGCGGAAAATCCTTTACTTCCTCTGTTGTAAAACATGCAAAAGTTATAGCTTTTACATTGTCTTCAAATACTAGTGAATTACAAGATTTTTCAGATAAACTATCTGTTGTGTCCATTAGAACTCCCCTCTCCTTTAATCTTTTTTATCTTTTATTTCGAAAGCAAAATAAGGTTTATTTGCTTTTAGCTTACATTTACCTCTAATTTCTTTAGCCTCTTCGTCAAAATATACCATAGGCTTTACTTCTTCTGTGGTTTCTGGGTCTATGATTGAAATTTGTCTTTTAAAACTTGGTGTATACTTAAATTCTTTATATTCTTTTTCGGTATCTGAATAAAGAGTATTAAATTTTAATGGCGTAGGCTTTTTAGATATTGTTATTTTATCGCCTTGCAATATTGCCATATTAATTACTACTCTGTCTTTACCAAATGATAGTATAACAAGTTCGTCTTTATTGTCTGAAGGATCGTCGACATAAAAAGTTTTTTTCTTCTTGTCGCCAAACATTTCTTCTGTATAATCTAATCTTGTTACTGTATATTTTGGTGAATTTTTTAAATCTTCTTTTAATGTTTCATTTATTTGATACACTACTGTACTTACGTTATTTGGATCCATTATACTAAAATGTTTTCCTTCCCAACTGTACATATTATACACCCCACTATTCACGAATTTCTATATACATAGTTTGTCTTTTGTAACACTACTATGCTTAATTATACCTAATTTGTAATTTTTTGTCAATCATTTAAAGTTTTTATGTTAATTTGCTCTTCTTCTTGGATTAAAGTTAGAAATTTGTTCTAATTCTTTATATAACTTTTCTTCCTCGTTTGTTAGTTCTTTTGGTACTATTATTTTTACTTCGGCTATTAGGTCTCCTCTACCACCTTTACCATCTTTATACCCTTTTCCTTGAATTCTGACTTTTTCGCCACTTTCAATTCCTTTTGGTACATAGACAGAGGCAGTATCGTCTATAGTAGATATGGTTGCCCTTGTGCCTAGAGCAGCTTCCCATGGGGTTAATCGTAGGTCTGTGTATAAATCTATTCCTTCTAATTTAAACCTTTGGCTATTTTGAATATTTACTTTTATAAATAAATCTCCGTTTTTACCACCATTTACTCCAGCTTTTCCCTGGCCAATCAATCTTATTTTTTCTTGATTCCTAATACCTGCTGGGACTTTTACTACAAAAGTTTTCATTTTTCCTTTTAGAGTCCTAAGAGAAATTTTCTTTTCTGTTCCATAATATGTTTCTTCTATTGACATATTTATTTCTGTTTCTACATTCTCTCCTCTTATAGGAATTTTTTTCTTTACTTTATCGTCAGTTTTTTCTTCCTCACCAACAATATTTCCAAAAAACATTGTGAAAAATTCGGAAAATTTTGAGCCATTTTTCCTTTGGCTTTCTTCATACTTCTTCTTTTTTCCCACGTTGTTATTCCATATTCTGTCATATTTTCTTTTAGAAGTAGAATTTGATAACACCCTGTATGCTTCGTTTATATCTTTAAAACGTTCTTCTGCAAATTCATCATTTATATTTATGTCTGGATGATATTTTTTTGCAGATTCCCTGTATGCTATTTTCAGTTCTTGAGGAGTTATCTTACTAGATTCTAAATTTAATATTTTGTAATAATCTTTGAAAATCATTTAACATCCTCCATATTCATGGTGCAAACATTATATCATATGTAATTGCATTTTTAAATAGTTTTATTTATTTTTTTAATAGTAAATAGTTTCTTGCCTTTATTGTTTCTAAATGAAGAACTCTTCCAATCTTTATATTATATTCTATAAATTCATCCATTAAAAATAAAACAGTTTCATTTATATCTTTTTTAGAAAGTTCTCTACTTTTTTCTAAATTGAATTTAGTATCCTTCCTATTTTCCTCTGTTTTGTCTGCTACATAAATAATTTTTTCTAGCATAGTCATATTTTCTCTACCTGTAGTATGCCATTTTATCGCATTTTTCATATCTTCTGTAAAATTATATTTTTTAGCTACAATGTCTGCTCCTACTTTTCCATGTAACAAAGAAGGATTTATTTTTTCTACTTCGTCTATTTCTATTTTGTTTTCGTTAGCATATTTTATTAATTCTTCATTTTTCATTTCTTTTGCAATATCATGTGCAATAGCTACTTTTTTTACTATTTCTTCATCTTCCCCATATTGTTTTGCAAGCTCCACTGCTTTTTTTACAACACCCAATGAATGGGTAAATCTAAATTCAGATAATATTTCTTCTACATCTCTTTCTATATTTTTATATTCCATGTTTCACCTCTTTTGCCAGCATCTTGCTTTATATAAGTTTTGCTATTTTTTTATTAGTCTTTTGCTATTGCAGAATTTATAAGCTTGTCTAAAAGTTCTTTATATTCTATTCCAATTCCGTCAAATAATTTAACATACATGCTATCTTCTGTAATATTTGGAATGGCACTAATTCCATTTACATATATGTCGTTTGTTCCATCTTCTATAAAAAAGTCTACTCTAGCAAATCCTTTAGCTCCTACAGCTTTAAAAACTTTAATTGCAATATTTTTTAGTTCTTCTTCTTGCCTTGTTCCCAACAAATTTAAAGGTATTAGTGTTTTAGTTTCTTGGTTTTGGTATTTAGACTTATAGCTATAAAAACCTGAATTTGTATCTACTTCACCTATATCAGATGTAATAATTCCATCATCTTCTAAAATAGATATTTGTATTTCTCTTCCTTTTATTTCTTTTTCTAGAATTATCTTATTATCGTAAAAAAATGCACTTTCTATATATTTTTTTAGTTCTGACGAATTCTCTGCCTTGTTTACCCCAATTGATGCTCCAGAATTAGCAGGTTTTATGAATACAGGATATTTTAATTTGTCATATACTAGCTCGCATAACTCATTTAAAGATACTTCTTTTTCATTAAATTTATTATCTACACTCACAATTCCATTATCGGTATTTTTTATGAAAAAATATTTAGGTTGTGCTATATCTGCTTGTGATAAAATCGTTTTCATATATACTTTGTCCTTAGTAATACTTGATGTTAAAACATTACATCCAACATATGGGATCTCTACAAAATTTAATAAACCTTGTATAGATCCATCACCTTCATCTTTCCCACGTAATACCGAAAATATTGCGTCAAGTTGCTTTAAATATTCTATTATATTTTCTATGTTCCTTAAATTTATTGGCTCTGCACCCAATTTGTAATTTTGCATATTTGGTATATCATCTAAAACTTCGTACCAATTTCCACTTTTGTCTATATATATTGCTGATATTTCATATTTTAACTTATTTAAATTTTTTACTATAGAACATCCAGATACAACAGATATAGAATGTTCGTTAGATTTTCCTCCAAATATAACTCCTATCTTTAGCATATCATTTATGCTCTCCTTATGTAATATATTTAGGTTTTTATACGGTTTCACCTATAAACCTAAGTTAGAACAAAATAACTAATGGCTTTTTTATTTTTGTATTAAAGCATACTAGTATTGTTTTAATCTTTTTATGATTATATAAATTAAAGTAAAATTTTAAAGACTGTTCCTAGTTCTAATTTTTTTACTTACTTATTGATTTTAAAATTTCTGAAAAGCGCATTCCGTGTGCTGCTTTTAATAAGACCGCATCGTCTTTTTGTAGTATTTTGTTTAAGTATTCTGAGGCTTCTTCTGTTGTTTCTAATGATATTATATTTTTTTCTGGCATTCTTAAGTATTTTGCCTCTTCTGCTATGTATTTTGCTAGTTTTCCTACTGTTACTAATATATCTATTTTATGTGTAACTACTTCTATTCCTACTTTTCTATGAATCTCTTCCGAAAATTCACCTAATTCGAACATATCTCCTAATACTGCTATTTTTCTTTTTGCAGGCAATTCTTTTAAATACTCTATTGCTGGCTTCATAGAATCATAGCTTGCATTATAAGCATCATTTATAACTGTTACATTATCTTTAACTTTTACAACTTCCATTCTATTTTTTGTTAAAGAAAACGTTTCTATTCCTTTAATAATATTTTCTGGGGATATTCCTAATAAATTTCCTATTGCTATTGCGCATAAGCTATTATACACAAAATGTTTTCCACTTACTGGTACATTTACTGTGTATTCTTCATTATTTATTTTTACATTATATGTAGAAGATTTATTTCCTATTTTAATGTTATATGCCATAACATCTGACTCTTCGTCTATTCCAAAAGTATATTTTTTGTATAATTTGTCTTCTTTAGCCCATTTATTTAGCATATCATTATCATTATTTATTACAATAGTTCCTCCTGGCTTTAGATTTTCTAATATTTCTAATTTTGCCTTTAATATGTTTTCTCTAGAACCAAGTAAACCTATATGCGCTGTTCCTACATTTGTAATAACTGCAATCGTTGGTTTTGTAATTTCTCCTAAATAACTTATTTCTCCTAAATGGTTCATTCCACTTTCTACAACAAGCGCTTCATGATCCTTTAATTTTAAAAGTGTAGTTGGAAGACCTATATGGTTATTTAAGTTTCCTTCTGTTTGTAATGTTTTATATTTTGTACGAACTACATTTGCAATTATATCTCTCGTACTTGTTTTTCCCACACTACCTGTTACTTGTATAACTGGAATATTGTATAAACTTCTTTTGTATTCGGCTATTTTTCCAAAAGCTATTAATGAATCGTCTACCTCTATTATAGTTTTGTCTTTGTATTGTTCTAATTTTTCTTTAGGTATTTCTATTCCAGAAACTATTGCTACTTTAGCTCCTTTTCTTAAAGCTTCTTCGTAATACTCGTTTCCATTAAAATTTTCCCCTTTTAAACCTACGTACACATCATTTTCTAGAATCTTTCTAGTATCTGTGCAAAAATTTTCACAATTTTCTTTTAAATTTCCTATTAATAATTTTCCTCTTGTTGCATTTAAAATTTCTTCTACGTTCATTTTTACTATGTATGATCTTCTGGTCATACTCCCCTTTCTTTATAATTTCTTAATATTCTATTATATTAATTTTACCCTGTCAAATTAATATTCTCTTAGTATACAAAAACGGTTTTAAATAAGTTTAAAACCGTTTCTTTATCTTAATATATTTTTTATCTAAAATATTGTAATTTAGTAAAAGTATTTTTCTTACATATTTATATGAATAAAATCTTTATTCACGTTTTTTCTTTAATAATATAACTAATATTATTATTACTGCAAAAATAATTACATATATTACAGCTTTTCCTTTTCTTGATACATTTTTAGAAATTTGTGCAGAATATAAATTAGATAAATTATCTTTTTCTATCTTTTCATTTTCTGTTAAAACTGTTTGCTTAGAAGTATTTAGTAATTCTTCTTCACTATATATTTCGTATTTATGTTTTTCTTTGTTATATGCTGTTATATAATTTGAAGAATTATCTTCTGTATCATCTTTTTCTAAATTTTGTGTTGCTTCATTTTTAGCTTCTTCTACTGGCATTTCTTCTAATTTATTCATAAGCTCTTTTGTTTCTTCGTAACCTTTTTTATTTGATAATATTGTATCTTCTTTTGGAGTTAGCTTATCTTCTATATAATCAAATAAATTAGTCTTATTTTCTTCTAGTTTTTGCCTATAAATTACTTCTCCAGTTTGATAATTAAATTTAATTTTATCACCATTTTTATATAATACTTCTATTTCTTTTTTGTCTGTATCTAAATTGTTTCCTATCTCTTTAATTCCTTCGTTTTTAAAGTTTTCTGGATATGTTAAACTTTCTTTTAAGTCATACATTTTTCCATCTGTACCTAAAACTGTTTCGTATTCTTTTTCATTATATGTGTCGAAAATAAAATTTTTTGGAACAATTGGCATATTACTATCTAATAAATATAATTTTCCATCTTTTACATATATTTTGCTCTTTCTTTTTACACTATTGCCTTCTTTATCGTAAATTTCGCTATGAGTTTTATATGTTTTTATTTTTTTGTCTTGGTAAGTAAATTCGTATTCTAGCTCTTCATTTATACTATTTGTTGGATCTGTAGGAATTTCTATTCCTTCTTGATAATCTAAAATTTGATTGTTTACTTGTAATAGTGGATATTTGTTTTCGTTTAGTATTTGATAATTATAATAGCCATTATTCGCCCACTTTATTTTATTTGTATATGTTTCTTTCTTATTTAATTCCTCTTCTACTAAATAATTTTCTTGTGGAATATATGGTTCCGTTTTTTCATTTGGATATTCTCCATTTATTTTTGAATATTTATAATAATGGTTATTTATAAATTTTGGATTCTCTTCTTTCATATTTCCTATTCCAAGAGATACTTTTTCTTTATCTTCACTTACTAAATTTGCTTCTACATAATTAGAATAATATCTTTGTTTACCGTCTTCATCATATATTGTTTTTGCTATTTCTCCTACTGCTCCTCCTACATTTTCTTTTCCTGTAATAGTTCCACCTGCATAATAGCTATTGTTAATATATGTAACATTACTTATATTAGTCATTTGTGAGTTGTCTAAATATCCTATAAAACCTCCTACTGCTTTTCCACTTCCTGTAACATCAGAATTTGTATAAACATATTGCATATTTCCAAAGTTACTACTTCCTGTAATTGCTCCTACATTATTTTTACCAACAACTGTAGAATCTAATGAATATGTTCTTATTATATTAGACCCTACTCCTGTTACTCCTCCTACCTGGTCACCATTAGTAGTTACTATTGTTCTTATTATACCACTATTAAATATATTCCAACTTAATTGTCCTATCATTCCTCCTATTTTTTGTGAACTTACATTATTTGCAATTATTTCCGAATTTCTTATATAAGCATTTGATAAATTTCCACCTGAACCGAATATTCCTCCTATATTTTCTCCTTCTCCTATTATTTGAGAATTTGTAACATTTACATTCTTTATTCCTTCAGTTTGGTAAGCACTGGATCCTGCTATTCCACCTACATGGTTCACTCCTACTACTTTACAGCTAATACTACTTAAATTTTCTTTTATTCTAGAATTGCCACTTTGCGCTCCATATATAGCACCTGCATATGTTCCATTGCCTGTTATTTCTGAATTTTCTATTCTAATATTTGTAATAGTTCCCATCTTAGTAGTTGTGCTTCTGTTTGCCAGTATTGAACCTATAATTCCACCAATACTATTTGTTTTTCCTTTTACTGTTATATCTTGTCCTACAATATTATCAATTATTGTATCTTCTGTTTCTCCTATGAATCCACCAATTTTTTCTTTTCCTATAATATTTATATTATTTAACTTAATATTTTGTATTTTTCCTTTGTTTACACCTATACAGCCTAAGTATATATTTTCTTCTGCTTCTATATTTATATTATTAAAATTAACATTTTGTATATCCCCCATATTGTTAGATATTACACCCAAATAACTATATGGTGATTTTATTGTTATATTTTCAAAGGTTACATTTTCTATTAAGTTTTTGTTTTCTTCTATAACGCTTAATTTTCTATCTTTAGCTTCTAATGTAATATTTTTTATAGTATGTTTTTCTCCCTCTGTTACTAGTCTATTTATCTTTAAACTATTATTTACATCTTGCTTTCCAGCAAAATCTAGATCTGTTAATAGCCTATAGTTTTCATAGCTTTCTTTATCTATATTTTGCCAATCTTCGTATTTTGCTATTTCTTTATAAAATGCTTCATTTATTATGTCATATGCTTCTATTGTAATATTTTCTTCTCCCATAGCATAGGTTATCCCCTTTATAATATAAAAGTCATAATATTTTGTAGGTGTTCCTTTTAGTTTTAAATATGTTTTTTTATTAACTGTTCTATTTTCTAAAATTGTATGTTCCATATTTTCTATTTGTATATCATTTATTTCATATTCATTTGGGTTATTTATTATAAGTTGTATTTGTACATTGTTGTTATCTGTTTTTAAAGTTTTTACTTCTTCTATAAATATATCATTATTAGGAATTTTTATATCTTCTTGGTTTGGCAATAAGTTTGTGCGCTCTGCATTATTAAGCTTTGGTAATACTCCATTTTCTATATTTTCATAGTTAAAATTATCATCAAATTTTAACATTTTTATATATGTATCCTTATTTTTTAATTGTTTTTCTGTTAAAGATTTTTCTGTTTTGACTAGCTTACCATTTATTTTGTTGTTTTCATAAATATAGTTGTTTACATTAGTTTTATCACTATTTCCAATTATAGATTTAGTTAACTCTGTTTCTTTTTTATTTACTATATTCCCAATATATAAGTTATTTTTTATTTCTCTACCTGTTTGCTCATTATTGCCAACTATTCCACCAATATATTCACCATTTCCTATAATGTCTACATATGCATATGAATTTTTAACAACTGTTTGTCCATTACCTGCAATTCCGCCTATATAGCCTGAATTAGAAACTATCTTACCTTTAGCATAGCAGTTTTCAACTGTAAATTTTATACTACTTTGTCTTCCAATTATTCCACCTATGTTTTTTGATCCACTATTTGTATCATTAATATATAAATTGTTTACTGCTACATTTTGTAAGTCTGCATTTGCAAGTCCTATAACTCCACCAATATATGTAAGGTTATCTTTGCTTCCTTGCATTTCTATTTTTACATTGTTTAATGTAATATTCTTAAGAACTGTTTGATTTGCGTTGCCTACTAATCCACCTATCTGTGTACTCTTAGTTGTTTTTAGGCTAATATTATTACAATGTATATTTTCTAATAATGCATTTTGGCTTAAAGAAAATATTCCAAAATAATAAGCATCTGAAACTGCACTATAGTTTTCTATATTAATATTTCTTATAATTGCACCATCTACTGCATTATAAAATAAATACCATTTTGTATTTATATTTTTTATTGTATGCCCCATTCCGTCTAATATCCCATATATGGTTATTTGTGTATATAAGTTTTCTTTTGCATTTTTAAAGTCTAAGTCTTGCATTAATTTATAATTTTCTTTTGCATTCTTTTTCATATTTTGCCAGTCTTCTATAGTCCAAATTTCGTTATATAATTCTAGTTTTATATTTCTTTCATTTTCTTCGTATGTACGTGTATATGGCAAATTCATTGCGCCTTTCGTTGTTATGCTTAAAATAGAATAATTAGAAACACATACAATTGGGTTATATACTTCTATAACAACTTTACTTTTTCCATTGCTATAATTTTGTGAAACAATTTTCGTAGTTAAGTTTTTTATTTTAATATCTGTTATTGTTTCACCCGCTGGGTTATATACTTCTAGTTCTATTTTTGCTATTTTATTCTCTTGTTCTATTACCTTATTTGTTACTATATCTGGTAAATCTTTTTCTGTTAATTCTGGAAGTTCTATAAATTCTTGCCTTGGCATACATTCTGGTAATTTAAGCATTGGATAATAACCTTGTTCTATATTTTTATCTATTTCGAAGCTATTTTCGCTATTTAATATTTGGTTTTGGAATTCTCTGTTATATAATGCTTTACTTGTTGTTTTAGTATCTGCTTTTCCTTCAAATATTTCATCATTTATATAATAGCTATTTTCTACATTTCCTTGTGTCTTACCTGTATTTGCATTATATTTTTTTGTATATCCTGTTCCAAGGCCTACTGTATAAACATTTTTTACTTTACCTCCATAGTTATTTGCTACCAGTTTACTAAATGTATCGTTTTCTTTTATTTCTTCTATGTCTAGATTAATTGTAGAATACATGTTATAAATAAAGCCTTCATTAGTATTAACAAAAGGACTTTCAGCTAAAGTTTCTGTTCTAGAACTTAATTTTATATTTTTACCATATAAATACCCATTTTTTATAGTTCCACTATTTGAATATATAATATTTCCATTATCTTCTACATATAAATCTTCGCTTAGTTTAACTATAAGGTTATTTATAGTTCCTTGGTTATAATTTCCTACTAAATAAAAATTTATATTTTTTGCTTTGCTACTTTCTTTAAGATTTATAAAGCAATTTTCTATTGTTCCTTTATTAGTATAAAATAGTATTCTTCCATCAATTGAAAATTTATTATTCATATATAGTTCTATATATAAATTACTTATTTTAGCATTTTCTCCTATTTTATAAAACAATCCTCCATTAGTATAAGTATTATTTTTGTTTACTGCATCCATTGTAATTACATAGCCATTGTAATTAATATTTCCTTCAAACTCTATATTCGTACTAAACATATAGTCTTGTGATCCACTTTTATTTGTAAAGTTTAAATTGTTTAGCACAATATAATTACCCTCTGGTTGTATTTCTTTATATTCTTCTTCTGTTGTAATTCCTTTTATCTCGCCTTCTTTTGTGTTAAATTCTGATGTTGCTATTGTATAATTCCTATCCCTTATTTTTACTTGTAATTCTATTTTATAATTTTTGTTTTCTTGTAATTGTAATTCTTTTACAGCATTTTCTAATTTATTATTTTCTGGAATATCTTCATACCTTATATTATTTATTTCTGCGCCATCTTCATATGTTTTTATATAATAGTCATTTGTTACTATTTCATTTCTTTTATCTTCTAAATTTACTATTGCTTCACTTTCTATTCCATATTTATATGGTTCATATGATGTTTTCTTGTTTCCAAATTCTATTTGTAAATCTTGTATATAAATTGATGTATTATCATCTTCTGACTTATTTTGAACATAAAAACCAACATATCCAGGATCTTTTACAATAAGTGTTTGCTTGTACTCTTTAAATTCTTGTGTTACATCTATATATGTTCTATTTCTTTCATCATACATTCCTTTACTATTTTGTATTCCTACTTTCATTCCTTCTTGTTCTGTTCTTGCTTTAAAGCTGATTGTAACTTCTTGCCCTATATAGTCTTTAAGGTCATATAGGTATAATTGACTATTATTTTTAGTACCTGCATATAAGTTTAATGTATTTGTCTCTTTTTCATATTTTTTTCCATAAAATGTAGCTGTGTTCATACAATAAGAATACCATTTTATTTTAGACTCTACATCTACTAAATTTTTTCCTGTAGTTTTTCTTAGCATACTCTTTAAACCTATATTACCACTTATTCCTGGTTCTGTTATTATTTCTAATTCGTGTATTAAATAATTTATTTTGTATGTTTCATCTGTGTTTCCTTCATTGTATTCGTCTGCATAAAATTTTAAGCTATATGTTTTGTTTTCTTCTAATTTATTATATGTCTTTCTTACATAATCTTTATTTGTTTCTATTTCTGTTAAATCTATTAAGTTTTTCTTTTCATCTCTTAATTCCATTCTTATTTTGTTGTTTAGCACTGCATTGTCTTGGTCCACTATACGTACGTCAAAATCTATCATTTCACCTGTTACAAATTTATTTTGAATTTCTACTTTTGCTGTGCTTCTTAATGTTATAAATTCTTTATAATTATATGTTACTTGTATCTCTTCTGGAGTAGTTCCTTGCTTTACTTCACTTGTTATTTGTATTTCGTATGTTGTATTCGAATTTAACAAGTCATATTTTATTTCTATTTCTTCTCCTTCTTTTAGCTTTTCTAATTCTTCTCCTGTTATTTCTTTGCTTGAAACTACTTCTTTTGTTTGATTACCATTATTTAATGTTTTGTCTGATTCGTTTAAAACGCTTTTTTCTACTATTTCTATTTGGATTTTGTTTAATATTTGCACTAATCTCTCATCTGTTCTATCTTTATCTATTTTATATTTAATTTCTGCCCATGTTGTACTTATCTCTTTTGCTTCTACTTGCATTTCCACAGATCCTAATGTTGATAATGGTTTTGTTGCAAATACTAGTTTACCTATTTCCTTATTTCTTTGTATTCCTTTGTTATCATTTATGTCATAATCTGCATATATTTTTATTTCATAATATTGGTTTGACTCTAAATCGTTTAAATGTATCTTATTTTCGTTTTTTCCTAATTTCTCTTCTTTTGCTATTTGACCATTTGCTCTTTTTACTACATATTTATAATTTTCTAGCTTAACTTCATCTTTGTTTGTTAACTGCAATGCTAATGTTACACTTACTATATCTTGTTCTTTTACTGTTACTCTTGCTGTTGGTTCTTGCATTGATGTTCTTGTTTCACCTTTGTTATTCTCTACTTTTAGTTCTACTTCGTTTTTATCATAAATTTTTATTTCGTAATTTATCTTACTTTTTGAAGGTAATCCTTCTGATGTTTCTACTGTTACTTCTTTTCCTTGTAATAACATATTTAGCTTATCATTTTTTAATGTTGTTTTTATTCCATTTGCTACTATTACTATTTTATTTATCCCTTTTATTTCCTCTGCATTTAAATTTGATGTTATTTTTAAATTTTTTATTTGGACTTTATTATTATATATTTCTCCTTCTTCTTTACCTAATGTTATTGCTCCTAATGCTTCATATCCTTTTGTTTTTATTTTTCCTTTATAAAATGTATTTTCTATTTTTTTGTTTTCTTCGTTTTTATATATGTATTTTCCTATTATTTCGTATTCTGTATCTGCTTCTAGTCCTATTATTGTTATTTCTCCTGAATTTGTATATGTTCTTCTTAAATATATTTTTCCTTTTTTATATATTTCAAATGTTGGTGCTTCTACTATTCTTCCTGCTGGATCTTTTATATGTAAACTACTTTTTGCTGTATATACTTCTGCTTTAAAGTCTTCTACTGTTACTTCTGGTTTTATGTATTCTGTATTTTGGTTTGCTTGTTCGTTGTTTTCTGGTTGTTGTTCTTCTTGGTTGTTTGGCGCTGTTTCGTTTTCTTGTGTTGTAGGCTTTTCCTCTTTTGGCTCATTATTGTTTGTTGAATCTTCCTTTTGTATTTCTTCTTTTTCTACATCGTTTTTTATTATTTCTAAACGTGTTAATAACTCTTCATAACTATATTTGTTGCTTACGTTTTGTTCATCTTGAATATTTTGCGCATTTGTATCTAAATCGTTATTTTCAATATTTTTTATTATTACTTGTGAATTGTAATCTATATCCTTTATTTCACCAAATACTAAAATATCATTTTGTACTTTATAGTATTTTATTGCATTCTTTTCAAGAGCTATTAAGCTATTTACTGGCAATAAATATTCATTTGCTGTTGTGTTTATTTTTATTTCTTTTAAATTTATATATATTTCTTCACTAGTTTTCGCAAATATATATTCTTTTCCATCTGTTCTTTCTAAGTTATTTCCATTATATACTTTTCCGTTTGTTATGCTTATATTTGGGTATCCTGCTACTTTTTCAAAATTCTTACTTATTAATGTTATATATTGGTTTAAGTTATATATTGTATTTTTGTTATTTATGTATATTGGATAATTTAAATTTATTTCTGTTTTTTCTTTATTTCCTGCAAAATATGTACCTAGCTTTTTAAATATCATCCCTTGTTCTTCTATTTTTGCTAAGTCTATATTTTTATCCTTTTCAGATTGGGCAGTTCCAAGCAAATTTTCTGTTATATTCTTTCCTCTTATTGCATAACCCTCATATTTAAAATTCATTATTGGACTATATCTTAAAAATATATAGTATGTTATCCATATAATGAAAAGCACCACTAATAAACCTATGGCGAAGTACATAGGTTTACTAATGGTCATATTCTCTTTTTTTCTAAAGACAAATTTGGCCATTTTCTTTTTCCTCCTGCTATTTGTTTTTTAACAATAACAGATAGAGTAGTAGTGTGTGTGTCTACCACTCTGTACTATTATTAAATTAAGTGTGTGTTGTGTGTGTAGTTCTTTTTCGAACCATTTATTATATATTAAATTTTATAATTAATTTTGTAAAGCTTGCTAAAATAAAAAAAAGGCTGTACATTCTACGCACAGTCTTCTTATACTTTATTGTTTACATTTTTATAACATTTTATTTTTCTATTTCCTTTTTAGTCTTTCTTTTATTTTTTCTATTTCTTCTAAAGTTAAATTTGTTACTTCTGCTATTATCACTTCATCCATTTCCTTTTGTAGCATTTTTATTGCGACATTTTCTGCTTTTGACTTTTCACCAATCTCTCTTCCTATTTTTTCTCCTTCTTTTTTTCCTTTTTCAAGTCCTTCTTTCATTCCTTTTTCTATCCCAGCTTCTTCTGCAGAGTGCATACCACTATTCCAG
>OGQF01001415.1_pt1 | contig 16631 bp, 13 predicted proteins | sample 1553141 | NCBI WGS metagenome assembly OGQF01 (sample SAMEA2580005, study PRJEB22360) | human gut metagenome | biome: human gut; feature: human-associated habitat; material: faeces | place: Denmark | collected 2008/2010
GAAGCTTCGAGTGTGGCCTCTTCGAGGTCGTAGCCGTAGCAGACCTCCTCGAAATTGGTCGCACGGATCGCCGGGTCCTGTTCGCGCACCGGCACGCGGGGTATTTTGTTTGCCATGTGATAGCAGATGAAAGGTTAAAAGTGAAAGGTGAAAGGTGAAAAGCGGGAAGTTCTATGCGGGAGATAATTATATATTCTGCATGGTCTCCGTCGCTAAAATACCTTTCTACTTGTCCAATCCGATCTTACATACGTGTCCGGCCTCGCGCTCGGCCTCGATCGCCGCGGCGCGCTGCTCCTGGGTGCGGTACATGCCCTGCCGGCGCATCGCCTCGTCGAAATCGACCTCGTGGGCGTTGAACTCCGGGCCGTCGACGCACGTGAAGCGCGTCCGTCCGCCCACCGTCACGCGGCAGGCGCCGCACATGCCCGTGCCGTCGACCATCAGCGCATTGAGCGACACGGTGGTTTTCAGCGCGTACTTCTTCGTGGTGAGGGCCACGAACTTCATCATAATCATCGGGCCGATGGCCACGCATTCGTCGTAGTGTCTGCCCTCTTTTTCGATCAGCTCCCCGATCAGCGCTGTCACGAGTCCCTTGAAACCCTCCGAACCGTCGTCGGTGGCGATATGGAGGTTTTCGGCTACGGCGCGCATGGCGTCGGTGTAGATCAGCATGTCGCGTGTCTTGGCGCCGATGATGACGTCGGCCTTCACGCCGTGTTCCCGGAGCCATTTGACCTGCGGGTGGACCGGGTCCGTGCCCACGCCGCCCGCCACGAAGAGGTAGCGGCGTGGGCGCAGCTCTTCGACGGGCATTTTGACGAATTCCGAAGGGTGGCCCAGCGGACCTGCGAAGTCGGCGAGGGCATCGCCCTCGTTCAGTGCGCAGATTTTGCGCGTCGAGGCGCCGATGGCCTGCGTGACGATGGTCACGCTGCCCTCCGCAGCGTCGAAATCGGAGATCGTGAGCGGAATGCGCTCGCCGTGTTCGTCGACGCGCACGATGACGAATTGTCCGGGCTGCGCCGAGCGGGCCACGCGCGGTGCGAGGACCTTCATCAGCCAGATGCCCTCTGCGAGGAGTCTTTTTTCAAGAATGGGGTACATTATATCCGTTGTGTGTTTGTGTGTCACTCTTCGATGATTGCCGTCACCCGGATGCGCCGCATGGGCCGCACGGGGTCGTTGGTCACCACCACGAGGTGTTCGGTCACGATGCCGTAGTCCTGCGTCCGGGGATCGAGCAGAATTTCGCAGCGCAGCGAATCCCCGGGGGCGATTTTCTGCCCCGGGGCGAGTGTCGTGGCCACGTGTCCCTCGCCTTCGACGGCCCGCACGATCAGCTCCGCGCCGCCCGCGTTCGAAAGCGTAAAGTGCTTTTTCCGGACTGGTCCCGCATGTTTGACCGGTCCAAATTTAAGGATATTTTCCGAAAAATCGGCTTTCGGGGCGTTTTGTGTTGCATCCGCGGGCTGCGGGTCGACGCCGATGCCGTGGGTGACGAGCGTCGTGCCGTGGCTCCGTCCGTCGATCAGGACCTCCAGCGCGTCGCGCACGGTCCCGTAGCGGGGTTTGTCGGCGGGGATGAGGTAGGTGAAGTTGATTTCACCCCGTTCGCCCGGCGCGATCTGTTTCGGATAGTCGGTCCGAAGCGCTCCGCTCGTGGTTTCGGGCCGCAGTTCGAGGCGGACCGGGCGTTTCGAGGTGTTCGCGTAGCCGATCGCCGCCTGCACCTGCCGCCCCGGATAAATATAGGAGAAGGCGTTGAGCGTCGAGGCCAGCCGCAGCCCTCCGCCGGCATCGACGGGGTAGAGCTCCTCGACGGTTTTCTGCCGCGGGATGACGCTCCCCTGCACGGTGAGCGTGGCGATTTTCCGCTTCTCCGAAGAGTAGACCCACAGCTCCTTGGTGAATGAGCCGGGGCGGTTGGCGGGGTCGTAGGTGACGGTGATCTGCGTCTTTTCGCCCGGAAGGATCGGTTTCTTTGAGAAATCGGGGACCGTGCAGCCGCAGGTGGTCACCACGTCGAGGATCACCAGAGGGCTGTCGCCGCGGTTGACACCCGTGAACGTGTGGCTGACGCGGCCGTCGGTTTCGCGGATCGTGCCGAAGTCCCACGTATCGGGCCGAAAAGACAGATGTTCCTGCGCTGAGGCCGTTAAGGCGCATAGTGTCAAGAGAATAAGGAAAATAACGCGATTCGGGATCATTTCTTTATGATTTGTGCGACATGCAAAGATACTTTTTTTGCGAAAAAATCGTGCAATAATTTTGCGGGAATGAAAAATTGCTATATATTTGCACTCCGAAACGACGGGATAACCCGTTTCGAAATGCCTGAATAGCTCAGTTGGTTAGAGCACATGACTGTTAATCATGGGGTCCTAGGTTCAAGTCCTTGTTCAGGCGCAGATGCGCGAGGGTTGCGTAAAGGTTCTTTCAAAAAACGCCTGCAAGGGGTCGTCCGTAAAAGGGTGGTCCGGAGGGTGATCGGAAGATTGCCTTTGCAGTCCCAAGCCATTTTTAGGGGAGCTTAGCTCAGCTGGTTCAGAGCGTCTGCCTTACAAGCAGAGGGTCGGGGGTTCGAATCCCTCAGCTCCCACAATTGAAAATCAACGACTTACAGCAATGTAGGTCGTTTTTATTTTGTGTGCCTCCGTGGTCGGTTTACACGTTTTTTGCCCGTTTGTGTTAACCAATGTGTCAACCGAAATGACGCATGAAAGCAAACATTGAGGTCATTTGTTACAAGTACAAACCTCTCAAAGACGGAACGCTTCCTTTAATGCTCCGAGTTACGAAAGACCGCAAACGCAAATACGTTTCGCTCGGCCTTTCCCTGCACGAAAAATTTTGGGATTTCGAGAAAGGCAAGCCCAAACGGAATTGTCCCAACAAGGAGCAAATCGAACGGCTGATAGCCGCAAAAACGGCGGAATACAACGATTTGATTGTCGAAATGACCTCCCAGCAACGTGAATACACGGTGGAAACGCTCGTGTCCCATTTTTATAACCAAGTCCGTTGCGCTACGGTGGTCGAATTGTACGATAAACTGATTGACGACATGAAACGCGGCGGTAAACTCGGCAATGCAGGCGTTTACAAATACTCCCGTACATCGTTGCTGAAATTCACGGGGCAGCGGTTGCAAATCCCGTTCAGCGACATTGACGCCGTGTGGTTGCGTCGTTACGAGAATTGGTTACGGACGAGCGGTTGCGGTGATACGACCATCAGCCAACTCTTTCGGACGTTGCGTAGCGTGTTCAACAAGGCGGTAGAATTGCAGTTGGTGAAACGGGATTATTACCCGTTCGATGCCTATAAAGTCAGCAAATTCGATACGCGGACGAAGAAACGGGCCATTGCGAAAGAGGACATGCGCAAGGTTATTGCACTCGATTTGTCGCAAGGCTATCCCTCCGAACGATTGGCGCGTGATATTTTCGTGTTCAGCTATTTCGGAGCAGGGATTAACTTTGCAGACATCGCCCTGCTGAAATACGGGAATGTACGGGACGGTCGGGTGCAATACGTTCGCAAGAAAACGGGCAAACCTATCAATTTTCTGCTGACGGAAGAAATGCGGAATATCATTGCCAAATACCAGCGACAAGGACAGACGGATGAAGATTATATTTTTCCGATACTCGACCGTCGTGTGCATAGGACGGAGCAGCAGAGATATGACCGAACGCATAAGGTGCTGACGAACACGAATCGTTGGTTACGCAAAATCGGGCAGCGGGTTGGCATCGAACATCTGACTACCTATGTCGCCCGTCACACGTTCGCCACGGTTTTGAAGCGTTCGGGAGTGAATATTGCCATCATTTCCGAATCGCTCGGCCATTCTGATTTATCGACTACCCAAATCTATTTGGATTCATTCGAGAACTCGCAGATAGACGCTGCAATGGTTCATCTATTATAGACAGGAAAGAGGACAGACATCGACAAGGGGTATAGATTAAGCCCCTATGTCAATGTTTGTCCTCCTAATTCTGCTGATCTTGTGGTTAGCTATTATTGGTAGAGATAGGACAGACTTGGTAAAAGGGGTTAATTATAGGCCCCTTTTCCAAGTTTGGCCTTTATTTTTTGTATATTAGGGACTACTAACCACAAATTACTATGGATAAGGATAACAACTTCTACCCTCATGTTTTTACATGGGAACAATTCCAAAGAGCATTGCTCTATACGAAAAAGTATTACGGCATGGATGCCCCCTATTTCTATCGAACAGCCAACGCAGAATTGGCAGGTAAAGACCAACCTATCACGATCTACAATCGTCTTATGTTCGAGGATTTCTGTAAACGGTTGCTATTCTCTGATAAATCCTCCTCCAAATATATGGAGCAGATACCACAAGAGGAGATTGCAATTATATGGGCGTTGATGTTAGTCGAATGGGGATTGTTGTGCGAATGGCTGAAAGACCAAGACAGCGATTATACGCTCGGCGATTATTATGCGGACAACCCCAATGATTATTACCAAGACCACATGCGGGAGGAGTTATTGAAAACCTATCTGTTCTGTAAGCAAACGCCCATCCGCCCGCAGAGGACGAATGAAATCATACTGACGGTTAACAAGGGCTATCCCAAATATTGTTGTTCACTTACTCTGCCGAACTTCGAGAATTGGGTATTACGCGGTGCGTTGTTGCAATATTGCGAGAGCCATTTGGAAGACATACACTCGGTAGAGGAGGCACAAAAGGCGTTGGATGCTTACCATGAAAAAGGGCGTAAGGCTGATGAAAAAATCGACCGCATCATATACGGGACTTATACGATGTTCAAGGATGCCGCCAAAGACACGCGGGCAACCAGCACAGGATTGTGTCGTATTATCACTAATTATCTGTTCTATCTCGGCATGATCTCCAAGTATGAGGTAGAAAACGAGCAACTCATTGCTGGACGCATTAAATATATGTTAAAACAAGGAAAACAACCTCGATTTACATTGCGTATATTGAGCGGGAAAGAAGCCCTTGAGGAGTTGAGTAAAAGTGGTCGAAATACGTTCGAGGATATGATGAAATAATTTGATTTACAAACTATTTTTTAGAAAGAATAGATGGCATTTTCGCTGTCTATTCTTTCTCTTTTTTAGCTGTGTTTTCTCCAAAAAAAGAGAGACTTTTGCCCTCGTAATCAAATCACGCTGGCCAGCAGACAAGGTTACGGAGTAAGCCGAACGCCAAGTGGAGGCACAACAGAATAAATACACAAAAAGATGAAAATCAAAGAGATTAACATCAATGAAGGACAATATCTTGAAGACGTAATGCCTAAAATCCTTGTCAACCAGAGGCCAGCGATCCCTACCAATACCATCCTTAATAAGGTGATGACGGGTTGCGGTGCTACATGGCTGGAAATCCATTCAGAGCGACATTCCATCGTTATCGAGCCGAACGTGCCCGTGATTATTGGGAAAAAGGCTCAACACCCATTCCTCTTTGCTGTGTACGAGGGTACGACACGCGAGGACGTGAAAGCCTACCTTGCAGGTGAGGAGGACGGCTATCGAAAAATCATCACCACGCCAGAGGGATTCGACAAGAAAGTCCTGCCCGCCATGTACGAGTTGGGGCTTGAGGTGTACGAGGAGTATTTCCTCCTATTCGATGAATGCGAGAAGCCCGTACAAGACGTGGGCTATCGCGGGGACATCTACCTGCCTGTCGAGGATTTTTTCAAATTCGAGAACAAAGCGATGGTTCCCGCAACGCCTATCGTTCCGTCCGACCCGCGTTTCGAGGTGCAGGGGTTCGAGATGATACGAATTGTTCCCACCTATGACTACTGCAAGGATTTGACGGTAGTCGTGACCAACAACACCGTATGCGTACTGCGGAAACTGCTGGAACGCTATCGTAAGGCAGGCGAAAAGGTCTGCATCTTCTTCAACTCGACGGATACGACGTTAAGCCTCATTCAGACCCTCAAACTACAAGGACGGTGCAAGGTATTCTGCTCGGAAAAGAGTGTGCGCAAACTCAAGCGCGAGGGATTTACAGCCGTGAGCGACAACCTCACCGAGTTGGCCGAGGTCAATTTCTTCACCAGCCGCTTCTACTCGGCCGTGGACATCAAGCTGGACTACCAGCCGAACGTCATCGTACTGACGGACGTATTCCATGCACCGTACTCGATGATCGACCCGCAGACCGAGGTGGTGCAGGCCATCGGTCGCTTCCGTAACGGCGTGGCAAAACTCCACCATGTAACGAACACTTGCAACCAGTTGGAGAGCCTATCCCGTGAAACGCTCATTCAGCAGTTGGAGAGCAAGGAGGCCATATATAACAAGGTGGCCGCAATCCCTACCGCCAACGAAATCGAAAAAGGAGCATTGATGGAGGCCATAGAGGGGATGGAGTATAAACGCTTCGTAACCCGCGACGGCAAACGTAACTGGTTTATGTGGGACAATGCGTGGGAGGACGAGAAGATAAAAGCCTACTACAAATACCCCTCGACGGTAAAGGCTGCCTATAAGAACGCACCGTTCCACGCTAAGATCGTCAAGTATAACGTCGCTATTACGGACGAGGATCGCCTGCACCGTAAGCAGGCAGGGCTGAAAAGCACCAAGGAATTGTGGCGGGAGGTGGTAAGCCAGCTCGACAGGTTGCAGACAGCCAACCCCGATGCCGAGCCGAGTTATATGCTCGACGAGTTAGGCGACGAGTTCGAGGCGATGGTTAAAGCCCACACGATACTGGGAGCAAAACGCATCGAAGCCCTCGGTTACGACCGCCGTAAGATCGAGGCCGCATTGGGTAGCATCGAGGAGAACCGATTGCTGACCTCCGAGAAGATGCAACAGGTCGTCTATGCTCGTTTCCACTCGGACGACATCGTACCAGCCAACGAGGTGAACGCTTACATGCGCCAACTGATAACCGACAACGGCATCCCGTTCGAGGGACGAGTAGATCGCAAGGTCATCGGTCTGTTCTTCGAGTTGGAGGACTGCAAGCAAGGCGGAGCGAGAGCCTTTAAGTTCGGCAAGAAGAAATACGAGTTTTAGAGGCTGGTAGGCAGAGGACAGACTTGGATGAGGGGTCTATATTTAATACCCCTCGACCAAGTTTGTCCCCTCCCTCTCAAAAGCTATACAGAGAGAAATTAATAACTAAAAATATTTAAAATATGTCTACAAAAATAGAATGGACTGGTGAAACATGGAATCCCGTTACAGGATGTACGCAACTATCGGCAGGGTGTGCCAACTGTTATGCAAAAGCGATTGCGTTACAGATGCAGAAGAATGGAGTGAAAAAGTATGTGAACGGATTTACGGTAACGATGCACGAATACGCGCTGAACATGCCACGACTATTACATGAACCCTCGTTCATCTTCGTTTGCTCGATGGCTGACCTTTTCCATAAGGACGTGCCGTTTGAATTTATAGATAAGGTGACGGATGTTATCAGATCGACACCGTGGCACACATATCAAATTCTTACGAAAAGAGCCGAGCGGATGGCAGAATATTTCGCAACACGGGCGATACCTGCAAATGTATGGTTGGGGGTTACGGTCGAGGTGCCGAGTGTAAAATACAGAATCGACTGCTTGCGTAATCTGCCTGCTTCGATACGGTTTTTTATCGTGTGAGCCGTTGGTGGAAGATTTAGGTGAACTCGACTTGACGAATATAGATTGGGTAATCGTAGGAGGAGAGCATGCAATTAACGCACGACCGATGAAAGAACCGTGGGTATTGTCGATAAAAGAGCAGGCAGACAAACAAGGTGCATTGTTCTTTTTTAAGCAATGGGGAAGCATCGGCAGGGATGGTGTTTATCGAAGCATAGAGCGCAACGGTAGCGAGTTGCAAGGAAAAACATATAAAGCCATGCCCGCGGTGAACAGGCATACGTTGTTCGGGTAGGCTGGCAATATATGAATAGACAGAGGACAGACATTTTCGAGTGGCCTATATTCTATACCGCTCGACAATGTTTGTCCTTTTCTCTTGGGCAGGATATATACTGCCCACGAACAGAGTAACAGATCAAAGCCCCTCCCCCTTGTCGAATGTGAAATCAATAAAAAAGCCATGAAAACATTGGATAAAAAGGCGTCAGAAATCCTGCAAAAATTGCTGGCTCTGCAACAATCGAAAATCGACAACACAGACGGAGTGTATATGCCTGTTCATATCGAGATTATCGAGAAGACAGACAAGTACACCCACATTTCGCTGGCTCATTACGGACGGCAAAACGGAGATGCCATGCGTGACCCTGAAATGATTATCGCCCTGCACAAAGAATCACAGCAATTCATTCCGTACTATTATCGTAATGATTATATGGGTATGGAGCAATACAGCGTTAAATGGACGGAAGAGGGCATTTTGCTGAACCGTCGTTTGCAGGCAGCACACACCACATTCGCTAATCAATGGTTACGCAACATAGCCACACAACAGCACCTATTATGACGGCACGGCGATTAGTGGAGAACTGCGTACTGACGAATCAAACCGCAGTCGTGGATGAAATGCTGAACAAGCATTTGCTACCAGAAGAATATATCTATCCCTTTGTGGGTGATGTCATGGAATGGTGGTTAATTGATTCGTGGCTGGCAGAACGTCTGAAACGAGAGGGAGAGGTAATCATCGACGAATACGGTTGCTGTTGGTGGGGCAGGTTATCGAGCGGACAGTCTATCTGCATGGACAGCGTGATACAGAAAATTGCAGGAGAGTAAAACTCGGCCTGCATATCGACATAGCAAAACTGTAAATTACAGAGATTAGGGGCATTGCAATTTCGAGAAGATTTTGCAACCTCTAATTTCTGTTTTTATGCTGGCGTAAGGTCGATAATTGGATGCAATGGTATATCGCAATACGTTGTTTTCGACCTTATGCGCCCTTAATCTTGCAAACGTTTCCCTCAATTTACGAATAACAAAGTTGTGATTCTATAAGCCGTGCTATTGCATGGAAACTTTGTTTTAGAGAACTTTGCAACTACAATACCCCAAGAGTGTTGCGTATTGAGAAACATTTTCTAACTTTGTGGTGCTGTCCCGAATGGGCGGTAACATATTAGTTTAGTGAAAGTGTTTCGCTAATCCTTGTACCGAAATCTGACAGTTTCTACAAAGACGAGGATAACGACAACGCTCATCACCGTGTATAGGCATATATCATCTGATATATTCTATTCGGTGTGGGGTATTGTTTCTTATTCGTCTTTGGGTTTTGTCAGAACCTCGGTACAGATAACGAACAACTCCACACTTTCTTTTTTGTATTTATCCACCGCATAGGAGTTGTACGGTAAAACGTGCGTCACTTGTTTTACTTAAATAATCTCATTATGAAAAAACTATTGGCCTTTGCCGCATTATTTGCGGTGGTTGCGCTCACATCGTGTAAATACGATGATGATGACCTTTGGAACAGCGTTCACGGATTGGAAAACCGTGTCGCAAAATTAGAGGAACTCTGCAAGCAGATGAACACAAATATTTCATCGTTGCAGACTATCGTAACAGCATTACAAAACAACGTCTATGTTACGGGGACTACACCCCTTATGAAAGACGGTAAAGAAATCGGCTATACAATTACATTCAGCAAAGGCAATCCTATTACCATCTATCACGGTAAAGACGGACAAGGCGGTTCCGATGGCAAGGATGGTGTCGATGGAACAGATGGCAAAGACGGTACAACGCCCACAATCGGCGTAAAGCAAGATTCAGATGGCATTTACTATTGGACACTCAATGGAGAGTGGCTAACCAATGCACAAGGCAATAAGATCAAGGCCGAGGGAACGAACGGTAAGGATGGAGCAGACGGTTCTGATGGTTCAGATGGTAACGACGGTATAGACGGAACGAATGGAAAGGATGGTATTACACCTAAACTTGAAATTCGGGAGGAATATTGGTGGATTTCCTATGACAATGGAACGAATTGGACGCAGTTGGGCAAAGCCACGGGAGAAGATGGCAAGGATGGTCTTAATGGCGATTCTGTATTTAAAGGTGTGACGCAAGATGATAAGAATGTTTACTTTGAATTAGCAGATGGCACCATTATTACAATTGCAAAATTCAGTTCAACGGAAGAGGATGTTAACAACTCTCAAATTATCCAATTTGAAGATGCAAAAGTAAAAGCGATTTGCGTACAGAATTGGGATACAAATAAAGATGGTGAGTTGTCGCATGGAGAAGCCGCAAAAGTAGCAAGCATTCGTAAATTCTTCAGAGGAACAACGATTCAATCCTTTGATGAATTTCAATACTTTACAGGCATAGATGAAATTGGGGTTGATGCATTTAAGCAATGTTATGATTTAACAAATATCACTATTCCAAATAATGTTCTTTGGATTGAGGAATGTGCATTTGCAGAATGCAGCAATTTAAGGGTGGTAAATATACCTAATCGCGTTACATGGATTGGTCAAGATGCATTTAGACTTAGTGGCCTAACTAATATAGAACTTGGAAATAGTGTTTCTATAATTGGAGATGGGGCATTTTATAACTGTTGTAACCTTTTAAGCGTTACTATGCCTGATAATGTAACACACATTGGCAGTCAAATTTTTCAAGAATGCAATAATCTACAAGAGATTAAATTATCTAATAATCTCTCTGTGATTAGAGGAAATATGTTCTTTTCCTGTAAGTCTTTACACAGCATAATCATTCCTGATAATGTTATCTCGATTGAAAATAATGCTTTTTACAATTGTAAGAATTTAACTGATGTTACCATTGGAAATAATGTCAAATCAATCCGTCATGATATGTTTACTGGTTGTGGCAATCTTCAGACGATTTATTGCAAACCAATAACACCTCCTACATTCGCATTGCCTGAATATGCATTTGGAAACGATATGTCATCCGCTTTAAAAATTTATGTTCCAATAGCATCTGTGGAAACATATAAAACAGCCGACGGTTGGCAAAAATATGCAAATCAAATTGTTGGATATAATTTTACTGAATAATTAGAATCTAACCTCCTCTCCTGCTGTGTCTCGGCATGGCAGGAGAAAGATTATAAATATGGCAAAGAAATTCGAAATTATTGGACTGTCTTTATTATTAGTAGCATTCGGTTGGGAGTGTTTTTCTCAAACACTTTTTGATAACAAGACAGAAGCCTTGTTAGCTGAACTGCATCATAAAATAGACGTACTTTGGGAATGTGAATATGCGGATTTTACGCAAAGTCCGCAAAACACAACAACCAGCAATATGCTTGTCGATATGAATATGACAAACAGGCAATGGAAATCTTATGAACAGATACGGGCAGATTTCGAATTGTCAGACGAGCAAGAGGAATTTGGCCAAATGGTACGAATCATCTTATATATATCGGGCAGTATTTGTGTGATATTGGCAGAAAGATTCAAGAAAGGCTGTTTGTGGAAGAATAACGGTTGATTCGATTTTTTAGGACAGACTTGTGCAAAAGGGTTAATTTATAGACCCTCTGCACAAGTTTGTCCTTTCTATTTTACTTGCATATCTCATAAATTTTTCGTATATTTACATCATAATCAAAGATTTAATAACACTATAAATTTTAGCTAAAATGAAAAGAAAAACACCAAGTATTGATTGAAAAACGGGCACAGAGACTATCGATGATGTACAAATATCGTATATCGCCAAAGGGGTATCTTATGATAATGACCACGGCGTTTGCCTGTTTGTAGGGCGTAGAACTGATGATCCCACACCACGAGAGTTTCACTATATCTTTGAACTCGACATTGACCCTACGAAAGATATGACCATCTGTTTTCAGAGACGGGGTCGTTATATGGCAGGATTCTCCTATCTGCTAAATCCAAAAGCCGTAGAGGAGGGTTGTCTCGCCATTATATTACCTAACATGGTGGATATTCCCAAGTCCAACTGTATGCTCAATCTTTTTGAAGCCCATATAAAGAGTGATACGGTCATATTCGGTTACACATCGACGGAGGGAAAACAGAGTTCTTTCAAATTTCCACTCACGGGTTTCAACGAGAAATATTTAGAGCAGTTCATATAAAAGATAAGAGGACAGACTTTGACAAGGGGTCTAAAATTAGACCGTTTGACAATGTTTGTCCTTACTTTTTCAACTAATAACAAAGCAACATACACTCTCTTAAAAGGAGAGAGCAGGGGAAAATTTTCCCACGCGTTTTCTCAACAGATACGAGGACAGACTTTGCAAAGGGGGCTTAAATATACCCCCCTTTGCAAGGTTTGTCCTCTTTCACTCAAATATAAGATTGTCAATTAATTCACTATTGTTTAACCAGCATTGGCTTTATGCAAATGTGTAAACCAGCGTGTAAACCGAACGAACAGCCAGCGAAAAAAGATTTCCCAAAATGAAGCGAGGACTTGCAGGAATGATTTATTTATCATATATTTGCACTCGCAATTCAGCAAAAGGGGAGCTTAGCTCAGTTGGTTCAGAGCGTCTGCCTTACAAGCAGAGGGTCGGGGGTTCGAATCCCTCAGCTCCCACGACAGAGACCATCCAAAACAGGATGGTTTTTTATGCCGGGAGCATAGCTCAGTTGGTTTAGAGCGCCTGCTCGACAAGCAGGAGGTCAGCGGTTCAAATCCGCTTGTTCCCACAAGCAGAAAAGCCTTTCGGATTCGTTCCGGAAGGCTTTTCTGTCGACATTGCGGCAATGCCGCTCAATAAAAAGCCGGATACCTGCGTATCCGGCTTTTTATTATGAAACAGGCTGTGCTATTTGCCGGTCGCCTGTTCGCGGCTGTTGCCGGGGTAGACTCTCACCAGAACGACGCCGTGAGGCGCAACGGCCGTTTCGAACTTGTCGGTGCACTCCGTGAGGTCCTTCTGCCGCCACAGGTCGCGCACGGTCTGCCTGCCGCGCAGACCCAGCATGCGGAGCGTGAAGTTCATCTTCACGGTCTGCCAGCCCCGGTTGAAAAGCCCGACGGCCATCGAGCCGTCTTCGAGGTGCTTGGCGTAGATCACCTGGTCGCCCTGCTGCCAGACGGGAACGGCCTGCAGGCCCAGCGGGTCCTGGTTGACGTCGATCACTTCGTCGTTGGTCAGCAGGCTCCGTGTGAAGTCGTCCATCTGCGCCATGTCGCAGCCGATCAGCAGCGGCGCGGCCAGCAGCGACCAGAGGCTGATGTGCGTATACTGCTCGTCGGCCGTGAGCTGCGTGTAGTGGAGTTTCGGGCCCCAGCCCACCATGCCTATGACCAGCATGTCGGGGTCGGCCCAGTGACCCGGGCGGTTGAAGGGCAGCCAGCGGTCCTGGCTGAACCCGATGCTGCTGATGCTCTCCCACGTGTCGCGGATGTCGCCCGTCGTGCGCCAGCAGTTGGAGTACCGCATCCACTGCGGGGCGTCGCCGTAGGGTGCGCTGTTCGAGAGGCTGTAAACGACGTCGCGGTCGAGCGTCCGAAGGGCGTCGTGCATCTCCTTGACGTGGTAATAGTCGAGCGGATTCCAGTCGTACTTGAGGTAGTCGATGCCCCATTCGCCCCATTGCTTCACGTCGGCCTCCACGAAGGAGTAAGGGCCGAGGTGCCAGACTTCGGTCCGGTCCTTCCAGTAGTTGCCGCCCTCTTTCTGATAACGGTAATGCTCGTTGTGCCGGCCTTTTTTGATCCACTCGTTGACGCCGTCGGGGTTGTCCGAGTAGCTGCCGATATGCGCGGCATAGGTCCCGATCCACGGCGTGGAGTAGATGCCCACCCGCAGGCCCATGTCGTGAATCTCGCGTACAAGGCCCTTCATGTCGGGGAATTTCGTGTTCGGCTGGATCGCGTTGTGTTTGCCGCCGCGTTTGCCCTGCCATCCGTCGTCGATGTTGATGTAGGACCAGCCGTGGTCGGCGAGTCCGCTTTCGACCATCGCGCGCGCCGACGAGAGCACCTGCTCCTGCGTGACGTCGCGCGCCCAGCAGTTCCAGCTGTTCCAGCCCATCGGCGGAGTGAGCGCGATTTCGTCGCCCACGACGATCTTCAGGTTGCGCTCGCAGCTGCCCGGCGCATTTGCGGCTTTCAGGTGCACGGTATATTCGCCCGGAGCGGTTACGCGTCCCGTGATCCGTCCGGTTTCGGGGTCGAGTTTCAGCCCTTTGGGAAGCCCCTCGGCCGAGAAAGTCATCGGACGGACGCCCGTCGCGGCGATCGTGTAGAGGAATTCCGAACCCGGGCGGACGCCGAAGACGCGGGCGCCGTTGATGCGCGGGGTGTCGGCGGGTTTCGGGGTCAGGATGTATTTCGACATGTCGGGCGCGCTTTGCGCCGCAGCCTGCCCGGCCGCCGCCCCGCCGCAGAGTGCGGTCAGGACGAGGGTCGTCAGGTAAAGCAGAATCGGGTTTTTCATCGGTTCGGGAATCTTGGATTTCGGGTTCATTTCGTCTTTTCCGCCAGCACCGGAACGAATTCCGACACGGAGTACAGTTTGTTGCGGTTGCTGGCATTTACGGCCAGTCGTACGTAACGGCCCGAAACGGTCCACTGCTCGACGGCGTAGGTTCCGGTCGTCGACGTGTTGGTCTTGTCGCCGAAGTCGAAGTCCTGGGCCTTCGTCCAGTTCTTGCCGTCGTCCGAAAGCTCGATGTAGCCGGCGCGGAGGTCGGTCACGTAGGAGTCGCTGCGGCGGACGAGCGTCATGCCGCACCAGTAGTACGTCTTGCCCATATCCCATACGGTCGATGCTTCGTTGGGGTTGATGTCGCCCTCTCCGGTGTTGTTGTAGCGGCTCTCCCAGCGGGTGACCAGATCGCCGTCGATCATCAGCTCGGGGCCGCGGCCGGTGTAGTAGGAGCTGCACGAAACGAGATTCCACTTGCTGCGGCTGTCGTAGATCGGGAGCAGCGAGATGTGGTAAAGCACCGTGTTCTTCTCGCCGATCTTGAATTTCGAATTGCTCTTGAGCCTTACGGCCAGCGTGTAGTAACGGTCTGCCGTCAGATTCGATTTGTCGATGTCGATGGTCGAAACCGCTTTGTTCGAGTCGGCTTTCAGGTCGGCTCCCGTGAAGGTGTAGGCGCTTTCGGGCAGCGGGATGTATTGCGTGCCGTGCTCGGCGTTATAGGCCGCGAGCACTGCATCGCCGTGTTCGTATTCCATCTCGGAATCCCACTTGTTGTTGAACTCGGTGTAGGCTGTGAATTCGAGCGTATTGGCGTCGGTGGCGCTCAAGTCGATTTCCACGACACCGGCGTTCTCGGCCAGCACCTCGGTCTCCTGCATCCGGGGATTGATCAGAATGGTGTTCAGCTTCTCGTTGATCTCGGTTCCCGTGGCCGTGAGCCGCAGCGGAAGGACGTAGTCGTTCATGTAGGGCAGCGCCATGATCCCCTTGCAGTCGAGGCGGACGGTGAGGGTGGCGCGGCGGCCTTCGGCCGTGATCGAACCGGTGTCCTTGACGATCTGGTAGTACTCCTCGCCGAGCAGCGTGTAGGAGGAGCCGTTCGCGGCGTTGAGAGCCTCGACGGCATCGGGATCGGGTACGACCTTCACCTCCGACGGCTGTCCGAAGTAGCCGCTGCTGTAAGCGTAAATGTTGTAGTCGATCGTCTCCTCCACGTCGTAATAGATTGCGTTCTGCACGCCGTTGTTGACGATGTAGACGCGCGGGTCGGTCAGGTTGTCGTTGCGGTGGTCTTTTTCGCAGGCGGTCAGCAGCAGCACGCCTGCGAAGGGTATCAATATGTTTTTCAGTTTCATAATTATCCGGATTAGAGGGGTTTACCAGCCGTAGTTCTGCGTGCATTTCACACGGTCGAGTTCTTCCTGGGAAATCGGGAAGAGGTAGCAGCGCTTGGTGAAGACGCGGTTGCCGTCGCGGCCGCCGTCGTATTTGCAGATGACGCGCTGCCAGAATTCGCCGTTCGCCTTGTGGTCTTTGGCCGAGATGTTCATGCCGTAGACCGGCATGTTGTTGTCCGTCTCGGCCGTCATCCAGGTCCGCGTGTCGAAATAGCGCAGGTTTTCGAAGCACAGCTCGACCTGGCGTTCGCGGCGGATCAGTTCGCGCATCCTGGTCTGGTCGCCGGCGGCGTCGGGATAGACCTCCTCGATGTCGGGAACGCCGGCGCGTTTGCGGATCATGTTCAGGTAGAGCGTGATGTCCGCGTTCGACGGATCGTACTCGTTAAGCGCCTCGACGTAGTTGAGCAGGATCTCCGCATAGCGGAATACGGGGAAATCCAGGTAGCCATAGTTGCCGGTGGAGGTGTCGATCGACGGGTTGGTGAACTTATGCGCCAGATAACCCGTCGGCGGATAGTTGTGCGATTTTCCCGGACCCGAATTGCCGTTGAAATAGAACTGGACGTTGGCTGTTTTCTTGTTGGCTCCGTGCCAGGTCATGCCGCTCCAGAACACGTTGACGTAGAAGCGCGGTTCGCGGTTCTGGTACATTTTGAACGTCTCCAGTTCGTCGCCGTAGATCGGGTGCTTGAACTTCGAGAATCCGCTTTCGCTGTAACCTGCGTCGGGGTCGATGATCGGCCGCGCCTGGTCGCCGTCGGTGTAGCCCGTGATGGGGTAGCGGCCGTTGGCCATGGCGAACGCGTCGACCTGTTTCTGGGTTACGCC
>OGQF01001432.1_pt1 | contig 16511 bp, 16 predicted proteins | sample 1553141 | NCBI WGS metagenome assembly OGQF01 (sample SAMEA2580005, study PRJEB22360) | human gut metagenome | biome: human gut; feature: human-associated habitat; material: faeces | place: Denmark | collected 2008/2010
GGGTGGTAATGTGAGAGTAGGATTTGAAGATAATCTTTACCTGGAAAGAGGTGTATTGGCAAAATCCAATGGAGAACTGGTGGCTAAAGTGGTGCGTCTGGCTAAAGAGTTGGGACGCGAAGTGGCTACTTCGGCAGAGGCAAGAGAAATTTTGAATTTGAAAAAATAATAGCATATTAATCTTTAATTTACAGAACGATGAAAAAAGGAAATAAATACGGAACACATAGAGTAATTTCTCCGGTAGGTGTATTTCCACAGCCAGCTGATAAGTTGGACAACAATATGGATGAAATCTATGACAATGAAATTTTGATTGATGTTCAGACTTTGAATATTGACTCAGCCAGCTTCACTCAGATTGAAGAACAGGCAGGGGGCGATAAAGCTAAGATTGCTGAAATCATGATGGGTATCGTTGAAAAACAGGGTAAACACAGAAATCCGGTGACCGGTTCTGGCGGTATGTTGTTGGGTACTGTTGAGAAAATCGGTGACGCTCTGGTAGGCAAGACGGATTTGAAAGTGGGTGATAAGATCGCTACTTTGGTTTCTTTGTCTTTGACTCCGTTGCGTATTGACAAAATTAAAGAAATCCGTCCGGATGTAGACCAGGTGGATATCGATGGTAAAGCTATTTTGTTTGAAAGCGGTATTTATGCCAAGATTCCTTCAGACCTGCCTGAAAAATTGGCTTTGTCTGCATTGGACGTAGCTGGTGCTCCTGCACAGACTGCAAAATTGGTGAAACCGGGCGATACTGTATTGATTATCGGTGCCGGCGGTAAATCAGGTATGTTGTGTTGCTATGAGGCTAAAAAACGCGCAGGTGTTACCGGTAAGGTAATCGGTTTGTGCCATAGCCAAAGAAGTACCGAGCGTATGCAGAAGTTAGGTTTCTGTGACTATGTGTTCTCTGCTGACGCTACTCAGCCAGTGCCTGTTATGGAGAAGATTGCTGAGCTGACTAACGGCGAAATGTGTGATATCACTATCAATAACGTAAATATTACCGATACTGAAATGACCAGTATCCTTTGTACTAAGAATACCGGTATCGTTTATTTCTTCTCTATGGCAACCAGCTTTACTAAAGCTGCATTGGGCGCAGAAGGTGTCGGTAGTGATGTGACTATGATCGTAGGAAACGGTTATACCAAAGGACATGCAGAAATTACTCTGCAGGAATTGCGTGAGAATGAAGAATTGAGAAAAATATTTACTGATTTGTACGCTTAATTAATGTGATGGAGGGGCTGTCGTCACAGACAGCCGCTTCTACATTAGTAAATTTAAAGTTATGGCAAGCAGAAGGAAGGAATTTTTCCCCAAAGTAACAGATGAACAATGGAACGATTGGCACTGGCAAGTGCAGAATCGTATCGAGACGTTAGAAGAATTACAGAAATATATCAAACTGACCGATGAAGAGGCTGAAGGTGTGCGCGAGTCTCTGAAAACTTTGCGTATGGCTATCACTCCGTATTATTTGAGTCTGATTAATCCGGATGATCCTTATTGTCCGATTCGCCGTCAGTCAGTACCGACTATCGAAGAGTTGCACCGTTCTCCGGCAGACTTGGAAGACCCTCTGCACGAGGATAGTGATTCTCCAGTTCCGGGATTGACGCACCGTTATCCGGACCGGGTGTTGTTTTTGATTACCGACATGTGTTCGATGTATTGCCGTCACTGTACCCGCCGTCGCTTTGCCGGCCATCGTGACTGTGCAACTCCGAAAGAACAGATTGACAAGTGTATCGAATATATTGAGAAGACTCCACAGGTGCGTGATGTGTTATTGTCCGGTGGAGATGCTTTGTTGGTGAGCGATGAACGTCTGGAGTATATTATCAAACGTTTGAGAGCTATCCCTCATGTGGAGATTATCCGTATCGGTTCCCGTACTCCGGTGGTGTGTCCGCAACGTATTACTCCTGAGTTGGTGAATATGTTGAAAAAGTATCATCCGATTTGGTTGAATACTCATTTTAACCATCCGAATGAAATTACAGAGGAGTCGGCTGCTGCTTGTGCTCGTTTGGCAGATGCTGGTATTCCGTTGGGTAATCAGTCTGTTTTGTTACGTGGTGTAAACGACTGCACACATGTGATGATGAAGTTGGTTCATGGTTTGGTGAAGATCCGTGTACGTCCGTATTATATTTATGTCTGCGATTTGTCTATGGGTATCGGTCATTTCCGTACACCGGTGTCTAAAGGTATTGAGATTATGGAGAGTCTGCGTGGACATACTTCCGGATATGCAGTGCCTACTTTTGTGGTGGATGCTCCGGGCGGTGGCAGGAAGATTCCAGTGATGCCGACTTATATGATTTCACAAGGACCGAACAGGGTGGTGTTGCGTAACTTTGAGGGAGTCGTGACAACCTATACCGAGCCGACAGATTATAAGGATGAATGTCACTGTGAAGAGTGTGAAAAACGGCGTAAGACAGAGGGCGTAGCCGAATTGTTGAATGGAGACCGTTTGTCTTTGGAGCCAGCTGACTTGGATCGCAAGAAACGTAATTTGAAGAAATAAATGATATGACGATAAGCCAGCCTGCTGATTGCGGGCTGGCATGTCGGTAAATGTTTGGGAGAATGTTTGAGGTCGCTGATATATTGAAATACCGTAGTCTGGCAATTGTCGGTCTGGAAAAGAATACCGGAAAGACGGAGTGCTTGAATTATATTTTGCGAAGGGTGAAGGGAGAAGCACGGAAGTTTGCGTTAACTTCTGTCGGTATTGACGGCGAGAACCGGGATCAGGTGTGTCAGACGCCAAAACCGGAGATTGAGGTGCCGGAAGGTATGGTGTTTGTAACTTCGGAGAAACATTTTCTGGAAAAGAGATTGGTGGCAGAGATTCTGGATATCAGTGAGGAGAGAACGGCTCTGGGAAGGTTGGTGACGGCGAGGGCGATTACCTCCGGGAAGGTGTTGTTGTCGGGGCCGGCAGATACGGGTGGATTGAAACTTTTGATTGCCCGTATGAAGGAGAGAGGTATTCAGACAACTATTGTGGACGGGGCTTTATCTCGTTTGAGCCTGGCTTCACCGGCAGTGACGGAAGCCATGTTTTTGGCAACAGGAGCTGCAGTGTCCGGTAATATTCCGGAGTTGGTGAGAAGGACTAAGTTTGTGTATGAGTTGATTGGACTGGAGGAGGTTGAAACGGAATTGCAGGATGTGTTGGACGGAGTAGGACAAGGTGTCTGGGCAATTGACAGCGAAGGGAAGGTGGTGGATTTGCATTTGCCTTCTATCTTTATGCTGGAAAAAATGGGAACAGATTTGTTCCGTTTTGGTAATCGGCTTTTTGTAGCCGGGGCTGTCAGCGATAAGTTGCTGCAGTATCTGAGGGTGCAAAAGCAACCGGTGGAGTTGATTATCCGTGACTTTACACGGGTTTTTGCGAAACCGGAATCTTATTATGCTTTTCTTCGGAAAGGCGGAAGTCTGAAGGTGGTGCATAGAAGCCGCCTGTTGGCTGTAACGATTAATCCGGTGGCGCCTTCCGGATTGGTTTTGGATTCTGACAGATTGCGCGATGTAATGCAGGAGGCTTTGGAGTTGCCTGTTTATGATGTAAAGAGAATAGAATGATAGTAAGAGAAGCAATACAGCAAGTGAAGGGATTCCGTTATATGACGGAGCAATTGAATATCTGTTCTTCATTAGGACGGAGGAGCCTTTATGAGATGTGTTGGCTAAATACAGAGGAGGAAATCGGTGCGGAACTGGATCGGGTGACGGAGGTTATTGGGATAATGGCGACAAGAGAAGGAAAGTCGTTGGTGGAGAAGTTGAGTTGTCTGTTAATGCAGGTGAGGGATATCCGTGGAACGGTGAAGCATGCGGGAGAGCATACGGTGTTGGACGATTTGGAGTTGTTTGAATTGAAAAGTTTTGTGCTGTTGGCCGAGGAGATGAGGATGTTGACTGCTGAGTGGAAATGTGTGAAGATTCCTGATGTTGGAAGAGTGGTGGAGTTATTGGATCCGGAAGGTGCCAAGATTCCTCATTTTTATATTTATGATTGTTATTCGGCAGAATTGGCTGCTTTGAGAGCAGAATTGAAGTTGAAGAAACAGCAGGGAGGGGATGAGCAGGAGACTGAACAGTTGTATCTGCGCTGTGTGGAGTTGGAGGATGTTGTGCGGGAGCATTTGTCTGAGCAGTTGCGAGAGGAGGCTGATGCGTTGCGGGAGGCTTTGGTGCAGGTGGGAAGGTTGGATATATTGGTGGCTAAGGCAGAGCAGGCTGTTGTTTTGCATTTGTCATGTCCACGATTCGGAGGGGATAAAACGATGCTGAAGGGGTTGTTCAATCCTCAATTGGATGCGACTTTGCAGGAGAAGGGCAAGCGTTTTCAGCCGGTGGATATAATGTTGTTGCCTTGTGCCACGTTGATTACCGGAGCCAATATGGCAGGAAAAACGGTGTTGTTGAAGAGTGTGGCTTTGGCGCAATGTTTGTTGCAATTCGGTTTTTATGTGCCGGCTGCCGAGGCAGAGATGGTATTGGTGGATGAAATTCAGACCAGTATCGGTGATGAGCAGGATGAGTTGAGCGGTTTGTCTTCGTTTGCTGCAGAAATGTTGAGAATCAACGAAATCGTGGAACGGGTGAAAGCCGGGAAGCGGGTGCTGGTGTTGATTGACGAATTGGCACGTACAACGAATCCTTTGGAGGGAAGGGCAATTGTGAACGGAGTGGTCAGCTTTTTGACTGAATATGGCGCTATGTCGTTGGTGACGACACATTATAGCGGAATTGTAGCTCCTTGTCGTAAATTGCGGGTGAGAGGATTTGTAGAAGAGAAAATACAAGGCCAGGTGACCTGGAAAAATATAAATGATTTTATCGATTATTCGCTGGAAGAGGATCAGGGAGGAGAGGTGCCGCATGAAGCATTGAGAATCGCTGCTCTTCTGGGGGTTGATAAAATGTTGCTTGAAAGAGCGGAAGAGAGTTTGAGTGAGGTGGTGAATGAAATTAAAAAAGGGTAGTACAGTAAAGTAAAATATATATGGAAAGTAAATTAGGTATTGATTTTAATAAAGTTGCACATGCGCGTGGCATCGCCCGGAAAATTGCAGACCAGGTACAGGGATTTGTAGACGGGTATACAACTGTTGCAGTAGAAAGAACGTTGTGCCGTTTGCTGGGCATTGACGGAGTGGACGGCAATGCGGTGCCGCTTCCTAACGTGGTGGTTGATGAGCTGAAAGACAAAAATGTTCTGGGAGAGGGTGTCCTGTTTTTCTTGGGAAATGCAGTGGTGGCAACCGGTTTGTCTCCCCAGGAGGTGGCAGAGCAGGTGGCTGACGGAAAATTGGATGTTACCCGCATTGATATCTGTTCGCAGGAGCAACGAGAGGCTGCTTTGAAGCCTTATATTGATGCAAGTATCTCCCATATTCAGGCAAATCGCCAACGGAGAGAAAATTATATAGCAACGATTGGTGAGGGTCCGAAACCTTATCTGTATGTGATTGTTGCTACCGGTAATATTTATGAGGATGTGGTGCAGGCTCAGGCTGCTGCTCGCCAAGGGGCTGATATTATAGCCGTAATCCGCACCACCGGTCAGAGTTTGCTGGACTATGTACCTTATGGTGCTACGACCGAGGGATTCGGTGGTACATTTGCGACCCAGGAGAATTTCCGCATTATGCGTAAGGCTCTGGATGAGGTAGGCGAAGAGGTAGGACGTTATATCCGTCTGTGTAACTATTGTTCGGGTCTTTGTATGCCGGAAATTGCCGTAATGGGAGCTTTGGAGGGATTGGATGTGATGTTGAATGATGCCCTGTATGGAATTCTGTTCCGTGATATCAATATGCAACGCACGTTGGTTGACCAGTTTATGTCGCGTGTAATTAATGGTTTTGCCGGTGTGATTATCAATACCGGTGAAGATAATTATCTGACGACAGCAGATGCCGTTGAGGAAGCGCATACTGTGTTGGCATCTGATTTTATCAATGAGCAATTGGCTTTGTTGGCCGGTCTGCCGGAAGAGCAGATGGGATTGGGACATGCTTTCGAGATGGACCCGATGCTGGAAAACGGTTTCTTGTATGAGTTGGCACAAGCTCAGATGACGCGGGAAATCTTCCCGAGAGCAACCCTGAAGTATATGCCTCCGACGAAATTTATGACCGGTAATATTTTTAGAGGACATATTCAGGATGCCTTGTTTAACATGGTGGGTATCTGGACTTCTCAGGGTATCCAGTTGTTGGGTATGCCGACAGAGGCAATTCATACGCCTTTTATGTCCGACCGTTATCTGTCAATTGAAAATGCCCGTTATATTTTCAATAACATGAGAAATATCGGAGACGAGGTGGTGTTTAAAGAAGGAGGAATTATTCAGAACCGGGCAAAGCTGGTGTTGGACAAAGCGACAGTTCTGTTGGAAAGAATAGAGCAGGAAGGTTTGTTCTCAGCTTTGGAAAAAGGAATTTTTGCTGATATCAAGCGTCCTAAAAACGGAGGTAAAGGCTTGGATGGTGTTAGTGCCAAAGGCAAAAATTACTGGAATCCGTTTATTGCATTGATGCGTAAAACGGTGGAATAATTTCATTTTTTCATTTTCAATTTTCATTATTATGAGCGGTGGTTTATATTCAACAGAAGGTAAGGATTTTGATCAGACCCTTGATTTAAAAAAGATAAAACCCTACGGGGACACAATGAATGACGGTAAGACTCAATTGAGTTTTACTTTGCCTGTGCCGGCAGGTGATGAGGCTATTGAGGCTGCTAAACAGTTGTTGAAGAAAATGGGTTTTGAAAACCCGCAGATTGTATTTCATCAGGAATTGACGGAAGGATATACCTTCTTTAATTGTTATGGTAATTGCACTCATACGGTGGATTATTCAAATATTTATGTTCCGAAAGTAGAGTCTACGAAATGGGATATGGCAGAAACTGATGAGTTTATCCGTGAGCATATCGGACGTAAGATTGTGGTGGTGGGTGCCAGTACGGGTACGGATGCTCATACTGTTGGTATTGATGCTATTATGAATATGAAGGGTTTTGCCGGGCATTATGGTATTGAACGTTATGAGATGTTTGATGCTTTGAATATGGGAAGCCAAGTGACCAATGAGGAGTTTATTGCTAAGGCTATTGAGCTGAAGGCAGATGCTCTATTGGTGTCTCAAACCGTTACACAGAAGGATGTGCATATCAAGAATATGACGGAGTTGGTAGAGATGTTGGAGGCAGAGGGATTGCGTGACAAGGTGATTTTGGTGTGTGGAGGTCCGCGTATTTCGCATGAACTGGCCAAGGAGTTGGGGTATGATGCCGGTTTCGGTATGAATACCTATGCTGACGATGTGGCTTCGTTTGTGGCTCAGGAGTTAGCAAGACGACTGAACAAGTGAGAAATGAACTTAAGATAAATCATATAGACTATGGAAAAAGAGCAAATAAGAGAAGTCATTGCTAAAAGAGTGGCAATGGAACTCAAAGATGGAGATGTTGTGAATCTGGGTATCGGATTGCCGACGTTGGTGCCGAACTATCTGCCGGAAGGAGTTGAGGTGATTTTGCAGACTGAAAATGGTCTGATTGGTATGGGACCGACCCCGGCAGCCGGAGAGGAAGATCCTGACTTTATTAATGCTGGAGGCGGTGCAATTACTGCATTGCCGGGAGCTGCTAGCTTTGATAGTGCTACTTCGTTTGGTATTATCCGTGGTGGACATGTTGATGTTAGTATTTTGGGAGCTTTGCAAGTGGACGAGCAGGGAGACTTGGCTAATTGGATGATTCCGGGCAAAAAGACTCCGGGTATGGGAGGTGCTATGGATTTGCTGATGGGTGCCGGTAAAGTGATTTTGGCAATGGAACATACAGCTAAAGGCAATGCCAAGATTTTGAAGAAATGTACGTTGCCCTTGACTGCTAAAGGACAGGTGAATATGATTGTTACTGAAATGGGTGTGATGGATATCACTCCGGAAGGTATCGTATTGAAAGAGATTCATCCTGAATTTACCGTAGAGCAGGTGCAGGCTGCTACTGAAGCGACTTTGATTATTTCACCTGATTTGAAGAAAATGTGTTAATTCAACGTTTCGATAGGGCGTTGATAAATTGATAAATTAAAAGTATTATGGATTTTTCATTATCAAAGAAAGAGATATTATTCCAGCAGATGATCAGAGAGTTTGCTGAGAAAGAGGTTAAGCCGTTGGCTGCTGAAGTAGATGAGGAAGAGAGATTCCCTGTTGAAACAGTGGAGAAAATGGCTAAATTGGGGTTGATGGGTATTCCGTTTCCAGTAGAATATGGCGGTGCCGGTGGAGACAATGTGATGTATTCGATGGCAGTGGAGGAGTTGTCTAAGGTATGTGCAACAACCGGTGTGATTGTTTCTGCTCATACTTCTCTGTGTGCTTCTCCGATTTATGAATTTGGTACAGAGGAACAGAAAAAGAAATATTTGCCTAAGTTATGTTCTGGAGAATGGGTGGGTGCGTTTGGCCTGACAGAACCGAATGCCGGAACGGATGCTTCTGCTCAGCAGACAATGGCAGTGGAAGACGGAGATAATTATATTTTGAACGGCTCTAAGATTTTTATCACTAATGCTGCTTATGCTCACGTTTATATCGTGATGGCAATGACTGATAAATCTCAGGGTACAAGAGGTATTTCGGCTTTCATTGTGGAGCGTGATTTCCCAGGCTTCTCTATTGGCAAGAAGGAGAAAAAGATGGGTATTCGTGGTTCGGCTACCTGTGAGTTGATTTTTGAAAATTGTGTGGTACCGAAGGCTAATTTGTTAGGTAAATTGGGAGAAGGCTTTAAGATTGCAATGAAGACTTTGGATGGCGGACGTATGGGTATTGCTTCTCAGGCTTTGGGTATTGCTCAAGGTGCTATGGACGAAACTGTGAAGTATGTGAAAGAACGTAAACAGTTCGGTCGTGCTATCGGTCAGTTCCAGAATACACAATTCCAGATGGCTGATTTGCAGGTTAAGATTCAGGCTGCCCGTTTGTTGGTGAGAATGGCTGCATGGAAGAAAAACAAGAAAATGCCTTATTCCGTAGATTCTGCTCAGGCTAAATTGTTCGCAGCCGAAACAGCTATGGAGGTGACTACAAAAGCAGTGCAGTTCCATGGCGGTTACGGATATACTCGTGAGTATCCGATTGAGCGTATGATGCGTGATGCTAAGATTACAGAAATTTATGAAGGTACTTCAGAAGTTCAGCGTATGGTGATTTCTGCTGCTCTTTTGAAATAATCAGGTATAAAACAATAGAAAATATATAAACATGAAGATAGTAGTTTGTATCAAACAAGTTCCGGATACTACGGAAATTAAGCTGGATCCTAAAACCGGAACCATGATTCGGGATGGTGTGCCAAGTATTATGAACCCGGATGATAAAGGCGGACTTGAAATGGCTTTGCAGTTAAAAGATAAATATGGAGCTCATGTGACTGTCATTACTATGGGACCTCCTCAGGCTGATGATATTTTGCGTGAGGCTTTCGCTATGGGTGCTGATCGAGCTATTCATTTGAGTGACCGTAAGTTTGCCGGTGCAGATACATTGGCAACTTCGAATGCTATTGCCGGAGCTTTGCGTATGTTGGAATTTGATTTGCTGATTACAGGTCGTCAGGCAATCGATGGTGATACTGCACAGGTAGGACCACAGATTGCAGAGCATCTGGGATTGCCTCAAGTGACTTATGTTGAAGATTTGAAGTTTGACGGAAATAAAACTTTCACTATTCGTAAATCTACAGAAGAAGGCTATCAGATTGTAGAGGTAGAAGGACCTTGTGTGGTTACTGTATTGGCAACAGCTAACAAGGCTCGTTATATGTCTGTTCGTGGTATCGTTGAGGCTTATAACAAAGAGGTTGAAGTTTGGAATTACAGTAATATCAGTGTTGACGAAGCTAAATTGGGCTTGAACGGTTCTCCAACGCGTGTATTTAAATCATTTACCAAAGGTGCCAAATCTGCAGGTAAGGTGTTTGAAGTTGAGCCAGCTGAGGCTGTAGATATTATTGTAGAAAAACTGAAAGAGAAATTTATAATCTGATAGATATTATGGATAAGACTCAATATAAAGACGTATATGTATTTGTGGAACAGCGCGATGGTCAGGTGCAGAAAGTGGCTATTGAGTTGTTGGGCAAAGCTCGTGAATTGGCAGACAGCCTGAATGAAAAAGTGGTTGCTGTATTGTTAGGCTATGAGATAGCAGATAAAGCACAAGAGTTGATTGCTTATGGTGCTGATGTTGTTTTGTGTGTTGATTCAAAAGAATTGGTTCAATATGTTACAGAACCGTATGCACAGGCTATTACTCAAGTGGTGCATGAACGTAAACCGAGTATTGTATTGATTGGTGCTACAACGATTGGCCGTGATTTGGGACCGCGTTTGTCTGCCCGCCTGGAAACCGGTTTGACGGCAGACTGTACCGGTCTTGATATTTCAGACGATCGTGATTTGTTGATGACACGTCCGGCATTTGGAGGAAACCTGATGGCAACGATTGTATGTAAAGATCATCGTCCTCAGATGTCAACTGTGCGTCCAGGTGTGATGCGTGCAAAAGAAAAAGACGAAAATCGCCAAGGAACTGTTGAGATGTTGAACATTAACTTTGACAAGTCTAAGTTCAAAGTGAAGGTGTTGGAAACCGTAAAGGAGCAGAAGAACAAGATTGATATTACCGAGGCAAAAGTTTTGGTGTCAGGAGGTCGTGGTGTTGGAAATGCAGAAGGTTTTGCAGCATTGGAAAAATTAGCAGGTACATTGAAGGCAGAGGTTTCTTCTTCACGTGCAATGGTGGATGCAGGAATTATGCCGCATGACCGTCAAGTGGGACAAACTGGTAAGACTGTACGCCCGAACCTTTATTTTGCTATGGGTATTTCAGGAGCTATCCAGCACTTGGCAGGTATGGAGGAGTCTGATTTTATCATTGCTGTGAATAAAGATAAATATGCACCTATTTTTAATGTTGCAGATTTGGGTATTGTCGGTGATGTGAAGAAGGTTGTGCCTTTGTTGACAGAGCGTTTGGCTGCTTTGACAAAAAAATAGTTAATGATAAAGGTTAGTTTGTTGTAAAATTCAAAGCAAATGGAATATCAAAAACTGATAATAGAAAAGCAAAATCGTATTGGAGTTGTAAAAATCAACAATCCCGAGGCTTTGAATGCATTGAATACTGCTATTTTATTGGAGCTGGATCAAGCATTTGATGAGTTGGCGTCAGATGTAGAGGTAGATGTAATTGTGCTTACCGGTGAAGGGCGAGCTTTTGTTGCCGGTGCCGATATTGCAGAAATGTGTACAAAACAAGCGGCAGAGGGTAAATCTTTCGGGCGTTTGGGTGCTTCCGTTTTCCGTAAAATAGAGTTGTTGGAAAAACCGGTCATTGCAGCAGTTAATGGCTTTGCTTTAGGCGGAGGATGCGAATTGTCAATGGCTTGCGATATTCGTATTGCTTCATCCAAAGCCAAGTTTGGTCAGCCTGAAGTAGGATTGGGAATTACTCCAGGATTTTCAGGAACACAGCGTTTGCCGCGTTTGGTGGGCATAGGGAAAGCAAAAGAACTGATATATACTGCTGCAGTTATTAATGCTGAGGAGGCTTATCGTATCGGCTTGGTAAATGCGGTGGTAGCTCCCGACGAATTGTTGGATAAAGCTCTTGAGATGGCTAATGCAATTGCTACAAAAGCACAATTGGCTGTACGTTATTCCAAAGAGGCGATTAATCGTGGTATTGAAACGGATATAGAGACTGGCATTGATATTGAAACCTCTTTGTTTGGAATGTGTTTTGCTACAGCAGATCAGAAGGAAGGTATGGAGGCATTTTTACAGAAGCGTAAACCAGAATTTAAAGGAAATTAAAATTATACATTATGAAAATTTGCGTTGTTGGAACAGGTACGATGGGTAATGGTATTGCTCAAGTATTTGCACAGGCAGGACACGATGTCTTGTTGAAAGGACGTTCTGAAGCTTCGTTGGCAAAAGCTCACAAAGCTATGGATAAAAACCTTTCCCGTATGGTGGAAAAAGGCAAATTGGAAGCTGCTGCCAAAGATGCTATTTTGGCGCGGATTACAGATACTATGAATTATGAAGATTGTGCTGATGCAGAATTGGTTATTGAGGCTATTGCTGAAGATATGGCTACGAAGCACGAAATTTTCAAGTTGTTGGATGGTATTTGCAAGCCGGAAACTATTTTAGCAACTAATACATCATCTCTGTCTATTACAGAGGTTGCTGCTGCTACAAATCGTCCTGACAAGGTGGTTGGTATGCATTTCTTTAATCCGGTGCCAGCTATGAAGTTGGTAGAGATTATCAAAGGTCAATTGACTTCTAAGGAGGTGCATGATAAGGTATTCTCTCTTTCTCAAGAAATAGGTAAGGTTCCTGTAAGTGTAGAAGAAGCACCAGGTTTTGTTGTCAATAGAATTCTGATTCCGTTAGTGAATGAGGGTATCGGTATTTTGGCTGATGGTGTTGCAACAAAAGAAGAAATTGATGCTGCTATGAAATTGGGAGCTAATCATCCGATGGGACCGTTGGAGTTGGGAGATTTGATAGGATTGGATGTGTGCTTGGCTATCATGGAAGTGCTTTACAACGAGTTTGGAGATTCTAAGTATCGTCCTCATCCATTGTTACGTAAAATGGTACGTGCAAATCTTTTGGGGCGTAAGACCGGTATAGGTTTTTATGATTACCGTAAATAGTAAATAAATCCCGGGAATTTTTCTCGGGATTTTCTTTTGTAGACAGGAAATGGGGAATAATTCCTCATTTTTTTTGTTTATTCCTCATGTTTCCCCAATTGTATAAGCAATATACATTTGTATGTGTTTGAATATCAATGATAAGATTTTGTGCTTTGTTTCGGTATAAATGTTGTGTTATTAATATTCAGAATTAAAACTAAAAATTGAAATTATGAAAAAGTTTATTGTTTTAGGATTGGGTGCTTCCCTATTTTTGATGAGTAGTTGTGTAGAAAATTCACAAAAATATAAAGCGTTATTAGTTCGAGCAGATTCTTTGAATGCGATAGCAATGCAGCAAAATCAGGAAATGGAGCAATTGCTTGCCGATATTAACGATTTGACAGCCGGTATGCAGTCATTAAGAGAAGCAGAGCATTTACTGACATTGGAGGCAGAAAAAGAAAGTAAAGGCAGTAAATCAAAGCAGCAGATTGCTCGCTTAAAGAACGATATTCAGGCAATTTCTGAAGCTATTGCAGGCTATAAATCTCAGATTGCAAAATTAGAAGGAAAGAGTAAAAGCCAGTCTGCAGAATTTAAAAGAATGATTGCTAATTTAAATGCAGAATTGGAATTGCGTTCAGAAAAGATCAATGAGATTACGGGTCAGTTGGCAGCTACTAATAAGGAGTTGGCAGTAAAAGTTGAAGAGGTAAAGCTTTTAACTCAAAATGTTGATTCTTTGGGTAAAGAATCAAAAGCGCAACAAATTACGATTGCAGAACAGGATCAGACAATCCATATGGCTAATTATTTGATAGGTACCCGTAAGGAGTTGAAGGAAGCTGCAGTAATTTCGCGTCAAGGTATATTCTGTCCGCCGATTGTTTCTTCACAAGCTCAGAGTGCAGATTTTATAAGTATTGATATACGTGAAGTGAAGAATATTCCTCTGAATAATAAAAAAGCGAAAATTCTTTCATCACATCCAGCCGATTCTTATGTATTAGAAGCAGATGAAGATGGTAATTTGGTTTTAAAAATCAATGATGAAAAGGCGTTTTGGAAGCAGACAAAGTATTTGGTTGTTATGGTTGGGTAATAAGTAATCAATAAAAATGATAGCGGGAATCAATTCCGCTATTTTTTTTACTTTATTCATAAAAAAGAGCTGTGTGATTAGCACAGCTCTAATTTCTCATTGTAAGGTGAGAGTTAGGTCTTTAAATTTCATTTACAACAACCAATTGTTTCATACCTGTTTGAACAGCCTCAATATTCATAGGAATAAGGTTGTGGTGACGTGCAGGTAATGATTTTTGTAAACCTTTTTCCAGATTTTCTAAGTTGATAATCGGTTTTACTTTCAAGAAAGCACCCAAAATAATCATGTTAAAGATTTTTGGATTTCCTCCTTCTGCAGCTAAGCGAGCTCCTTCAATCTGATAGATATTGATATCTTTACGAGTCGGGTGGTGAGTGATTCCATTCGGATCGTAAATTAATGTTCCACCAGGTTTTACCTGTGATTCAAATTTATCCATTGACTGTTGGTTCAACACGATTGCTGAATCGAAAGCATTCAATACCGGAGAGCTAATACGCTCATCGCTGATGATAACAGTTACGTTAGCTGTACCACCACGCATTTCAGGACCATAAGAAGGCATCCATGAAACCTCTTGGTCTTGCATGATTCCTGAATAAGCCAGAATCTTTCCCATGGAAAGTACTCCTTGACCACCGAATCCTGCTATGATAATTTCTTCTGTCATACTAATTGAAAATTGAGAATTAATTAAATGTCTTTGATATCCGCCAACGGATATTTCTGGAACATATTGTCACGCATCCATTTGTTTGCATCAACAGGGGTCATTTTCCAGCCAGAGTTACATGTTCCAACAACTTCTACGAAAGAAAGACCTTTATCCAAACGTGTATTTTGGAATGCTTTTTTGATAGCAGCTTTAGTTTTTCTTACAGCTGCAGGAGTATCAGCACTTTGGCGAGTTACATAGCAAGTTCCGTCTAATTGTGCGAGCAATTCTGTGATTTTCATCGGGAAGCCATTCAATTTTGCATCACGGCCATAAGGAGTTGTTGCAGTTACCTGACCCAACAATGTGGTCGGAGCCATTTGACCTCCGGTCATACCATAAATTGCATTGTTGATAAAGATGACAACAATATTTTCTCCACGGTTACATGCATGCATGATTTCAGCACAACCAATAGATGCCAAGTCTCCGTCTCCCTGATAGGTGAATACATATTTTTCAGGATGTAAACGGCGGATAGCTGTTGCTACAGCAGGAGCACGTCCGTGTGCTGCTTCTGCCCAGTCAATATCAATATAGTTGTAAGCAAATACACTACATCCTACCGGAGAAACTCCGATTGTTTGATCTTGGATACCCAGTTCTTCAATCACCTCTGCAACTAATTTGTGAACAACTCCATGGGTACATCCCGGGCAGTAGTGCATTACGTTGTCGGTGAGGAGGCTACTCTTCTTTAGTACGAGATTTTCCTCTTTTATAATATCTGTTAATTCCATGTTTTTCTTAGTTTACAGTTTTGATTAAATCGAAAACTTTTCTTTCAGTGCTACTACAATTTCTTCTGGAGTAGGAACAACACCACCCATGCGTCCGTAGTGGTCAACTTTCACACGTCCATCAACTGCCAGACGAACATCTTCTACCATCTGTCCTGCACTCATTTCCACAGATAAGAAACCTTTCACTTTGCTGCACAAATCTGAAATCGGTTTCATTGGGAACGGATATAATGTGATAGGACGTAACAAACCTACTTTGATACCTGCTTCGCGAGCCGATTGGATTGATTTTTGGCAGATACGTGCTGTAGAACCATATGCCACAAAAATATAGTCTGCATCTTCGCAGTTCAACATTTCGTAGCGTACTTCATTTGCTTCAATTTCACGGTATTTACGTTGTAATTTTTCGTTGAAAACTTCCTGACGGTGAGCTTCCAATTCCAATGAAGTAATGACATGGCGTTCGCGATTCTTTTTGCCGGTCAATGCCCAATCTCCACACTGTTTTTCAATTTCTTCTTCAGTACGTCTCGGTGTATAGTCTGGAAGAACCACTTTCTCCATCATCTGACCGATAACACCATCAGCCAATACCATTGCAGGGTTGCGGTATTTGAAAGCAAGGTCGAATCCTAAAACGACAAAGTCGCTCATTTCCTGTACAGATGCCGGAGCCAATACAATCAAATGATAGTCTCCATGACCACCACCTTTTGTTGCTTGGAAATAGTCACTTTGTGATGGCTGGATAGTACCTAGACCTGGACCTCCACGCATAACGTCTACAACCAAACAAGGAAGTTCTGAACCTGCAATGTAGGTGATACCTTCCTGTTTCAAACTGATACCGGGGCTGGATGACGAGGTCATAACCTTCTTACCACAAGATGCTCCACCATATACCATATTAATTGCAGCCACTTCACTCTCGGCTTGCAAAACAACCATTCCTGTTTCTTCCCATGGCTTGCGCAGCATGAGCGTTTCCATGACTTCAGATTGCGGGGTGATAGGATATCCGAAATATCCATCGCATCCGCAACGGATAGCGGTTTCTGCGATTACCTCATTCCCCTTCATTAATTTTACTTCTGCCATATCTTTACATTTATTTGATTTCTGCTTTATAAACTGTAATTACTGAATCGGGACATACTAATCCACAGCT
>OGQF01001435.1_pt1 | contig 16483 bp, 13 predicted proteins | sample 1553141 | NCBI WGS metagenome assembly OGQF01 (sample SAMEA2580005, study PRJEB22360) | human gut metagenome | biome: human gut; feature: human-associated habitat; material: faeces | place: Denmark | collected 2008/2010
CAACTGAAAATTTTCAGTCGCATCCGCTAACTCTCCTTTAACTGTAAAGCCTTCGCTCTTAGGTGTACAGGAGGCTACCCCCAAAGCAAGTAGCACACCTGACAACATCATCCATTTTTTCATATCAATTAATTCATTCCACTTATCAATAACTGATTACCAACTTTATAAAGGATATCTTTTACTTTTCCTTCCACGGTATAGTACTTTCCTCCCTTAATCTCTCCGCCACCGATGTAAGACACATCTGCCACACCAAAATCACTGGTACCATTGCCATTGTCAAAGGCAATACCCAACTCCATTTGATTAAGACGATTCATGCCAATTTCTACAATCGGTTTGTCATAAGTCTTCAATAACCTCAAAGACATCGCCGCATGGTCAAAAGCATATAAATTATTTCCGGTTGCAATATACAAAATATTACCCTTATCGCAATAAGCAAAACGTGTATTCGCATTGATAATATTACCTCCCCATACAACAGGATTACCCTCAGTATCCCTAACTGGCATCTGCATCATCGACATATAAGCGAAACTACCTGTTAACATTTTGGGCATAACTTGGAAATTCATCACTTGTACTTTTCCATCTTTATCCTTCATAAATGTTACATAAGTATCAAAGGTCCCCTCTACATCATTAAAGATAGCAACTGTTCCTCCATCTATCCAAGTCAATCCCGTATTCACCATACTAAAACCACCTGTCATATCCGCAGCCGGATTTAAGGTCAAAACTTCACCGTCAGCAAATTGAACAAAACTGCCGGATACATTGTCAAAACCCAAAAGATAATCTCCCAAAATTATATTTCCACGCAAAATAGCAGGAGCTAATTTATAATTGCCTCCATTATAAGCATACGGAATATTGGAATACTCTCCATCCTGAAATGACATACCATCATACAGCGCGCGCGTATACACCTTACCATTGCTAATAAGATAATCAAAACCCTCTCCTGTTTCTACAGAAGGCATACTTTCATAAGCTTCCGGTCTGAAATCTGCCGGAGTAGCATTAACAAATTCATCCTTCGTATAAATCACTCGCTCAAAGCTATCACCATCCAACTCTACAGAATAACCAGGACCTTCAGAGCAAGCCACAAATACCTGACCGGTCAAAGCTGTGACAGAGGGTTCAAAAGGACTCAAAAAATGCTCCACCAGACGAGTTGCTCCCTTACTTAAATGCTCCTGATTAATGTCATTGTAAATATCCGCATAAAAACGACCGTCGCCATCTCTAAAATATCCCAATACCGAATGTTCCTCCTGCTCTGACAGAATCATCCATCCCTGAGAGAATTCAGATTTCACTGTAACCGTAAAAGGTACAATTGTCCGGACACCATTTGATAAATCCGTCACCACATACTCTGCAGGCATATTTTCTTTCAACGGGAAAGAAACAGTCACATCCAAGTCCTTGGTGGTGGCAATCGTATCTCCATTCACCTTCCACAAATAAGCCACCTCTTCCGGTGTATCCAATGAATACTCAATCTCTACAGGTACATTCCATTTATCCCCCAAATATAGTGTATATGAATACCCTATTCCGCTAATTTTTGCATCCGACAAAGGTTTGTAATCAATATTTCCCTTATCCTTGTAGCAGCCTGTCAATAATACTGCCGCTACCAAACCAAAATATATAAATAACTTGTTCATCATATTATCGTCTTAGCTGTTATCCTTTCATTGCCACTTCCATCGGACCGTTTACGTCCTCCCTTGGATTCTCTTTCAACCAATACTTAAACTTCAGAATCAAGGCTCGCACCTCTGACTGACTCAAATCCTCTCTATGCTTGTAATCCAAATCAGACACTTGGGTACACTCATAAAATGCCTTATATTTCAAATCACTGTATGTACCTAATCCTGAAGTAAGATGCCATTGATCCCACCATGCAGGCTGAGAAATCTTATTGGTTATCATTACCCTTGCTTTTACTCGCTCAGGCATGCCCGGTAAAAAGTCAGCAGAAGGCAACAATTCAAAAACAGCCACTGCTTCATGATTTTCTGCTTTAGGACGCAAAACTTTAATCTGCAAAGTGTCAGTAACGCGATTCGCGCCAAACACCAACTTACCCTCCGGCAATACAAAATCATCACCCAGCGAAGCCGTGCTTTCATTGCCGACAAACCCAATCTTATATTCCCGGTCTTCTCCTACCACCGGAGCAATAATTTCCAACGGCAATTTTACAATACCTTCATCTTCCTGAGCAAAGAAGAAAGAGAAGGTTGTAATATTCGAAGTATCCTGGCTGAAATAAATATAATTATCAGCATCATAACCGGAGTAGTCACTCTTCGAACAAGCCGTCAACAGGACACATACACCCAGTAATATATATAAAATGCTTTTCATCATCTCGTATTTTTATATTCAACAATTCCTAAGGTTGCACTCTATCGCCAAATTCAACTTCAGTTGATGGCAAGGGGAAAGTATATTTCTCTATCGGCATATCTATTACCTCATTGCCTCGTTTGATTTTAGCCAAATTACGCTGCTTATACCAATAAAACAACTGACCTTCACCCAACAGCTCTCTCTTCGCCTCCAGTAAAGTCTCATCCTGCAATTGTTCAAACGAATAACCGGTCATATTCATCGAAACGCCACGATTGGTCTTCAGCTCGCTCAAACGGCTGATGGCTTTCGTTTTATCTGTAGCATATCCTGCCTCTGCAGCAATGATATACATCTCTGACATACGCAACATCGGTAATTTATTGTTAGTATTAGCTGCGTTTTCACTCAAGCGGGCATATTTCAAAGAAGCAGTCTTATCTTCTTCTACAGCATTTTCCAATAAATAAAGACGAAAATCTCCTTTAGAATAAAAGGAACTATTATTAACAATACGGAAAGCAGTATTAGCAGAGTTGCTCAAACTGAACCAACGGTCTACAACCTTAACATCGTTCAATGCAAACAACAACTCGTTCATTTGCTGCACATCACGACTTGCCTGAGGATTCTTAAAAGCAGTTTCCGACGTAAACTGAAAATAACCTTCTTCCTTTGCTGTAATCACCTGCTCTGCATAAGCAGCTGCCTCGCTGTTACTACCGATATAAAAATGCACCCTCGCCAACAATCCCAATACAGCATAATAATTCATACGATAACCACGATATGACAAGAACAAATCGCTGGCTTCCTGAGGAGAATTAAAATGATTGTCCATTACCTTATAGCCTCCTTCCAACACCGGATCAATGCCATTCAGCAGATTCTTTGCAGAATCCAGATCAGCCACCACTTTACGGATAACCTCCTCACCTTTAAGCTGTGCATGAATCTTTTTGGTAAATGAATCGGCATAGGGGATTGTCAATACATCTTTCGCTTTTCCCCATGACGGAGCAAACATTCGGAACAAATCAAAATGCAAATAAGCACGCAACGCCAAAGCCTCTCCTTTTATCAGACGATATTTATTACCCTCAAAGAAAGAAGATTCTTTCCCGTCCAATGCCTCCAACAACACATTGCAGTTAGCAATTGAATTATAACAATCCAACCAAGTCTGACGCGAATGGTTCAAAAACTGCTCATGCGTATAATTAAGCTGGGAAATATAATAATATCCGTGATCCTGATTTTTATAAATATTATAATACTGCCCCACAACATCCATCATACCGAAAGTCATATCCTGACCATACATACTCTCACGAGTCATAGAGGTATAAATTCCCAACAAAACGTGCTCGAATCCTTCCGGATTAGAAAACATCTGCTCTTCGTTCACCTGAGCCTGCGGAGTGACATCCAGCCAACTGCAACTTGTTGACATGCCACCTATCAGCAGAGCTACAATAATCGATTTATATTTCTGATACAATTGTTTCATAATCTATCTTCATTTATTACTTAAAACTGAACCTGAAGTCCAAAATTGAATGTACGGGCAAATGGATAATCCAATCCACGTTCTCTCTTTACATTAGCCACTCTGAAAAGATCCTCCATCATGAAAGTCAATTTCAATCTGTCCATAAAACAGTTTTTCAACATCTCTTTTGAAAAAGTATAAGACAATGATATTGATTTCATCTCCAAAGAATTTTCATCTTCCACAAAGCGAGAAGTCACCTGAGTCACAGAATTATCCTTAATATCTTTAAAGAATGCCTTGTCTCCCGGTTTGGTCCATCTGTCTGACAATACCCGTTTATCTACATTGAAACGCAAGTTGGCATTCTCAACCCGGTCAACCAAGGTCGAGTTATAAACCTGTCCTCCACACTGATACAAAAAGTTCAAACTCAAATTAAATCCTTTATAGTCACCGTTCAAACCGAACGAACCGGATACTTTAGGCTCTGTATCTCCACATACAAATTTATCCAAAGCATTCCAAGTATAAGTTGTATTACCAAAGCGGTCCAAATAAACCTCTTTACCGTTTGCCGGATTGATTCCTAAAGAACGGACTGCATAAATAGCCGTTGTTGACTGTCCTTCCTTAAATTGAACCCGCGGTTTTCTGGATTCTTCTGCACTGGAAGCCTGGTCTTTATCTATACTATCATTATAGCTCTGCAAGCCCTGAGAAATCTCTTTAATAACATTCTTGTTATGAGCAATAGTAGCATATAAACTGATATTCAAATCTTTCGTACGAATTGGCCAACCCCGTAATGACAACTCATAACCCTTATTCTCCAACACGCCCAAATTATCTTTATAAGTCTCAAAACCATTAGACAAAGGCAGAGTAATATCAGACAACAAGTCTTTTGTCTTCTTATAGTAATAAGTAGCGTCAAAACTAATCCGGCTATCCAAAAACTGGATTTCAAAATTCGCATCGTAACTGGTTGTCTTTTCCCATGAAAGGTCTTTATTACCCATACCCACCAAAGTAGCACCTACACCATTGGCATACCACTGACCTTTGTAGTATTGGAACATTGTCTGAGCCTGATACGGTTCAAAAGAAGCCTTACCCAACGAACCGACATTAAAGGACAATTTCAAATGATTGACAATTGACTTTGCCGATTCAAAAAAGCTTTCATTGTGGACATTCCAACCGATACCTGCCGACCAGAAAGGAGCCACTCTCTTGTCCGAACCGAATTGAGAAGAGCCATCCAAACGTCCTGAAACATCTACCATATAAATATTATTCCAAGTATAGTTGACATTCAAAAATGCGCCCAACAATCTGGAAACCCCTTCGGTTCCTTCTGCTGTCTGATTTTCAAACTCCTTACCAAACGAGATATAATCCATACTGCCGGAGGGGAAACCGATAACGCTATATCCCTCATTCGAAAATTTATCCTGTATTAAGTTTCCACCCAAAGCTCCATTCAAGAAATGGTTTCCGAACTGCCCGCTATAAGTCAACACCAAATTCGCATCCACATTCGAACTGCGCTGGTCATACACATAGGCACGTCCTTTTTTCAGTACACCGTCTCCTGTCTGGTAATCACTTCCGCTATAAACTCCTGATCTTGGATCTTTAAATTCCTTATTATTGTCACGACGCTCTGTATAAGCAACTCGTCCCTTCATACGCCAGTGATCATTAATAAACCAGTCAATATCAAAATTATCTGCCCACTCCATATAATCCGAAGCAATCTGATTATTCAACGAAGCCTCATACAACGGATTCTTCAATGGTTGAGAATAAGCCATATGAGTAGCATAAACTTGTTGCAACTTACCATCTGCATTATAAGGAGAATAATAGGGATTAGCCTCTGCATATTCTCTAAAAGTACCATAAGGAGATTCCTTCGATTTCACTTTATCGACAGACAACTTGTTACGGAATAAAAACTTATCGTTCAAATTGTACGACAATACAAATCCCAATCCGACACGGTCACGGGCAGACTCCTTCATGACACCCGGATTTCCCTGATAACTTAAATCAATTCCATAACGGACAGCTTCATCACCACCTTCCACATACAACGTATGTCTATGACCTACAGCGGTACGCAAAGGCTGAGACAACCAATAAGTATCAATACCTTGCTGTACATTTTTATAACGCTCAGCATAATCCAAATCCAATAATTGCTGATATTTCGGATCAGAATGAGTATATCTGCCGGCCAACGACTCAGCCTCCAGCTTTCCCTTGGCATCCAACAAATGATAATCCGACAAATCCGGGGCGGCAACAGACAAATTCAGACTATAAGAAACTGTCAGCTCTCCAGATTTAGGAGCCTTCGTCGTGACAACAACCACACCATTGGCAGCACGCGAACCATAAATAGCCGTTGCAGAAGCATCCTTCAAAATAGTGACACTCTCTACACGGTCCATATTCAAGTCGAAAATCTTCTCAACACTCACCTCATAACCATCCAAGATAAAAGTAGGCAAGTTAGGGTCATTCTTCAAATTAGATTCAGACAAAGCCTCTGTTCCAAAACCGGAATTACCACGAATACGGAAATTAGGCAATGAATTAGGATTAGAACCCAATTCTGTATTTTCCTTCAGGCGGAAAGAAGGGTCGAACACCTGCAAAGCAGTCAACAGATTATTGGAAGAGACCTTAGCCAATTCATCTTTGGTCACTGCCACCACATTACCGGTAAAACTGGATTTGTTTTTTGTAAAGTAACCGTTTACTACCACCTCTTCCATCTCTTCGGCATCCTCCTCCATTACAATCGTCAATTTCTGTTCTCCTTTATAAGGCACCTCTTTTGTCTTCATTCCGACAAATGAAAACACCAGAACTACCTGCTGGCCTTCAGGAATAGACAATGTAAACTTACCGTCGATATCTGTAGCAGCACCTAACGTGGTACCTTTCAACAATACAGACACACCCGGCAAGAATTCCCCCGTTTTGTCCTTAACTACACCTTCAATTTTAATCATCTCAGGAGCCTGAGCCTGCACACCGGCTCTGTTCAAGACAATCACATTATCTATCAGTTTCCATGACAATCCGCTATTTTTCAAACAGATATTCAAGATTTCAGTGATAGGCTTGTTTGCTCCGGAAATAGAAACCTTATTCAAATTGGCAATCAACTCATTATTATACATAAACGTATAATTAGATGACTGCTCAATCAAATCGAACACCTCTGTGACAGAAGCATCCTTCACATTTAAAGATATGGCACCCTCCTGAGCCCTTACTCCGGCACTAACATGGAGAATACCCACCAATAATAACAAACAGGTCAATTTCATCACCCTCAAACTTTTTTTTAGCGTACGATTCCATAGGAAGCGTAATTGTTGTTTTTTTTTCATAGATTTGTTCGTGTTTTAATAAAACATTTCTACCTGGGTCGTTGGGAAGTTGCGGTTCCCGGCGACCTTTCTATTTATACTGATTTTAATTTATTTTACTTCTCAAAAACCTTTAATGTCTTTCCCTTTAGCTCAAAACCCACCATTCCGGTTTCTTCCCAAAAATGCAGTAATTTCCCCACATCGGCATGCTTTCGAATATTACCTGTAAAATGCAAGTCTTTCACCTGCTCATTCTGGTAAAACACCTGTAAATCATACCACCGAGCCAACACCGTCAAAGCATCTTCCAAACGACGGTTGCGAAAAATAAAAATTCCGTCTTTCCAGGATGTAAACTCGCGGACATCTACAGAGGCTACTGCCACCCTACCATCCTCCACGACTCCTTGCTCGCCAGGTTTTAAACGGTATTTTCCCTGTTCCAGCGCCAACTCCACAGCACCTTCTACCAAGGTTGTTATATTCCGTTGCTCATAAGTATTCACATTAAATGAAGTCCCCAACACTTTAACCATACTGTTACTCATCTTAACAACAAACGGCCATTTTGCATCATGAGCCACTTCAAAAAAAGCTTCTCCATGCACCTCAACCATTCTTTCCCGCTTGTCGAAAGCCGAAGGAAACACCAGATACGTATCAGCATTCAACCAAACCTTAGTTCCGTCAGACAAAACAATCTGATATTCTCCTCCACGAGGCACCACAACACGATTCATTTTAGCCTGTTGCTGTTCAACCGTTTGTGCACTAAACTTCAATCCATCCCTTGCTTCTGCAAATTTTCCTCCTTCAAATTCTCCCTGCTTCAAATCCAAAGAATCGCCCAAAGCCAAACGCTCACCATTAGCCAACTCCACAACAACCCGTGTTTCTGCATTCTGCAATTCTGTTTCCCCGGCATCCGCCAATTCCACCTTTTGATATTCTCTATTTAACAGCAACCAATAAGCTCCTGCTATAACAGCAATCATCGCAGCATAGCGAACGGCTTTTCTCAAAAAGAGCCACTTTTCTTTCTTAAACTCACATTGACATTTAATTTCAGCCCATCCCTTCTCCTCATCTACTCGCTGAAAATAATCCATCCGCTCTTGGATTCCTCTATTTTTTTGGAGACGTTCAATCAAATCCTTATTTCGGTCATCCTCATCCAGCCACAGTTGAAACTCCTTCTCTTCCTGCTCTGTCAGAGAGTGATTCAAAAACTTTTCAACCAAATATATTTTGTATTCAACGTCCATTCCCGTATTCTTTTTATTATAAAACACGACAAACCCATATCAGGACGACAAGAAAAGGGAAAAAAATTAAAAATTATATTCCACCTAGAAACAGAAACATAAAAAGACGGTCAAAACAATCTTTTAAAGTCTTGCGTGCCCGCGCTTTATGTGTGCGGACGGTATTAACAGAAATTTTCAATATTTCTGCTATTTCCGCATTATCCTTACCGGCCAAATGCAACTCCACCACCCGGCGTTGCTCACTTGGCAAAAGAGCCACTTTCTGCAAAACAATTCTTTGAATTTCCTCCTCCACTACACGATTGGTAAAATCCACCTCATCTGCCAATTGATGGTAAGCTCAGCCTCCACTTTTCTGTCACGAATCCAATTCAAACAACGCCTCCTCAAAGCCTGGTACAAAAACAAACGCAGATGTGCATCGGAATTAATCGATTCTTTGGATTTCCATAAATTAACAAAGACCTCCTGAACCAAATCTCCGGCAACCGCTTCATCCTTTATGATTTGGAAAGCAAAATAACATAAAGCCTTGTAGTATTCGTCAAATACCACACGAAAAGCATACTCTTTTCCTCGTTTAAAATCATTCAACCATTCCTCATTCTTACAAGCTTTCATCCTTCCGTCTGTCTTTTCAAGGACAAAGATAAAACTAATTTTCTGCATTCTCATACAGACAAATCACAAAGCGACAACACTATTTCAATCTTTCACTTTTATTGATAACTTTGAACCCTCAAAAATATATACCATGAAAAAAATAAATATTCTGCTTATAATTTGTATTGTCATTACCGTTGCCAATGCTGCAGCTATTATTTATACACACTACTTTCACCCGGCAACATCCCAATCGGACGGAGGAATAGCTCTCCCAGTAGATGCTCCGGTCAATAGCGATATTTTCATGCCGGCAACCATTGATTTAGCAGGGGAAACAGTCCCCGTTCATCGCCGGGATGTAGAAGAAGCTTTAAAAAAAGAATTGATTGTCAACACCTATCTGCATTCACATACAACACAAATCCTGAAAAATGCACCGCGGGTGTTCGCCATCATCGAACCGATTCTGAAAGCCAATAACATTCCGGACGACTTCAAATACCTTGCAGTGATTGAAAGCCGTCTTGATCCACTGATTGTATCCCCGGCAGGAGCAGCCAGCACCTGGCAAATCATGAAAGCCACCGGCAAAGAACTCGGTCTGGAAATCTCCAATGACATCGACGAACGTTATCACTTGGAAAAATCCACCCAAGCCGCTGCCCAATACTTAAAAAGAGCATACAACAAATTCGGGTCGTGGACATTGGCAGCAGCCTCCTACAATGCCGGTACAGGATTTTTACTTAAACAGATGAAAATACAGAAAGAGCAAAATTATTACAACCTTCTCTTAGGAGAAGAAACCGAACGCTATATCTATCGTATTCTGGCTCTTAAACAAATCATGACCCATCCTGAAAAATACAATTTCCAAGTCAACATCACCTACCCGGCAGAACCGGTAGAAACCGTAGCTGTTGACACCACCGTCAAAAGCTGGGCAGACTTTGCCCACCAACAGGGAATCACCTACAAGACATTGAAACGCTTCAATCCATGGTTGCGCAAACCCGATTTACACAACTCCAAACATAAAACATATCACATTGCCATACCTAAAAACAAGGAATTATACAAATAAGTCCGGTTTTACCCGCTTATTTTGGTACATTATTTGTTTGTCCGTTTAATAATAGTAACTTAGCCATTATTAATAATAGACAAACGATGAAAACCATAACTATTTCTTGTGAAAATACAGGATGCAACTACAATGTTGAAGCGGGAATGACACTGAAAGAGATAAAAAAAATCATATATCCCGAAAACCATAACCATATATTGGGAGCCTTAATCAACCATCAGTTGAAAGACCTTCAATATATCGTCATGAATCCTCTGAAAGTCAACTTCATTGACATTACTACCCTGGACGGTTACAGTGTCTACTCCCGTTCATTGATATTTGTGCTCTACAAAGCCGTATCCAACATTTTTCCCCGAAAATCCCTTCGGACAGAATACGTCATTTCCAACGGCATATACTGTCGGCTAGGTAATAAAGACCTATCCCTGGAGCCGGAAATTGTAGACTCCCTGCGGAATGAAATGCAAAAAATCATTGACACCGACATTCCCATTATCCGCGAAGACGTGCCGACAGAGAAAGCGGTACAAATATTCCGCAAACAAGGTTTCAAAGACAAAGCGGATTTAATGGAAACCCGTGGAAAACTATATACCTCCCTTTACTATTTGGACGGATTGTCCGACTATTTTTACGGAACCCTGGCTCCCTCTACCGGCTGTCTGAAAACATTCGACCTCATACCGTACAAAAACGGGATGCTGCTACGCCTGCCGGACAGACACAATCCGCAAGAGTTGCTGCCGGTTATCCCGCAAGACAAACTGTTCAACGTATTCAGCGAACACAAACGCTGGGGTAAAATTCTTGAAACCACAGATATCGGTAGTTTAAACAAATTAATTGAAAACAAATTTGCAGGTCCCATCATCAAAATCAGCGAAGCGCTTCACGAAAAAAAGATTTCACAAATAGCCGACCAAATCAAAGCCCGTCAGAAACATGTAAAAGTCATACTCATTGCCGGTCCCTCCTCATCAGGAAAAACAACATTCGGCAAACGACTCGCCATACAACTGATGGTAAACTGCATCAAGCCCATCAATCTTTCGCTTGACAACTATTTTGTCAACCGCGAACTGACTCCTCGCGATGAAAACGGAGAATACGACTACGAATCCATCGATGCCCTTGACATAGCCACCTTCACCGACAACATCCAACGTCTGCTGGCCGGTGAAGAAGTTGAGATACCGAAATTTTCATTTGAAACCGGACAACGCTATTACGACGGAGAAAAATTGCGCATCACCAAACAAAATGTCATCATCGTAGAAGGGATTCATGGTTTGAACCCCAAACTGACCCAATTACTGCCACCGGAAGCACTGTTTAAAATATTTGTTTCCGCACTGACCTCCATCGCCATTGACAACCACAACCTGATAAACCCATCAGACAATCGTCTGCTCCGCAGGATGGTACGCGACTACAAATACCGCAACTATTCAGCACTCGACACCCTGAAGCGTTGGGAAAGCGTATTGCTAGGCGAACAAAAGCACATTGTCCCCTACCAAGAGGAAGCCGATGCCATCTTCAACTCTGCCCTCACCTACGAATTGGGCACCTTGAAACTACAGGCAGAGCCCTTGCTCCGGGAAGTCACCCAACAACATCCCGAACACTCCAAAGCCTTGCGTCTGCTGAAATTCCTTTCCTACATCCGCGTCGTACCACCTCGGGAAATCCCTCCCACCTCCATTATACGCGAATTCCTAGGAGGAAGCAGTTTTAAATACTAAAAATTCACAAAATAAAGAGCACCTTATTGCTTGGTTTCAGACAATAAGGTGCTTATTTACTAATTCAGCAAGGCAACAAAAGCCTCGGGCAAAACAATACTTTCCACCTCCAATGCCGCTTGAAACAAAGGAGCCATTTCTTCTTCCTTGAATCCGGCAATACCGCATCCGATTGGTGTAACCAAGAATGTATATTCAGAATGAGCTTTCGCAAATACAATAAACTCATCTACATACGGCCGAATCGTTTCCACTCCGCCTTGCATGGTCGGGATTGCATAAGATTGTCCTTGCAAACCCACTCCTTGTCCCCACACAGCACCAAACCGTTTATAGGCAAAACGTGCAGCACCTCCACCATGCATTCCGGCCAGATTACTCCCGAAAACAAAGATTTCATTCGATTCCAATTCATCGATAAATTCAGGTGTATATTTGTATTTCATGATATATAAATAATTATAACAACAAATTCTGTAATAACCAAACCTTTCACCGTCAGAAGATATTTCTATATTTTCTAGAATATTGAAATCTACATTGTGCGTCTGATATTTATCAGACATTGCTCCGTGTTGAGTGGTTATTTCCATTTTGGAAACAACCACTTCTTTTTCTAATTCCAGTTCATCAAAGATATTCTTCAAATGCTTACTGATAGCAGAAACTCCTACTCCGAAAAGTTGCGCCATAGCCTTTTGGGATAATTATACCACAACTTATGGCTATTTTCTAATTTCGGTTCGCCTTACCGGAGGTTTTCATCAAAGATAATAATCTTTTCACGTTATTGTGATTCCTAAATCAAATATATCAGATATTTTTCTGCTTCTATTTAAACTTTTCGCACGAAATTTCTTACCTCCATCAAACAAAAACCAAGCAGATTTTCACCCTTCCAATTACGAGGAATCAAACAATCCGGATTATCTTCTTTCATATCGACACCCCATATTGTATCATAAGGACTTGCCTCCACCAAAATCTTGTCTCCGGTATCTAAAAGAAAATCTCGCAAATCACCATTACCCATGAATTTATGAAAATTTCTGTCCGTTTTCCTCTCTTTAATCCATTTACAAAGTTACTCTTTTTACCTGTTGGTGGAATTAAAAATGTCAATTTAAAATTTGATTATTACACCTCACACAGAAGGGGAGGCAAATCATTGTGCGAATACTAGATTCGATTACCTATTTCCATCCACACCCTCCAATTGTAAGAATCTTACATGCCTTTGGCCAATTTGTCATTCACGTCTGAGATAGTGATTAAATGTCACTTGTTTCAATTCCACACGGTACAAGTAAAAGTCCCATTGCCAAGGAGGGCATTTCACGCGCCATCTGCGTTTCAATTCCACACGGTACAAGTAAAAGGGTGCTATCGCAAAATAACATAACTTAAATTATTTTGTTTCAATTCCACACGGTACAAGTAAAAGTGCAATTCTTTGCCCGCTTCCGCATGCGCCATCGCCCGTTTCAATTCCACACGGTACAAGTAAAAGTTTTCCTGCACGTTAAATACATCATTAACATCATTGTTTCAATTCCACACGGTACAAGTAAAAGTGATATAATGGTATCTTGCATGGAAGCTACATTCACGTTTCAATTCCACACGGTACAAGTAAAAGAAGTATTTTTCAAGGTTTAAGCCTTCTATCTTAAATGTTTCAATTCCACACGGTACAAGTAAAAGTGGTATTGGGTCCCTCTTCGTCTTATCAATAAGAATTGTTTCAATTCCACACGGTACAAGTAAAAGTTTATAAAGATGTTAGTTTGTTTATCTAGTAATGTTGTTTCAATTCCACACGGTACAAGTAAAAGTTTTGATGTTAAAGCTGTTCGTAATTTTGATTATGAGTTTCAATTCCACACGGTACAAGTAAAAGTCTCAGGGCTATGAAAATTTCTCGTGTGATGAGCAGTTTCAATTCCACACGGTACAAGTAAAAGTCGTAAATGTTTTATTATTCCCGTTTATGCTTACGAGTTTCAATTCCACACGGTACAAGTAAAAGTTTGGGTTATCCTTCTGATTTCCGTTATCTTGCTGTGTTTCAATTCCACACGGTACAAGTAAAAGGTTGGATTACAAGGCACATATAAAAGTTCTTTCGAAGTTTCAATTCCACACGGTACAAGTAAAAGATTAATATTTTATTTGCACTTATTAACTATAAAAATAGTTTCAATTCCACACGGTACAAGTAAAAGCGAGATTGAATACCAATATCAGAATTTATTAAATCTGTTTCAATTCCACACGGTACAAGTAAAAGCTTCCAACATGCAGATACAATTTGTCTAATACACGGTTTCAATTCCACACGGTACAAGTAAAAGCATGAAAATGATGAGTGAAATTGATGAGTATAAGTTGTTTCAATTCCACACGGTACAAGTAAAAGCAGACCAAAGCGAGGATTAATACTTAATGATGTCTTGTTTCAATTCCACACGGTACAAGTAAAAGCGGGTAATATCTTAATCATACCATGACTTCCCATCATGTTTCAATTCCACACGGTACAAGTAAAAGAGGTTCTAAGAGAATAACTAAGAGCTATTTGGTTAGGTTTCAATTCCACACGGTACAAGTAAAAGTTTCATTGTCTTATTAAACGCTGTCATTCCGATTGTAGTTTCAATTCCACACGGTACAAGTAAAAGTGTAACGGAAAGCGGAAAAATTACCCGTTGGCGGGTGTTTCAATTCCACACGGTACAAGTAAAAGTCTCAAAAAACAAATAAACAATTCCCTAATTACAAGAGAATTAGAATATACAAATATAGTGAAAATCGAGCAAAATAATCGTCGACCTATAATTAAAAAAAATTACCCTTACATCGACACTACTATAAAATACTAATAATCAATATTTCAAAGAACTCTTATTATAAATAAGCTTCTAAAACAAAAGATATTTCTATTATCGACACTACAAAAAGCTATCAGTACTACACCGCTCTTTACCTATAATCTCTTTATTTAGTGCTTTTTGAAAAGATCCACTAAAAATAATAATACTATCTTGATTTTTGTCCATAAATTTCTCACATTGCATAAGCAATTCTTTTAAACGCACTTCTGAAATTTCCCCTTCAAAAACAGAATTTTGTATCCAATTCAAATATCTTCGACATAACTTCAACATTTTATTAACACGCTTTTCTCCACAATCATACACTAAAATAACATACATCTTTTACCAATACATCTTAAAAGGTTTATACTCTTCTATAGCCAACAAATGTTTTACCAATTTATAACATTCTAGTTTTATTAAATGCTTATAACTTACAGAACGATGAAGCGACCGATGCTGTATCGTTTCCTGCAACTTATCATCTAGTGCTTTTACAAAAATCTTCTTTCCTACTGTATTTAGTGAGCATTTATTTAATTTTCTATCAAAATGCTTTTCTTGAAGTTCTCTTCTATTTAAAAGTTTAAAGATAACTCTATCGACTATAATTGGTTTAAAAATTTCTGCTATATCTAAAGCCAAAGAATATCTTCGTTCACCTGGTGTATGCAGATAGCTAATCGTAGGATTCAACTGTGTTTGATTTATAGCACGCAAACATAATGTATAACACATCATATTACCAAATGAAATTAGAGCATTCACCTCATTATGAGGAGGCTGCTTAGTTCTCATACCCATTTCAAAATCTTGTATAATCTCATTAAAAGCCTCATAATAACGTTGCCGTATTTGCCCTTCAATACCCATTAATTCTGCAATACTACTTGTAACATATATCTGTTTTGATAATTTCGTAATAACCTGTATAATTGTTTCCATATCTTTCCCTCTACGATTATAGTATTGCAAATTTTTTATCATATTATAGACAGCACCATCAATAAACCGCTGCGCTATAACCAAACGTTTCTTGGTACTCTGAAAATAAGATGTTTGTGCCAACAGCATTCGCCCTGACAACAAAAAGTCTTTCGGCATAAAAGAACCTGTATAATTTTCATAGTAATCAAAAAAGTGTACTGCTACATCTTTTTGACCTAAAAAGTTAAATAATGCACTATTGGCCCTTAAACTTCCAAAAACATAAAAATCACTTACATCCTCAATAGGAAGATATCGTATTTGCCCATTAGTTGACAACTCATCATTGTCCTCAGATATCGGAGTAAATTTTAATGTATTATCTTTACGTTCAAGAATACCTGGATTAAATAGATAATAGGTCTTTTTCATTCTTCCACCTCCTTACTAAAACAGAAATCAAAATAGCTACAATTTTTACATATTCCTTTGACCTCCAACGTCGGACAAACATCATTATCTATAACAGAATGAATGTTCGATATCATTTCTTGGATTACATCACGATCTACATCACTGAGATAGACTGTTTCTTTCTTTCGAAGAGCAGGATATTCTAATATACCACTTACTCCCTGAATTCCGTTCTGTTCAAAAACATAAATATAATATTTCAACTGCCATATTCCTGCTTCTTCAATACTT
>OGQF01001451.1_pt1 | contig 16372 bp, 7 predicted proteins | sample 1553141 | NCBI WGS metagenome assembly OGQF01 (sample SAMEA2580005, study PRJEB22360) | human gut metagenome | biome: human gut; feature: human-associated habitat; material: faeces | place: Denmark | collected 2008/2010
CAGACTGGTAATAGCAGCTTCGGCCAATAAAGCCTGACGTAATACGCAATCCGGACTGCCTAACACTTTCTGGGTATTGATACTCCTGATACGCATCGGCGTCAACGAAGTATTGAAATTCGTAAAATTGATGGCAGCCACTATAATGATCAGTAAGGCAATAAAAAAAAGCAACCAGGTCACTTCTTTATTACCGCTGCGGAAAATCGTACCATCCTGGCTTTCATTCATATAATAAATGTCCGTAAGAGGCGTCAACTTTATCTGTACCTTCCCACTCCCCAACTTGGAAAAGTCGAAGTTCGCATTGAAGTTGTCCGTAACAAGCCGGGCCGATTCCGGATTATCCAGTAAAAGGAAACATATAAAACTACTGGATCCGAAATTCTCACGCATAGTATTATCGATACCCGTATAAATAAGATTACGAATCTGCGTATTTTCCGGGAAGTCTTTATAAACGGCTCCGACAGTAAAATCCCTTACATTCTTGCTCATTATTTGCTCTTCGGCATGTAATGCTTTACCTACAGCCGACTGTTTTCCAAATATCTTACGAGCCATGCTTTCCGGTAAAATCAGTTTTTCAGGATCGTTCAGGCAATCGATATCTCCTTCGATGATCGGAAAATCGAATACATGGGTCAGCGCCGGATGGCAAGTCTGAATCAATTCATGATAGCCTTCCCGTTCGCCGTTCGACGTCACCGTAAAATAGATGGCCGGACTATAAGGGAAAATCAGGCTACCAGCCTCGATATGGGGAGATGATCCTATAACAGCCTCGATCAATCCTCGCGGAAGGATACGGGAAAATGTCCCGGCCTCTGCCTCTACCACCTCGCCACTTAATTCCACCCGGTAAATACGGTCGGCCGTCGGATGACAACGATCGAAATTACGTTCGAAGCTGATCTGTATCATAATAATGATAAAGGTTGCAAAAGCAACAGCCAACCCCGCAACATTCAGGAAAGCGGCCAGACTGAAACGGCGCAGCACGCTGAAAAAGTTTCGTAATATTGTCTTCATATCAGTTTGTTTTTATGGCATCCATTCTAAAGCCGGATTACTCCGACTTTATACTTTCCACCGGATTCGAATTTGCTACTTGCCAGTTCTGGTAAGTAACGGTTATAAAAGTAATAGCCGAAACAATAACAAAGGCTACCGGAAATACCCACCAATAGATCGGAGTACGGTAAGCAAAGTTCTCCAACCAGCGATATACGCCATAGAATGCAACCGGAGCCGACAGCACAAAACAGATCAACAGGATCAACAGATAACTTTTGTTGAACATAAACAGTATCTCCGAAGTAGAAGAACCCAATACTTTCCGTACCGCCACTTCCTTGCGCTTATGCTCACTTTCGAAAACGACCAAGCCAAAAACACCGACAACAGAGATAAATATGGCTATCAGACTGAACAAGGTTATCAGGTTACTTATCTTCAACTCCTTGTCGTACGTATGTTGCAACACTTCATTGTAAAAAGAGACTTTAAACGGATAGACCGGATCGATCTTGCTCAACGATGCTTTTACATGTTCCATGGCAGCCCACAGGTCGCTACCTGCCTTTACTTTGATATAAGCTGCACTGTAATACCGGATTCCGTCATTTCCTTTCCAATACTTTCCGCCGATATAAAATGCCATTGGCGACACTTCGTTACGGAAAGAAGCGAACTTGATATTAGGAATAATTCCGGCAATCTCTTCACCTTCGACCGATTCACCCACCACAAGATCATACATATCGCGTGCCTTTTCATTAAATATATACGTTCCTTTATCTTTCAGATCATCTTCCGGCCGGAAATCACGGCCATCGATCACATTTATTCCCATGACATGCAGAAAACTCGGAGAAACAGGGATACATTGGAAATCGATAGGTTTATCGTTATAATTCCGTCCCCAGCCCATATAATAGTCCCGGCTCGACAAGATCTGGTCGGCACACGTGATAGCTTCTATTCCTGAAAATGTTTTTATCTCACTTTCCAGCACACTCAGGTTTTTATTAATCTTACTGTTCAGCTCGACAACAATCAGTTCGTCCTTATCATATCCAAGCGGCGCACTTTGCATATAATGGTTTTGCAGGAACATGAACAGAGAACCGATGATCAGGATAAAGGATGCAATAAACTGAATACTGACCAGCGTACTCCGCAGCACACGTCCTTTAGGCGACAATCCAAAACTCCCTTTCAGCACCAGGGCCGGTGGAAAAGAGGTGATGTAACAAGCCGGATACCCCCCTGCCAGCGCACCGACCAACAAGGCAATGATCCCTGTGACACCGATAATTTTCCATTGTACCCCCAAAGACATATCGGCATCCACCAGAGAAGCAATAAACGAGTTTTCAGCCAGATGCAATACGACCAGCGAAATCAGGAATGCCACGAAACTGATAATGACAGCCTCTCCCAATAAACTCAGCCGTAGCAGGCTATCCGGACTACCGAGCACCTTCTGCGTATTGATGCTCTTAATGCGCATCGGCGTCAATGCCGTGCTGAAGTTCGTAAAATTGATACCGGCAATCAGCAGGATTATGAAAGCGATGGCAAACAGTACCTGTACTGTCTGACGACTGGCTTTCGGCATCGAATCGTAAGAAGCGTTGGTCAGGAAATGTAATTGGGTAAGTGGAGTGATATGCAGGTCGATCTTATCCCTTTCCCAATCCAGATCGGAACCGGCCATTTTTGTCTTATCGAAATTCTTTTTGAAGTTTTCCTTCACATCTTCCGCATTTGCCGGATCATCCATACGGAAAAAGAAATAATAATTACTGTTACCCCACTCATCATAATTTTCCTTCGGATCCATCTGGAGGTAAATGATATTGCGGACAGAAGAATTACGGGGAAAGTCTTTAAAAACACCGTTGACGATCGCGACTACCTTTCCCGATGTCCCGCCCATCAACTGTTTACCGATAGCCGATTCATTACCGAACAGGCGATTAGCGATGCTTTCGGGAATCATGGCCGACTTCGGTTGCTCCAGCGCCGTTTCATCGCCTTCCACCATATCGAAATGGAAAACACGGGTAAAGTCGGGGGTAACTGTCGCTATCGGATCCTGAAAGTTTTGTATCTCACCGCTCCGTTCGACACTGTAAAACCCGTCGGAAGTCCACGATGTCATAAGGGTTCCTGCTTTGATATGCGGCGACGATTCTGTAAAAGCCCTCGCCAAAGGACGGCTCATAATGGCTACCTGTTCTCCCTGATATTGCATATCCATCCGATAGATCGCTTCTGATTCCGGCTGGCAGGAATCGAACGTATAATCATAACTTACCTGCATCATGATCACCATAAATGCAGCGAAAGCAATACTTAATCCCAGAATATTCAACAAAGTCGCCATCCTGAAACGGCGGAGTACACTGATAAAGTTTCGTAATATCGTTTTCATATTGACCTCTTTTTATCCAATTCGTTCAAATAACATGCCAAAACGATAACTCTTTGTCAATCAAAAACATTTGGCTCACGCCTTAAAAATGAATGTCTAATAATTAGACAGTCGTGTCAAATTATTAGACATTCATAAAGGAAAATAATTTCCCGGTCACTCCGACTTTATACTCTCCACCGGATTTGAATTAGCGACATGCCAGTTCTGGAAAGTTACGGTTATAAAGGTGATAACCGAAACAATAATAAAGGCTGCCAGAAATACCCACCAGTACATCGGAGTACGGTAAGCAAAGTTCTCCAACCAGCGATATACGCCATAGAAAGCCACAGGAGCCGACAAGATAAAACAAATAACCAGAATAATCAGATAACTCCTGTTGAACAGTACCAATATTTGCGGAGTGGACGATCCTAATACTTTGCGGACAGCCACCTCTTTACGTCTGTATTCACTCTCAAACACCACCAGTCCGAAGACTCCCACTATGGAGATTAAGATCGCAATGACACTGAACAGGGTGATCAGGTTACTGATCTTCAGTTCCTTTACATAGGTACGTTGTAATATCTCGTCATAAAAAGAGACTTTAAAAGGATAAACCGGATCGATCTTCTTTAATGAAGCCTGAATATGTTTCATTGCCGCACGCAAATCACTGCCGGCCTTTACCCTGACATAGGCTGCTGCATAATATTTACTGTCGACTTCCCCTCCCCAATAGTATTTTCCCCAGACATAGAAAGTCATTGGTGAAACTTCGTTGCGGAAAGAAGCAAACTTGATATTAGGCATAAAACCAATAATCTCGCCACCGTCAATCTTATCCCCCAGTTCCAGATCGTACATCTCACGGGCTTTCTCATTAAATATATAGCATCCCGTATCTTTCAAGTCATCTTCCGGGCGAAAATCGCGTCCGTCGGTCACTTTAATCCCCATCACACGAAGGAAAGAAGGAGACACCGGGATACATTGAAAGTTAATATCCTTATCTTTATACTCGCGTCCCCATCCCATATAGAAGTCCCGACTCGATAAAACCTGTTCGGCAAAAGTGATATCTTCAATCCCGGAGAATGTTTTTACCTCACTCGCCAATACATCCTGGCTCTTATTCACCTTACCGTTCAGCTCCATCACGATCAATTCGTCCTTGTCATATCCAAGCGGTGTATTCTGCATAAACCGGTTCTGCAAAAACATGAACAGGGAACTGATAATCAGAATAAATGAAGCAATAAACTGGATACTGACCAATGTACTTCTGAGCAACCTCCCTTTTGGAGACAGTCCGAAACTGCCTTTCAGTACCAGTGCCGGCGGGAAAGAGGTAATATAACAGGCCGGATAAAGGCCAGCCAACACACCGACAGCCACAGCAATAACCGCCGTAGTAGTAATAACTCCCGACTGTGCCGAAAAAGCCATGTCGGCATCCACCAAAGAGGCTATAAAAGTCTTACCGGCTATAAACAATATCCCCAGCGAAATCAGATAAGCCACTGCACTGACGATAATCGCCTCCGCCAGCAAACTCAAACGAAGCACACTATCCGGACTTCCCAGCACCTTTTGCGTATTGATACTTTTGATACGCATCGGTGTCAGTGCCGTACTGAAATTGGTAAAGTTGATACCCGCAATCAGTAAGATAACAAAAGCTATGGCAAACAAGACACGCACCGTCTGACGGCTGGCCTTCGGCATTGAGTCGAAAGAGACATTTTCCAGGAAATGTAGCTCGGGAAGCGGTGTGATACGCAGGTCAATACCATCTTTCTCCCAGTCAAAATCCTTACCGAACTGTTGGGATGCATCGAAATTCTTCATAAAGTTTTCTTTCACATCCTTCGTATTGGCTGGATCATCCATTCGGAAAAAGAAGAAATAATTCTGATTACTCCAAGTATCGTAGTTTTCTTTCGGGTGCATCTGCCGGTAGATAATATTCCGGATGGAAGAATTAAGGGGGAAATCTTTAAAGACGCCGCTTATTGTTGCTACCGTACTTCCCGTCTCTACATTCATCAGCCGTTTTCCTATAGCCGACTCATCTCCGAACAAGCGACGCGCCATACTTTCGGGAATGATGGCAGTTTCCGGCTGATCCAATGCCGTTTCATCTCCTTCCACCATATCGAAATGAAAGACACGGGTAATCCCGGGCGAAGCATTCACGACCGGGTCCTGGAAATTCAGCCTCTCCCCTTGCCGTTCGACACTATAAAAAAGTTCGGAATTCCACGACGCCATAATCATGCCGGCCTTAATATGGGGCGATGACTCTGTAAAGCCTCTTGCAAAAGGACGGCTGAAGACGGCACTCGCTTTTCCCTGAAAGTCCATGTCCATGCGGTAGATTGCATCAGCTTCCGGCTGGCAGGAATCGAACGTCTAGTCGTAATTCACCTGCATCATAATCACCATAAAAGCTGCAAAAGCGATACTTAATCCAAATACATTCAGCAACATCGCCATTTTGAAACGGCGAAGCACGCTGACAAAGTTTCTTAAAATAGTTTTCATATCAATTGAATTATTACTTCGATTTAAGGTTGTTCACCAAACAACTTTTTAATAAATACGTAATAAATTCAGAAATGTTGCATGATTGCTATTCTGTTTTTATACTTTCTACCGGATTTTCATTGGCAGTCTTCCAGTTCTGGAAAGTAACCGTTAGGAATGTAATAACGGAAACGACCACAAAAGCGACCGCATATACCCACCAATACATCGGAATCTTATAGGCAAAATAAACCATCCAACGGTTCACCCCGTAATAGGCAACCGGTATTGCCAGGACGAAACAGACAATCAGGATACGGACATAGACTTTATTGAACATAAGCAATATCTGCGAAGTGGTAGCACCATGAACTTTCCGTAGACCTATCTCTTTCTTTCTGTATTCGCTCTCAAAAATAACCAGCCCCAACACACCGACAACCGATATAAACACGGCTATCAGGCTGAATAAAGAGATCAGCCAACCGATGCTCAGCTCCCGCTTATAGAGATTATTCAATATCGTATCATAAAATCTGATCTCGGCCGGGAAATTCTTATCTATCGAAGTCAAGGCTTTCCTGATCGAAGCCACTGCATCCCGGATATCCGCCCCCGCTTTTATTTTGATATAGGCATATCTCGGCCGATACCCTGCCGCAGGCGAAACATAAAAAGCCATCGGAGCCACTTCCGTGCGGAACGAAGCATACTTAATATCATCTATAAACCCGGCAATCAAAGCGGGAGGAGCCTCATACCATTCATTTCCCGTGATATATTCACCGGCAACCAGATCATATTGCAATCTGGCCGCTTCGTTAAACAGGTAAACGCCCCCTACCGATTTACTGTCTTCCTGAAGGAAATCCCGTCCCGAAATAACAGGAATGTTCATCAGCCTAAGAAAATCCGGTGAAACGACAAACACTTTGAACTGTACGTTATTCTCCCTGTAACCACGGCCAAAGTCGGTATATTCATCACTTGCCGAAAGTAAATCTTCCGCAAAAGAAACTTCCTGCACAGAGACTTCCTGCTCTAATCGATTTTCCACGGCCTCTATATTCTTTATCAACTGGCCGTTCAATTCCACAATAGCCACATGCTCCTTATCGAAACCTAAAGAAGAGGCCAGCATGTAATGATTCTGCAAATAAATAAACAAAGCGGCAATAATCAGAGCAAAAGAGATGACATACTGGAAAGAGACCAGCAAACTTCTCATCCTTTTACCGGAAGGAGACAATCCAAACGATCCTTTTAGAACCAAGGCAGGAGAAAACGATGTTATATGCCAGGCAGGATATGCTCCGGCCAGCAGGCCGGTAAGAGCAGCCAGTACTCCCGCCCCTATCAATAAAGGAATGTTGGCTTTCAATGAAAGTTCTCCACTGACCATATCGGCCAGCCAGGTATTAGCCATCCCTTTCACAATAAACAAGGAAAGGATGAAAGAAAACAGACAGATCGCTACCGCTTCAACCAACATGGCACAGCGCAACGTATTATCCGATCCTCCCAGCACCTTCTGCGTATTGATACTCCGGATACGCATGGGAACAAGTGCATTGCTGAAATTCGTAAAATTAATCCCGGCAATGACAACAATCAATACAGCGATGGTAAATAACACGAACACCATCGTTTTATTACCTTTGTCTTTCTGTGAATCAAAACGGGCATCTGCTTCATAATAAATATCGGTCAGTTGGGTCAGTCTCACATCTTTCGTTTTCCAATCATAATATTCATGGTTGAAATGATTCTTGAAGTCAGCAATTATCTGGTCTTTTTTACCGGGATCATCCAGTAACACATATAACTGGTAGCCGTTGGCATTCCAATTATCCTGATTTTCCTTTTCACCGATTCTCCTGTATACGGCATTTTGTATCACTGAATTTTGAGGAAAATCTTTATATACGCCACCTACAACAAAAGATAACTTATCGGCTGTCAACTGTTTGCCGACAGCCGGTTCATCTCCGAAAAACTTTTCTGCCTGGCTCTGTGCTATCAAAACATACCCCGGATTATCCAGGCTTTCTATCTTCCCCTCCAACATCTGAAAGTCAAATACAGAAGCATATTCAGGAGTTATTGCATTTACCGGACACCAGAAACTCGTTTCATTCGTATCATTTCCCCTTTTTAATGCAAGCTGACTACCCCAGGAAGAAAGTAATGCACCCGTCTCTATATGGGGAGACGATTGAACGAAAGCCTCTGCAAAAGGGGGAGAAACAACCACCTGGTTCCCCCAATCCGGAGTATAAAGTCCTACCCGGTAAATCCGTTCTGCATTCTTTTGGAACCTGTCGAATCCCCAGTCATATTGTAACTGGATCATTAAAATTATAAAGGCAGCAAAGGCTATACTTAAACCCATCACATTCAATAGAGTCGCCATTTTAAAACGACGGACAACTCCTAATAAATTCCTGATAATTGTTTTCATGATAGTATCTGTACTAAATTTATAAATCTAATGATCCATCCGCTATTCTGTTTTTATGCTTATCACCGGATTTTCGCTTGCCGCCCGCCAGTTCTGGAAGGTAACAGTGACGATCGTCACAGCCGACACCAGCAGGAAAGCCAGTATGAATACCCACCAATAGATCGGAGTACGGTAAACAAAGTTCTCCAACCAGGCATGAATGGCATACCAGGTCAACGGAGCGGCCAACACAAAGCATATCAACAGGATACGGACATACGTTTTGTTAAACATAATCAGAATCTGCGACACGGAAGACCCCATCACCTTGCGGACACCTATTTCCTTTCTGCGATACTGGCTGTCGAATACTACCAGACCAAAGACACCCACCATCGAGATAAAGACGGCTATCAGACTGAATAATGTGATCAATGCTCCCAGACTCGTTTCTTTTTCATATAAATTATTCAGCACTTTATCAAAGAAAGTAATGTCGAAAGGATAATCCGGATGAATCTCACTCATTACATTCTTGACATGCGCCATGGCTGCTCCCATATCCGAACCGGCTTTTACCTTGATATATGCAAACGCCGCACCTCCCGAATAACTTTTACCACGCACTAAGAATGCCATCGGAACCACCTCCGTACGGAAAGAAGCGAACTTGATATCCGGAACAAAACCAATCACCTCCATATCGCCGATCTTATCCCCCAGCTGAATGTCGTAAGTCTTTCGCGCACGTTCATTAAATATATAGGCACCATGCTCCGTCAAAGTATCTTCTTCCCGGAAATCCCGTCCGTCACTTACTGCAATATTCAGTACCTTCAGGAAAGAAGGATCGACCGGCATCACCTGATACTGAATATTTTTACCATTCAGTTCACGTCCCCAGGTCATATACTGATCCTGGCTGGCCAGCAGAAACTCCGCACAGGTCACATCCTCAATACCGGAGAACGATTTCATACGATTCGTGAAAGCGTCTTTACTGTTTAAGACTGTAGCCGTCAGGTCTGTCACGATGATTTGATCTTTGTCGTATCCCAACGAACTGGTTCGCATAAAGTTATTTTGCAAATACATGAACATAGCGCCCATAATCAAAACAAATGAAGAAATGAACTGCACACTGATCAGTACGTTCCTCAATACCCTTCCTTTGGGAGAAAGTCCGAAATTACCTTTCAGCACCAGCGCCGGCGAGAAGGATGTCATATAATAAGACGGATAAATCCCGGCCAGCACTCCGACCAGCACAGATAGCAGAGCCGTCAACGAAATCAACACCGGATGAGCGGAAAAAGAGATATCCGCATTGATCAGGCCTGCTATGGGACTGCTTGCCGTCATACGGACGATCCATAATGCCAACAAGAAAGCCACGACACTGATACAGACCGCTTCCATCAATAAGGAGAACTGTAATGTTGCATTAGAACTACCCAGCACCTTTTGCGTATTGATACTTTTCATACGCATCGGAGTCAAAGCCGTACTGAAATTGGTAAAATTGATACCGGCAATAAGCATAATAACAAATGCGATGGCAATCAGAACCAATATCGTCTGACGGCTAGTCTTAGGAACCATGTCATAAAGAACATCCGTTACATAATGAAGCTCCGTCAAAGGAGTCAGCCGCAAATTCAGGTCATCGGTAGACCACGGCATATTTTTCCCTATCTCGTGCTTTTTATAATAATCCAGAAAGTCGTTTGTCAAATCCTTTGCGGCTTCGGGGCTATCCAAACGGATATAAGCATAATAATTAGAACTTCCCCAGTCATTCAGGCCCTCCTTATCATCCAGTTTCACATAGACAGCATTCTGGAGGATACCGTTTACCGGAAAATCCTTATAGACACCTCCCACTGTATAATCCATCTCAGGTATGGTAAAAAGGCCGGCCAACCGCCCTCTGGTATCTTTCGCTTTCATTCTCCGGCCGACAGCCGATTCCGTACCGAATATCTTTTTAGCCTGACTTTCCGAAATCAAGATCTTTTCCGGGTCCTTCAGGGCATCCTTCGTTCCTTCCAACATATCAAAAGTAAACACATCGGTAAAGGAAGGATAAATAGTCATATTCGGTTCCATATAACTATCCTGTTTCCCGTCCTTATCTACAATAAAAACCGTCTCACTATAGATAGGATAGCTAATGGCTCCGGCAACGATATGCGGTGAAAAGTTGAAAAACACATCCATCAGGGGCCGGCTTACAATAGCCTGAGGCGTTTCCTTACCCCACTGTAGTTCCACCCGGTAAATATTATCGGCTTCATTATGAAAAGTGTCAAAATTCTGATCATAATCGACCTGCATCATAATAATCATAAATGCAGAAAAAGCCACTGAAAGCCCTAAAATATTAAGAAGCGTCGCCATCTTAAAACGACGTAATACACTGATGAAATTTCGAAGAATTGTTTTCATTATATATTTATTTTTACCCGAATAGGTTCAAAACGCATGCCAAACATGTAATCATCTAATAAATAACACCTTGACGAATCAAGGTGTTATCAGATGTGTCTAAATTTTAGACACTGGTGTAAAATAATTAGACAAATTAGATTAATTATTCACTTTTTACACTGTTCACCGGATTCTCATTTGCCGCTTTCCAGTTCTGGAATGTAACCGTCAGCATGGTTATACCGGCCACAATGCCGAAAGCCAACACAAACACCCACCAATAGATCGGGGTCCTATCGGAAAAGTTTTCCAGCCATTTATATACGCCGTAATAAGCAAACGGGACAGCGATCACAAAACAGATTGAGACAATACGCAGATAAGACCTGTTGAACATATTCAAAACCTCCCCTACCGTAGCACCGAACACTTTACGCACTCCGATCTCTTTACGTCTGTATTGCGTTTCAAAAACAACCAGTCCAAAGACACCCACGATCGACAGCACGATAGCCAGCAGGCTGAACAGAGTGACCATCTTTTTCAGATACTGTTCCTTATGATACAGATTATTGAATACCGTATCATAAAACTCCACCTCGAACGGATATGCCGGATCGATATCAGCTATTACCCGGTGGATATGGGCGACGGCATCTTCCACATCGGCTCCGGCAGCCAGGCGGATATAGCAGACAGGCGTTACCTGTTTTTTGGTTACTATAAAAACCAGCGGCCGGGTTATTGAGCGTAGCGATGAAATCTTTATGTTATCGACAAAACCGGCAACACGGCCTATCCCCATCCAACTTTTCTTCAACAGATGCCCCGGTTCCATATCAGGAGCCAGTTCCTGTACCCGGCGGGTAAAAATACAGGCATAAGTAGAATCACTCTCTGCATCCGAGCGGTTGAAATTATGTCCGCTGATAATCGGAATCCCTACGACATCGAGAAAGTTCCACGAGGTATATACTATTTCAGTATTGAACTCTTTATCGTTACAAACGAAATTATTTGCGGAATAGTTATTCGATGCTCCCACTTTATCGCTGGCAAAGCCTACATCTTCGATGGCGACATGTTCTTTCAGCCGGTTCATCAACAGATCGCCTGACTTTTCGACCATCTCGGTACTTAAAACTGCCATTGCAACCTGATCCTTATCAAATCCCAGCTTGTAGGAACGCATATAATTATTCTGAAGTTGTATGAAGAAGGAGCCGATAATCAAACCGATCGAGACAACGTACTGGAAACCGATCAGGACCATACGCAATTTCCGTCCCGAAACCGATAACCCGAAACTCCCTTTCAGGACCAATGCCGGCTGGAAAGAGGTCATATACCACGCCGGATACAGTCCCGCTATCACTCCCAGCAAAACAGCCATTCCCAACATCATAAATAATAAAGGTATATAATGCAGCATATTCGTGTCCGCCTCCACAAAGGTAAGAACTCCCGACCTGTTCAGCATCCAGGTCAGCAAGAAAGAAAGCAGACAGGAAAACAGACAAATGGCAATCGCTTCGATCATCAGGCTGATCCGCAGGCTGGCAGTCGAACTGCCCAATACCTTCTGCGTATTGATACTTTTGATGCGCATCGGTGCCAGTGACGTACTGAAATTCGTAAAATTGATTCCGGCAATGATAATGATCAGCAAAGCGATCAATACCAGCAACCGCATCGTACCGATATTTCCGGCTTTGATCATATCTTCATACTGGCCGGCCGTATAATAAATGTCCGTGACAGGAATCAGATGCAGGAAGGTCTTATCCCGAGTTCCATATTTAGAAAAGTCGAATGTCTTGTTGAAGTTATCTTCCACCTCCTGTCTCGATTCGGGCGAATCCAGCAGGATATATCCCATAAAGTTCTGGGAATACCAGTCATCTTTCCCCCAATCTTCCTTCATACGAATATAAATGCTATTTTTCATCTGTGCATTCTCCGGAAAATCTTTATAGACGCCACCGACGGTGAAGTTCTTCTGGTCTATATACCATATTTCATCCTTACAATAAATGTTTTTCCCCACGGCCGACTCCTTACCAAACATCCGTTTAGCCATGCTTTCCGGTATGATTACCTTTTCCGGATCTTCCAGGCAGGAGGCAGTACCCTCCAGTATAGACGGTTCGAAAACATGTACAAAATCCGAATAACAGGAGATGATGGATTCTTTAAAACCTTTCTCATTCCCCTCTTCTCCCACGGTCACATAAGCTTTTACACCGGAGGGACTTAGCAGTACACTGCTTTCTATATGAGGGGATGAAGCAAAAACAGCATCCGCCAGTGCACGAGGCAGTATCGAGGCATAAATATCCTCTTCTCCATGATGCACGTCCACCCGGCAAATACGTGAAGCGGTCGGATAACACCGGTCGAAAGTCCGCTCATATTGAACCTGCATCATAATCACCAGAAAAGCGGTAAAAGCCACCGACAACCCTACTATATTCAGGAAAGACGCCATCTTGAAACGGCGCAGTACATTCAGGAAGTTTCGCAATATCGTTCTCATTGATATACTATTTTTTGTTATTTCAGTTATTTACACACTCCAACAACCAAAATACGTGCCAAAACAATAAAACATTAGATATCAACAAAATACAAAACAACAAAACTTCAAGATATGTCTAATAATTAGACAGTCCTGTCCAGTTTTTTTACATCCTATCCGCCCCCCCAAAAGTATTCACATTAGACGTTTCAGACACCAGCCGCAAGAATCTCCTACCTTTCAATAACATAAACTGAAAGGTAGTATCTTTTGAAAACAAAACTAAGGAGTTTTGATTGCAAAACATATATGCTTTGTCAACGAAACATATATGTTTTGAAAATAGATAAGCACCCGTTTAACTACCGCACAAAAGTAGCATATAAACCTGTATAATTAAGAGATCCATGCTATTCTTAAACAACTAAAGACGGAGAGTCATTCTTATGAATAACTTCCGCCTTTAAATTTATAATACTCGTATCGTTATTTATTAGCAATACTATTCACCGGATTGGCATTGGCTGCCCTGAAGCTCTGGACAAATACGGCAGCAAATGAAATAACCAGGCAGAACAGGCCGGAAACAATAAAGATAAGCGGATTCAGGTCGATCCTGTATGAATAGTCAGACAACCACTGGTTCATCGCATACCAAATGATGGGCGTTGCGATCACAAAAGCTACGACAACATAGATCAGGAAGGCACTGACCAGGCGTAACAGGATGCTTTTATTGTCCGAACCGAATACTTTACGGACTGCCACTTCCTGCGAACGCTGCTGGATAAAGTAGGTCGACATAGCCAATAACCCGAGCAAAGAGATCAGGATGGCGATACCGGCAAAGATAGAGACAATCTTTGCCATGCGCTGCTGCGCTTCAAACGATTCCTGAATCTGTTGGTCGATGAATTTGCCTTCGAAATTCAGGCCGGATGTCTGTTCGTAGGCCTTACGGATCTGTTCATAAGCCGTGTACGGGTTTCCATCTATTTCGATGATAATAGACCAGGGATACATTTCTTCCGGTTTATTGATGCGAAGCATAGACGGCTGGTTCTCACGGGTTATATTGCCGCGGGGCTGGAAGTTGCGGATCACACCGGCAATCGGGGTACTGTTTTCTCCCCATTTAAAAGCCGGCGCATCCATAGGCAACTCCATATCCATCATTGCTTTTTCGGTCAGGTACCAACTATTTTCAGCCAGGTGGTTATCACGGATAATCTCCAGTCCCAGGATATTAAATGTGACGCTATCCATAATAAATTGCTGGAAACTGAGTGTTTTGTCTTCATACGTACCGGTCATATTGTTACTACCGCTGAAAGGCATCCCGCTCGCCAGCCCTATCCGTTTGACAAACGGCATCTGACGCACCCGGTCTAAAGCAGCTGTACGATCCGTTACATTCTCAAAATTATTGGAGGTTTCCAATATATTCGTTGTGTTATATCCCAAAGGAGCATTGATCAGATGGTTGATCTGGAGAATCATCACAATAGAAGCTGCGATCATGGCAATCGTGATCGTATTCTGGAACGTGATAAAAACCTTACTGAACACCATCTTCGTCTGTCGGCGGAAAGTTCCGCGCACCACATCGATCGGTTTGGCTGATGAGATCATAATGGCCGGTAACAGTCCCGACAAACCACCTATCAATAAAACGACCACAATCGCCGTACCGATCCAGAGAGGCGTACAGGCATCGGCCAGACTTATATCGGATTGCAGCAGGTTGTTGGCATAAGAGGTAACAGCCATGGCAAACAGCAAGCCGAGTATGAATGAAATAACCGTCAGCGACGTCGATTCCACCATCAGTCGCATGAACAATTCACCGCGCGACGAACCCAGCAAACGGCGTGTAGCCATCTCTTTCGCCCGTTGGCCCGCCTGTGCCACCGTCAGGTTGATATAATTGAACACGGCAAATATCAGGATCAGTATGCCCACCGACATCAGAACAATGACAAAACGTTTATCCCCCGAATTTCCGTTTCCCTTTATCGGTGAAAAATACAATTCATTCATGGGGATGAGTATTACCTTTTTCCACAGTTCCATCTTATACGGCCAGAAGAACTCCTTCATATAGGTAGCAATATCATCTGTCTTAGGACGCAGGTCGGCCCCCGGTTTCATCATCAGAAAAGCGGTCGTAGCACCGGCATTATTATAGCGGTCCATGCCCAACGAGCCGTTAAATTCGGTGACGCCTTCGATCCGCAGCAGCAGGTCGGTATAAGGGATTGCCGAATTTTTGATATCTTCCATCACACCTGTCACCATCACTGATGTTGAGTCACTGATACGGATGCTTTGCCCTATCGGGTCGTCCGTGCCAAACAATTTGTTGGCAAATGTCCGGGAAATGACAGCATTGTTACGGGCCTGCAACACCCGATTCTTGTCGCCACTCAAAAGTTTAAACGAAAAGAAATTAAAGAAGGAAGAATCGGCAAAACATAAATTGGCATTCATCTTTTTATCATTTGCCCAAACGATCATCGAATTGAAATTGTTGCTGATGACCGGACAAACCCTTTCTATCTCCGGGTAACGTTCCTGCAACCGGTAAGCCACCGGAACGCCTGTCACTACTCCTTCTTCATAAGCTACCGCATAAATGCGGTCTCCATGTTCCTGAAATTTATCGACCGACAACTCCTGTACCGTATAAATAGAGATCAGAATGACGAACATCAGTGAAACAGACAGTCCGAACACATCGATCACCGTATATGCTTTATTCTTACCCAGGAATTTCAGGAAAGACTTTATATTTAATAGGTTGTTCATCTTTTTAATGGTTTAATTGTTCTACAGTTGGCGAGAATAAAAACATATCCCGCCTTCACAGGTAGGATATGTTCGTGTTTGCTTACATTCTTAATTTAGCTATATGTCCATGTGTAAAATCTAATTCATCAAATAAATTCGCTCACTGATGACACGATGCTACCGTCGAACAGGTTGATGATGCGTGAAGCATAGCCGGCATCATGCTGGCTGTGGG